>PVMS01026739.1_pt1 | contig 12438 bp, 11 predicted proteins | sample 1853461 | NCBI WGS metagenome assembly PVMS01 (sample SAMN08582032, study PRJNA380276) | Marine sediment metagenome, whole genome shotgun sequencing project. | isolation source: ocean sediment barecode stripped | collected 2017
GTTGACCGAGGAGGGCTTTTTCGCTGAAATCAAGGATAGACGCTTTTATGATAAGCCAAGCGTAAAGCGGAAGAAAAAACGGGCTAAGGCGCAAAAGAGGCGCCGTAAGGCAATGAAGGAGTTTTGATCTGTGGTTGCTAACATTTAATCATGCAATTGTCGGTAAAAAAGTCTGAACCATGCCTGACAATTTCATTTTATCTCGATGGGGATAACCATGACATAACACAACCCTCGATCCGCCCATCCAAATCATGATATCACAGGGTTATAAGGATTGGTCCTTTCCAGCCCCTTGATATGGTTTTGAAATTGGCGGATGAAGAGGAAAAAGGAGGCGAAAATCAAAAAAAGAACACCTTTTCAGACACCCAACAGGAGAAGGCTGCAAGATGAAAACATCTGTTTTCTTGGATAATTTCTGACGCAACATAAATATAGGAATCTTTCACTTTTGGATTAACAGTCTGAAAAGGGCGAGACCACAAGATGTAGTGGTTACTTCCCTCCAGGTTTTATGGCTCGGAAAAAGAAAATCTCTTTCAGATAATGCGGCTACGAGAGATCAATATAGAATATTCAGATTACCGGGTCCCTTTACGTGGCAATCATCTCTCCTGCGATCCCGATTACCCCATGGAGATATATGCCTCACGATTCTTACAAAATCAGCATGGGCTTTAAGGGAAAGGTTTCTCTGGATTACGCCTAGATGCCGTCAGTTTCCAATAGCTTTCACCACTTGAAGCCCCAACTTATCCCAGCCACTATCCTTGAATAATCTCAGAACTGCAATCCAGCCTGACCCAAAATCCTATATTGTGATTTCCTTTCCCTTGACACCCAAGTGGCATTTCGGTACAGTTCTGTCCTGAAAAAGCAACTTCTTATCAAATTTTATCAGTGAGAGCAGTAGCTTTTAAACCCGATAAAACCAATTATACAGGAGGGTGTTATGAGAAAGAGATCCAAAATCAGTCTGGTTGTTTTGTGCTTTTTCGTGGTTTCTGTTGCAAGCGGGTTTCTGTCCGTCCATGAGGTTTGGTCTGCGGACAAAACGATCCGAATAGGGGCGCCACTGCCGTTGACCGGGCCATTGGCCCCGGAAGGCAAAAAACAGAAACAGGGGTACGACCTATGGGTCGAACAGGCCAACAAGAAAGGCATCAATGTGGGGGGCGACCGATACAAGGTTGAGATTATCTATCATGATTATCAGTCGAAAACCCCTCGTGCAGTCCAATTGGCTGAAAAGCTCATTACCGAAGACAAAGCTAATTTCCTTTTCTCCCCATTCGGTTCCGGGGCTACGAAGGCGGCCAGCAGTGTGTCAGAGAAATATGGTATCCCAACCATCGCGGCCACTGCTTCTTCGGTTGCTGTGTATGACCAGGGTTATAAATATCTGTTTGGCACCTTTACGCCCAACCAAACGCTTACCGATCCCATGTCGAAGATTGTAAAAGAAAACGTCCCAAACGCCAAAACAATCGCCATCTTGGCGCGCAACGATCTCTTCCCTATGGCCATCGCCAAGGTTATGAAGAAATCGGCTGAAGAGCAAGGCCTGAAGGTAGTTTACTTCGGGAAGTATGCCATCGGCTCCATGGATCATGCTTCTGCTTTGACCCAAATTCGCGCCGCCAACCCTGATTTTTTCTTTGCCACCGGCTATGTCAATGACCTCATTCTTATCCGGAAACAAATGGCCGACCTGGGAGTGAAACCTTCCGCAGTGGGGATGGTTGCCGGGCCTGCTTACAAGGAGTTTGTGGAGGCATGCGGCCCTCTGGCCGAAAATATCCTCAGCGCCTCTTGGTGGCATCCAGCGGTACGTTACAAAGGCACCGGCGTCTTTGGCCCGACTCAGAAATACAATCAGCTTTTTGAGAAGAAGTATGGCCACGTGCCCGACTATGCACAGGCCTCTGCCAGTGCTGCCGGTGTGATGCTTCAACTGGCTATCGAGAAAGCCGGTTCAATCGATCCAAAAAAGGTCCGGGACTCCTTGGCCAGCCTAGATGCTATGACCTTCTATGGGCCGGTCCGTTTTGGCGCAAACGGACAAATGAACTCGCTCAAGCCACCGGTTTTCCAGATCCAGGGCGGGACCCAGGTGGTCATTTACCCACCTGAGATCAAGGAGAGTGAATTCAAGCTCAGTACCAAATGAGCCACCCGAAAAAAAATAAACTGAATTCAAACCCCGCATCAAAAAAGCCAACCACAGAAAAACCGCCGGGGGGCGAACCCAATTCGCCTTACGGCGGGGCAGGTTAGTATGGCCGCCACACTTTTTTTCCAAGTGCTGGTCAACGGGCTGGTTCTGGGTGGGCTCTATGCATGCATTGCCGCTGGGTTCTCCTTGGTGTGGGGAGTCCTTAACATCATCAACATCCTCCACGGTACGTTTGTAGTAATAGGCTCCTACAGCGCTTATTATGCCTATATCTATCTGGGAGTACATCCTTTTCTTTCCGTTGTTCTGGCGGGGATCATCCTTTTTATTATTGGCTATTTATTCCAGAGAGGAATAATCAACCGGGTTGTGGCTGCGCCGGTGCTTATAACCCTGTCCCTGACTTTCGGGTTGGATCTTTTCTTGAATAACTCGCTCCTGGTGGTCTTTAGTGCCGATTATTTAAAATTGAACCTGACCAACCCTTTAGGGGTCCTTCAATTCTCCGGAATCTATGTACCCATAGACCGACTGGCAGCCATGGCCCTGGCCCTGTTTCTCACCTGCTTACTATACTGGGTCCTGGAGGCATCACGTATTGGACGGGCCATTGTAGCGGTTCGCATGGACCGTGAGGCCGCATCCCTCATGGGTGTCAACGTCAAGCACATTTACGCGGTCACCTTTGGTCTGGGTGCGTTGATGGCCGGTTCGGCCGGAGCTATGTTGAGTGTGATTTTTCCCATTTCCCCGATAGCAAGTACCCTCTATTTGAGCAAAGCCTTTGTCATATGCGTCTTGGGAGGGCTCGGCAGTGTGGCCGGCGCCATGGTGGGGGGGCTGGCTTTGGGAGTGATCGAAAGTTTTGGCGGATTGATTTTCGGGCCGGAACACGCAATGACAATCTCGTTTTGTTTGTTGATCTTGCTTCTGATATTCAGACCCACTGGAATCATGGGGAAAAAGGGTTACGAATGAAAACCAAGCTGGTCGGTCTTTTTGTTATTGTACTTTTGTTGCTTATACCGATAATTAGCAACAATTATGTCATCCGACTTGCCACCATGATGTTGATGTACAGTGTTTTTGCAATGTCCTGGAATTTTATCGGGGGCATGGCTGGATACCCTTCTTTCGCAACAGCTTCTTTTTTTGGTTTGGGGGCCTACGCCGGGGCCTTGTGTCAGGTGAACGGCGTCCCCATGTTCCTGTCCTGGGTCATTGGGGGTCTGGTTTCGGGGGTTTTCGCCTGGGTTCTGGGGTTGGCGATACTCCATCTCAAGGGTCATTATTTTGCTATTGCCAGCCTGATTGTGGCCGAGGTACTCCGTGAGATCATTAATTCTGCAACGGGGATTACCGGCGGCGGTATGGGCCTCAACATACCGGTCCTCCGGATGGGGGTGGATGCTCAGGCCAGGCTGTTCTACTTTTCTATGTTTGTAATCGCCCTGGTGACCTTGGCGGTGAGCGCTTATGTCCGTGGCCGGCCATTGGGCTTCGGTCTCAAGTGCATCAAACAAAATGAAGATGCGGCCGGTATGACCGGCATAAACACCACAATCTACAAGATCACGGCGTTTACCCTCTCGGCTGTTTTTACGGGTGGTGCAGGGGCTTTTTATGCCTCATGGGTGAACTATATTGATCCGGAGGACGTTTTTGAAATCCTCATTTCCATCAAACCCATTGTCATGGTACTGCTGGGTGGCGCCGGTACATTGGTTGGCCCGGTGATCGGGGCAGGTCTTTTTCTATTCCTGGAAGAACTTGTCTGGCGTAACTTCCTGACCTTTCATGTGGGCATGCTGGGATTGTTGGTGGTTTTTCTGGTGATCTTTTTACCAACGGGTCTGCTTTCGGTAGACTACAGAAAGTTTCTAAAGAAGGTGGTCCGATGACGGCCCTTTTGCAGCTCCAAAACGTAAGCCGTAACTTTGGGGGATTGGCGGCACTCTCGGAAGTCAGCTTTGATGTACACCCCGGCGAGATTTTGGGGCTTATCGGCCCTAACGGCGCGGGTAAAACGACCTTGGTCAACCTTGTTACCGGTGTATATCGTCCCAGTTCCGGACAAATAATTTTTGAGGATAAACGTATCAACCGGCTTAAACCTTATGCCATCGCTCGTATGGGAATTGCACGAACTTTTCAAGTGATGCAGCCTTTTCCTGAAATGACAGTTGTTGACAATGTTGCGGCCGGTGCCCTGTTTGCAACCGGGGCGTCCACTCTGGAAGAAGCAAAAGAATTGGCCCAAGAACATCTCGAATATGTCGGTCTCAAAAGATTTGCCAATACACCGGCTGCATCCCTGACGTTGCCCAATAGAAAACGTTTGGAATTGGCTAAAAGCCTGGCCATGAATCCCAAACTGCTCTTGTTGGATGAGGTGATGGCCGGGCTTAATTCGGTCGAGATTGATCAGTCCCTTGGCCTGATTAAAAGCCTGGTGGAAAAGGGCATAACCATTTTATTGATCGAGCACATTATGAAGGTGGTCATGTCGGTCTGCTCCCGGGTCGTAGTCCTTCACCACGGGAGTCTTATCTGTGAAGGGCAACCAAATTACGTTACCAGTGATCCTCAAGTAATAAAGGCTTACCTGGGATCTAAATTTGCTGCCCGTCAGAATAGAGTTCCCCATGAGCAGTGATTTTTTTCGTCTTGAAAACGTGGCGGCGGGCTATGGTGACATTCAAGTCTTGTGGGATATTACCATTGATGTAGAGCCCAATGAGATTGTCTGCATGGTCGGGTCCAACGGTGCGGGGAAAAGCACCACGCTTAAGCTCATTTCGGGTCTTCTGAAACCCTGGTCTGGTCGCGTGATCATCGGCGGGGAGGAAGTGGTTTATGCCACTCCGGATCAGGTTTTGGCCAAGGGGGTGGGCCAGGTACCCGAGGGGCGACGGTTGTTCAATGGTATGAGTGTCAAGAACAATCTGCTTATGGGTGCCTATCTGCGTAAGGACAAAGAGGTGGATAAGGATTTGGAGTTTGTATATGGCCTTTTCCCCATTTTAAAAGAACGTCGAAAACAGGACGCTAAAACCCTCTCAGGCGGAGAACAACAAATGTGTGCCATTGGCCGGGGGATCATGAGCCGGCCAAAACTTTTGTTGATAGACGAACTCTCTCTGGGTCTCGCTCCCCTGGTGGTTGAGCAATTGATCGAAGCTTTGAAGGAGATTAACAAATCGGGCGTCTCTATCCTATTGGTCGAGCAAGATGTTATGACCGCTTTCGAATTGGCTAATCGGGGATTTGTGCTTGAGTCGGGACGGGTTTTCTTAAAAGGACCGACCCGATTACTGGCCGATGACCCAACGGTGCGTGAGGCCTATATGGGTATTTAACCCCTCAAAGGAGGAATCATGGGAAAGATCGAGCAACGTCTCAAAGAATTGGATATCGTTTTGCCACGTCCGCCAAAGGCGGTGGCCAACTACTTATCTGGGGTCAAGGTGGGCGAAATACTTTACGTATCGGGTACCATCGGCACCATACCTGGCCCGGATGATGAGGATGTGCTTCCTTATAAGGGCAAGCTTGGGAAAGAATTATCCATTGAGGAAGGCTATCAGTCTGCACGTCTGGTGGCCATTAACCACCTTGCCATGATCAAAGCGGTGATTGGTGATCTGGACAACGTAGTGCGCATCGTCAAGATGGTGGGATACATCAATGCCGCGCCGGGATTCAAGGATGCACCAAAGGTCCTGAATGGCGCGTCAGACCTGTTTGTACAGGTCTTTGGCGAGGATCGCGGCCGTCATGCCCGCGCCGCGCTGTATCAAAACGAACTCACGTTTGATGCGCCGGTGGAAAACGAAATAACGGTACAGGTAAAGCCATAAACCTGGAACAGTGATTGAGAAAGTCCTACACCACAGGGTTAAAGGTTTTATTGCGCAGGCTCTTAGGCCAATCCCAAAATCAAGTACTATGCTCTTGATTGGCAAGAATGGGGGATGATTGAATCATGAGGAGGGTAAGTGGCTATCAATGAAATCAAATTCTGCGGTCGGGGAGGGCAAGGCGTTGTCATGGCCTCCCAGATGCTGGGTCTGGCCTTTTTCAAAGGCGGCTTCTACCCACAGTGTTATTCTGTCTTTGGCGGCGAAAGACGCGGGGCACCGGTTTATTCATATCTTCGGGTCGACAAGGAAAAAATACTTCTCAAATGCAACATAAAAATTCCCAACCAACTCATCTGTCTGGATGAAAGTCTGTTTGACATTTCAACACCCGGTTGGCTTCCTGTCAGTGGTGGACTGGTTCTCCTCAATACGCGGCGGCCCATCGCAGACTGGGAGGGCCTTGAGAAGTTTACCGTTTGCCTCCTGGATGCAGCGAAGATAAGTCAGCACGCCGGGTTGGGCAGGGTTATCAACACGACCATTTTGGGGACCTATTGTAAAATCCATGGGACGTTGAAACTGGATGATCTGCTCGATGCAGTGGCAGAAATGGTTCCTGCGAAAACCGAGGCCAACCTTGAAGCGGTTCGTCTGGCCTATGAGACTGTAGAGATTATCCCGGCGAGAGAGAAATAATGACCCATTTGTCATACTTGGATCCGGAAAAAATTATCCCCATTTCACGCGAATCAACAGAGGCGTTCAAGACCGGGGCCTGGTCCCGTCTGCGGCCCCATTTTGAGGAGAAACTTTCGCCCTGTCGCGGGGACTGCCCCACAGGCAACGACGTGGCACGTGCCGTCAGCATGGCGTCAAAGGGAAATTTCGATGATGCCCTGACCATCTTTCTTGACGAAAACCCCCTCCCAGGAGTTTGCGGCAGGGTCTGCTATCACCCCTGTGAGGGGGTCTGTAACCGGCAGGAACAAGATAGTGCCGTCTCCATTCGGGCTCTGGAGAGGACAGTGGCCGAGTTGGGGAATGCTGACCCCCGGCCCTTGAGCACTGCCGGTGCGGGGCACCCCGTGGCAGTGGTGGGTTCGGGGCCTGCCGGACTGGCAGCCGCCTACCATCTGGCCCGCCTGGGGCATCCGGTCACTCTGCTGGAGGCTGAAAACCGTCTGGGTGGTTTGTTGGCCAAAGGAATACCTTCTTACCGGCTGCCGGATGAGGTTCTTGACAAAGACCTAAAGCGTATCCTCAAACTTGGGATCACCGTGAAGACCAATATACGTGTGGACAGGGAGGAGTTGAATCGGCTCAAATATGACCATAGGGCGATCTTTCTGGCCCTGGGAGGCTGGCGGGCCGCCAAACTGGGGATTGCGGGCGAAACGACCAAAGGTGTGTTGCCGGCGCTTGCTTTTGTCCAGCAGCGGGAGTTGTGGCCCCTGGCCCAGGGTGGCACGGTGGCAGTTATCGGCGGAGGGAATACAGCAATCGACGCCGCTCGCACAGCACTGCGCCACGGTGCAAAACGGGTGACAGTGGTTTACCGCCGGGACCGGGATGCCATGCCCGCCTTTGATGACGATGTTTTGGAAGCCCAGGAGGAGGGCGTGACCCTGCTCTTTCAGACAACTCCGACAGCTTTTCTACATGAAAACGACCGCATTAATGGAATGAGATTACAGCAGACACGGTTGGACCCGAACCCTGACGGCCAAAGACCGATACCCCGGCCGGTGACCGGTTCTGAGCAGAAGATGGACGTTGATCTCCTGCTTGTGGCCGCAGGCCAGGGAGTTGAACCATCGCCACTCCTTGAAGATTTGAAGACGGAAAGCGATCGGATTTGGGTTGACGAACTGGGACGGACGTCTCAGTCCGGTATTTACGCGGGGGGTGATTTGACACCGACCCGGGCCTCGGTGGTTGATGCCCTGGCTTCGGGTAAAAGGGCCGCCATATCCATCCACATGGATCTTATTGATCAGGATACATCAACCTTGGCCAGAGCCGTTTTGGGAGAAGGACCCAACATTTCCATCCGAGAGTTTGTCCAGGCCTCTTCAGGGACCGATTTTTCCAAACGGGTCAAACCGGCCGAACTTACCCTATTGTGGTATCCTGACAGAAAGCCGTCGATTCCTTCTCATCGGAGGCCCGGGGACCGTATTTCAGATATGGACGAAACGGTTTTGACATTGAGCAGTGATGAGGCCAAAACCGAAGCTGAACGATGCTATTATTGCGGCGTTTGCGTGGACTGCGGCCGGTGCTCCCTTTATTGCCCCGAGGTGTCCATGTCACAGGAAGCGGGAGGTGCCGCATACCGGAGCAACCCCGATTACTGTAAAGGCTGTGGCGCCTGCGTCGCGGTCTGTGTTCGCGGGGTACTCACGATGAGCGAGGAAAAATGAACAGATTTTTGACGGGAAATCACGCCGTGGCCGAGGCGGTCAAACTTTGTCGTCCGGAGGTGGTGGCTGCCTATCCCATCACCCCCCAGACCCCGATCTATGAAAAGCTCTCTGAATGGGAAAACGCCGGTGAACTGAGCGGTGTGATGATGCGAGTGGAGTCGGAACATTCGGCCATGGCCGCTTGTCTCTCGGCTTCTCTGACCGGGGTACGCACCTTTACCGCCACCTCCTCTCAGGGGTTGGCCCTCATGCACGAAATGCTCCATTTTGCGGCCGGTTGCCGCACGGCAGTGGTAATGGTTGTGGTCAACCGCACCCTGGCCGCGCCCTGGGCATTCTGGAGCGATCAGACCGATTCCCTCTCACAAAGAGACACCGGTTGGCTGCAGATATATTGCGAGGACAACCAGGAATCGCTGGATACGACTATCCAGGCCTTTCGTATTGCCGAGGAACTCCTGCTCCCGGTGATGGTGGTCTTGGAGGCGAACTATATTTCCCACTTTATGGAGCCTGTACACGTGCCGGAACAGGAAGATGTAAACATCTTCCTGCCGCCGCAGAGTCTTCCCCGCCGTTTCGAGTTGGACAATCCCGGATTTGCGATCCCTGTGGTGAGCCAGGGTCAGTATCAGCACTATCGTCGCATGGCCCATGAGGCTATGCTGCATGGGTTGAAAACCGTGGAACGTGTGGATTCGGAATTCGCTTCCCAATTCGGCCGTGGCTATGGCCTGGTCGAAACGGTTGAATGCGATGACGCGGAAGTAGTGCTGCTGACCACGGCTACGATTACCTCTACGGCCCGTATGGTTGTGGAAAAGCTCAGGGCAGAGGGCGTCAAGGTAGGGCTGTGCAAGCTTCGATTGTTTAGACCTTTCCCGACCGAAAGGGTACGAAAGGCCCTGAAAGACGTTTCACGGCTCGCGGTCTTGGAGCGCAACATATCCCTGGGACGCGAGGGCATCTTTTGTTCAGAGGTCAAGGCAGCCCTTGTTAACGAAAAAGACGGTCCTGTGGTGCAGGGTTATGTGGGTGGCATCGGGGGCACCGATGTGGGGCCGGATCTTATTGAGCGTGTCATATTTGACATCCTCAAACGGGAACGGTTTAGCCATACGTCCATATGGATGGAGGAAGAAGATGTCTGAGGCGGTCCAAAACCCTGATATCTTGAGGTCGGGTCATGCAGCCTGTCCCGGGTGCGGCGTGGCAATGGGGATGCGGCTCGTGCTCAAAGCGCTTGGCTCAAAAACGGTGGTGGTTGTTGTGCCGTCCTGCGTTGCCGTGGTCAGCGGTCCCTACCCTAACACCTCTTTGGGCGTGCCTTCGTTCCACTCTGCTTTTGAGATTGCCGCGCCCACAGCGGCAGGAATAGCCCAGGCCCTGAAGATGCAGGGGATCAACGATATGACGGTTCTGGCCTTTGCAGGGGACGGAGGGACATTCGACATCGGTTTGCAGTCCCTTTCGGGAGCCGCCGACCGGAACGAGGACTTTATCTATGTCTGTATGGACAACGAGGGTTACATGAATACCGGCATCCAGGTTTCTTCGGCAACACCTCGATACACCTGGACGGGGACCACCCCCGGGGGCAATACCCGGCGAAAAAAGAATATTATGGAAATCATGGCCGCTCACCGCATCCCCTATGCGGCCACTGCATCCATCGGGTTTCCCGAGGACCTCATGGCAAAGATCAAAAAAGCCAGGAGTTTGCGGGGGACCAGGTTTATACACTTACTTTCGCCGTGCAATACCGGCTGGCGTATCGGTGAGGAGCAGTCACCCCTTTTGGCGACGTTGTCGGTAGAGACCAACATATTTCCCCTGTTTGAGATATACGACGGCACTCGATACGAGATCAATTATAAGGCGAAGCCTGTTCCGGTAGGCAGATATCTCAGTCTTCAGGGGCGTTACAAGCATCTGACCGAGGAACAAAGGCAGGAGATTCAATCAGAGGCCGATCAGAACTGGAAGGTCCTAAACATAAAGGCTTCTGGATACGCTTGTTGACAGTCGCAGAATTGCGACGAAGAAAAACGTTTTGCCCGAAAGACGCAGACGCTAATGGCCCTTTTTGTTTACCCTCTCAGTTTGGAAGCGCAGTACCCAATCCTTTCGAGGGCTTTCTGGATGTTTTCAAGCGAGGTGGCATAGGAAAATCGGAGAAAGCCTTCACCGTAAGCACCAAAGTCCGGACCCGCGAGCGCGGCGATACCCCCCTCGTTGAGAAAATAGTCCGCGATCTCTTTTGAAGATCTGCCAAGACCGGTAATGTTTGGGAATAGATAAAAGGCGCCTTTTGGCGCTGCACAGCTGATGCCCTGGATCTCGTTTAGACCTTTTACAAAAAAGTCTCTTCTTTTCCTGAATTCAGACACCATGGCTTCGACCGCATCCTGTGGTCCGTTTAGGGCGGAAAGGGCGGCACGCTGGGTGAATGAGGCGGTACAGGAATTGCTGTTGGTCATGAGTCGCGTTATATGTGCTGCGAGATCAACGGGCATAACCCCGTACCCGATCCGCCAGCCCGTCATTGCATAGGTCTTGGAGAAACCTTCAAGTATGATCAAGAGATCTTCCATGCCATCACAGGCGGAGATGCTTGCAAATTCGCCCTCATAGAGTATCCGGGAGTAGATTTCATCGGAGAGGACAGGTATCTTGTTTTCGATGGCTATCTGAGCAATAGCGTTGATGTCTTCCATGGGGAGGATTCCTCCGGTGGGGTTCTGGGGGGAATTCATGATAATGAGTTTTGTACGATCGGTAACCAGGTCCTTTAGTTCGGTGACATCAAGTCTGAAATCCAGATCTTCCCTCAGCGGAATCGGGATCGGCGTGGCCCCAACAAATCTGATAACCGATTCATAGATGGAAAATCCCGGATTTGGGTAAATCACCTCATCGCCCTTCTGAGCCAGTGCGAGCAGGACAAAAAACATGATAGGCTTTCCGCCGGGTGTGACGACGATGTTTTCGATGGACGTGGACAGGCCTCGGGACCGTGCCATTTCTTTAACAATGGCCTCCCTGAGTTCAAACATCCCGGCTGATGGTCCATAGTGGGTGTATCCCTCGTCAAGCGCCTTTTTTCCAGCCTCAATGATGTGGGGCGGCGTATCAAAATCGGGCTCACCGATCTCCAGATGGATGATTTTCTTTCCGGTTCGCTCAAGGGCCTGGGCCTTTGCGAGCACTTCAAAAGCGGTTTCGGTGCCGAGGAGTGAGATTCGTTCTGCAAATTTCATGGCATTATCCTCATTATGTGGGTGTAAGGGCCTGCTGAACAAGAAACGGGAAAGAGGTGAAAAAGTCAAGAAAATTTCGCTCAAACCTCCCCTGATATTTATGGATTTTCTCCAAATTTATTGGCGATAATGAGGGAAATGGGCAAAATTTTAGTATAGGATGGACATCCGGCATGAGGAACTACGACTGTCATTCATTTCATATGATCGGTAATATCTACTATGTGGGGACAAGGCAGGTCAGCAGCCATCTGTTTGCTTCAAAGGGTGGGCATATCCTGATAGACGCCTGCATGCCCGATTCGGGGCCGTCCATTCTTAAAGGTATCAGGGCTCTTGGGTTTAGTCCCGATGACATCCGGTATCTTCTGGTTTCTCATGGTCATGCTGACCATCTTGGCAGTGCCGCGTTTCTGGCAGGAGAGACAGGGGCCGCCATTTGCATCGGTGAAGCGGACCTGGTGGCTGCCGAGAAAGGAAGCAAAACGCGAGCCGGTCTGACGGGATACACGACCTTCAAGGTGGACAGGGCTCTAAACGAGGGGGACGTTATCGCTGTGGCGGACAATTCCATTCTTATATATCACACGCCGGGACACACACCGGGCAGTTGCAGTTTCGGTTTTGATGTTCAGGCGCAGGGTCAATCCTATAAAGGCATACTTTTTGGCGGTGCCGGAACCAATGTCTTTGAAAAGAAAAATTTAGAA
>PVMS01117219.1_pt1 | contig 12436 bp, 12 predicted proteins | sample 1853461 | NCBI WGS metagenome assembly PVMS01 (sample SAMN08582032, study PRJNA380276) | Marine sediment metagenome, whole genome shotgun sequencing project. | isolation source: ocean sediment barecode stripped | collected 2017
ACGTAACGAATGATCCGTTCATCGAGATTCAGGGCAGGAAGCGCTTCGCTGGCAACCTGTATCAAAACCCAGCCCGCAAGGATATACCACGCCGTCATGCGGAACACACGGCGGCGCTTGATTTCGGCAAAAAGTGACATGCGTCGTGGCTTTCTTATTTGGCCTAACTGATTAGCCTACGCCTGTGTTGAGAATACTGCATTGACTTGGGTCAAGTTGAAAATTGTGCAAAATGCGACCCGGTAGGTAAAATCTGGCAAGTTTTAGCCATTTTCACACGGAATCGAAATGACTATATCTGGCCGAGGCCGTTTTCTGCTATGCGTCATAACAGGAGTCGGGGCACTGGTTCTTGCCAGTAAGCGTGTTGTGAATCTTGAGATCGTCACAGCAGATGCCTAACAATACGCTGATACTGATAACGTTAATGGCTGCAGTTGACGCTTTCGGCCATGGGCAATAACAGGCAAAGAATCTTAATTATTGCTTTGGGGCGGGTTACGGCTATAAATAGTCCTGGTAAGACTTTTCTTCGACAATTTCGGAGCCCAGGTATTCATTCAGCTCCTTCTTGGCATTGGCGCGCTGATCGTTAGTGACATACACGCTCCTGGCCAGGTCGATGAAGCGCTGATCAAACTCCCTGGCCCGTTCCTTATCACGGATATCATCTTCGATTTCCCACAAAGCCTCGTTAATGGTCTTCAATTCGGCGTGGATACGGCTGACGGTTGCATCCTGCTCGACAGATTGTCGCCATACACTGCCCAATAACTCCAGTTCACGCCGCACATTGGCAACCTTATCCGGATCACTGATCCGCTCGGACTTGATTTCAAGAATGGTGATTTTATCGAGCACTTCGCCCGGTGATACCGGTACCTGGATGATGTCCATACCTAAACCTTTTTTTAAACCCTAAATGCGTAGTCTTTATTCGGATCTCTTTCAATATCCGGTGGGTAATTTTTACGTTTATCGGCGTAATACTGGGCCCGGTGATCACCGTCCGAGGCCTTGTTGAAGGTAATATACAGCACCCGTCGCGCCTGGTCCGTTTTGTTGGGACTGGACCGGTGCGGCGCATAGGAATCAAAAAACACCGCATCACCGGGCTGACAGTGAACGGCTACATACGGCACATTGGACGTATCCGCATGTGTTAGCGGTGCCCACATTTCACCCAGCACACCCTGATTATGCATGCCCGCAATTATTTCCAGGCTACCATTGGCCTCATTGGTTTCATCGATTGCGATCATCGCGGTGATATGCAAATCGGCGTAGTCATCCCAACCGGCTTGCACGTCCTGGTGCTCCCTGAACCCATCTGCACCGGGTAGTTTGAAATTGATCTTGTCCTTGAAAAGCACCGATGGCTCGCCATATAGCTCATCAACAGCCTGTAACATTCTGCGACGTGTAATAAGCTCTCCGAAGCCTTCGTGGTAAGGCACAAAATTCTCTATCCGGGAAAGGATACGAGTGTCATCCTTTGCACTCGTTTCAAAATACATCATGGTTTTGCCCGGGGTTTCGGGGGCACCTGAGACTTCATCCGTCCAGGCGCTGATATCTTCCATCTCTTCAGGGCTGTACATGGCCCTGACCAGCAGGAAACCATCGCGATGAAACTGTTCAACCTGTTGTTTGCTTAACATAATATTTTTTACCATTCAGTCATTTTGTGCGTCGTCTACTTTACGCCTTTTCCACACCATTTTAATGACCGAAATCAGGTTATTGGTGGTCCAGTACAGGACCATTCCGGCTGGAAAGGTGTAAAACAGAATCAGAAAGCCCAAAGACATGAAAACCAGGTTGCGTGACTGCTTGCGCTGTTGTGCCGCATCCATGGATGGGTGCGAGTGCAGTTTTGAGGCAATAAAGGAGAACCCAGTCATAATAAATGGCAGCAGGTTCAGGTAACCGCCAAAAAAAGGCAGGCTGAACGGCAGTGCCATAAAGGCATCGGCATGGGATAAATCGGCGATCCACAGAAATGACTCGCCTGACAGGTGGATATTCTCCGCCAGCATATCAAACGCACCGATAAACACCGGTATGACCACGAACACACCCATCAGGCTTTTCAGGCTGTAAAGCGGATGAACACCCTCATCCTTGTACATCGCGATAATCTTTTCGGATTGCTCAGCACCCTTGTAGTCTTTTTTGATCGCGGCCAGCGTCGGTGCCAGGCGGGCATCGATCTCATGCACCTGGTCCTGCAAACCATCGGCGATTTTGCTCAGCGGACGCATCAACAGACCCACCACGACCGACAGAACCATCACGGCCAGGCCCCACTGCGGCACGATCATAACGATTGCACTGAGCAGGTAATAAAGGGCCTGGCAAATCCAGCGCAACCAGAACCACAGACCGGAATACATCAGGCTTTCGAGTTCGGAGGCAGCCTCATTCAGCGCCACGGGTTCAACCGGACCAAGGTACAAATCCAGATGTTGCTGGCTTTCCACGTTCAACAGCATGGAAACAGAAGCATCTTCAACCGCTTCCCCGGTCACGGCATTAACCGCCAGGACAGTATCCGGAAGAACCATGGCGGTCCAGAAACGGTTGCGGAAACCAAACCAGCCTGACACCTCACGGGTCACCGGTTCCGACTCATCAAGGCCCATAATGTCGACATCCGAGCCATCGAAGAACAGGTAACGCGATTGCTCCAGCAGGTAGCCAAAACCGCTTGAGGGTTCAGGTCTGAAATCCTCACCACTCATCAGCGTGGCTTTGCCGCCACCCGCTGTGGTTACAGATAACACCCAACCCGTGTCCGGAATTTGCCAGCGTGGCCCCGCGCGGCCGTTTTCATCAGTAAATGCAAGCACCGTGGCACGATCCTCACGTTCACGCTCAAGACTGTAGTGAGGTGAGTTCTCCTGCTCGAATACAAACATGCCGTTTTTTGCAGACAGCACCCGGGTTTTAGCACGCTTGGCGGAACAGGCAGGAAAACAGGATTCGACTCGCAACAAATCACCCTGGTCGCTGAATTGAAGTTGCAGGGATTCTGTATCGACGCTGATCGCTGCCGCCGCGTTAGCGGTTGCAGCAGGCCTGAAATCAACAGGCCAACAAGACCCAGCCAGGTAAGCGTTTTACTGATCATTATTTATGAAACCGGGTGTTTTCACGCATCACGGCCTCCAGCACATCGCCCCGAAACTGCGGTTGATCCATCAGGCGGTACTCGTTATCACGCACTTCATAGGTTCCATTCGGAAAAGTCACCGTGATCTGATCGGGCTCCAGAACGGCATAGTTATAGTAGCTGCCGGCCACCAGCCAGTCCCACTGCGGTCCGTCATACAGATCGTTGCCGCTGGCATAGTCGGTAGGCGGATTGGAACAGCCCAGCAAGCGGCGCATCAAAGTGGCTGCGATATCGTAGTGTGACGTCCTGTGCGTAACCACCTGCGGCTCAATGCCCGGCCACGCAAGTAACATCGGGATCTTGAGCTGATATGGGCTATAACCGGAACCGTGACCTTTCACGCCGTCACCATTCTCATTGAATTCCTCACCGTGATCGGACGAGATCATCACGACCGTATTATCCATCAATCCGCGGCCCTGTAAGTCTGCAAGCACTTCTCCGACCATGTCATCGGCAAACATCACGGAAGTTTTGTAGTCAGCGAAATCATCAGGCAGTGGGTCGGAAGGATCAGCCGGAACACGGCCAGCATATTCCGGCGGGTAGATGTTGTCATTGACTGTGTCATAAAACAGAAAGCCGAAGAACGGTTTTGTTGCATCGCGCTCATCCAACCAGTGCAACCAGTCCGCGTTCATGATCCGGTCGCGCTCCCAGGCATTCGCATCAACCGGTTTTGTTTCTATCCTGAGGTTTGGCACGTGTGCGAATGCGGTCCGATCCAGAGTCACCGGCCGGTACATATTTGAACTGCTGAACAGGCCCATCTGGTAATCATTCAGCATCAATTGATCCATCAATACTGGTGGTTTTTGTAAAGATTCAAAGCTGCCGAAATAGCCGGGGGGCAGTCCATAAAACAAACTGAAAACGCCCATGCGGGAGGAATTGCCGCCACTGAAGTGTTGCGTAAACCGTGTGGCCCGTTGTTGGCCAAATTGATCCATTTGCGGTGTGAGTCCGGCACCAAGCATGTCGCTGCGCATGGAATCCACCAGGATGATCAGCAGGTTCAATGGCGTTGATTCATCGCGCTCATGCATGGAACACTGCAGCGGTGCCAGCGGATAATCCAGGTTTGCAGCGCCGGACTGGACCAGTCCACCCGCCATGCGCCTGGCCTGTTGCCGTTCCCTGCTCTGGCTGATATCGACCAGGCCATATTTCACCAGCAGTTTTTTGGCGGTAAAGCCCCGTTGTACCGGCAATTGTTGCGCAACACTTGTTACCGGTACGTAATAGCTCGCATCAGACCAGGCAAAAATACCTTGCGAGACCACCAGGCTAACCATAATCAGCGTGGCCAGCAGCCTGCCCCGATGCGCGGGCGCAGCATTCACCCATGACCAGACCCTGCGGGCCAGCAGGGTTTCAAATACGAATGCGATCACCAACATGACAGCAGCAAATATCCAGCTTGAAGATCCGAGGATTTTGAGGGTCAGGATATTGATGTGAAAACGGCTCTGGGACCACAGCAGGCTATCGAGCATGATGAGTGCGATCATGGCCGCCATCACCAATACGGCCAGGGTTTTCACCAGTCTGTATGACGGCCTGATCAGGATGACCGGGGTCAACAGCAGCAGCAATGGCAGCAAGGCGAGCCAGCTATGGTGAGAGATATAGATGGTTACCAGGTATACCCAGGCAAGTGCAGTATGACCACCGAGACCGCCACCAAGATAGCGCAGGCCAATCAAGCCCAGGATGACGGCATTGGCCATCGCAAACCAGCCGAGCCAGCGCCAGAGCTGACTTCTGGGTTGCAGCTCAGACACCCTGCTGCTCCCTTGCCAACCGTTCGGCAGCTTTTTCATCGGCCAGACGTGCAATCTCGCGTGCACCCAACTCAATGCTGTTGCCCATATTGAAAATCATTTGTGGGCGCAAGGCTTGCATGGTTTGCTGAAATTCCTCACAAGTCTCCAACAGGTGGGAGATTTTCTCAACAGCCTCAGCAAGATTTCGCGGTGAAACAATGTCACCTGCCAGTTTCCGGAAGGAAGCCTCCAGTGGCTCTATCTCCAGTTCCTGCCAGTCGGGATTACGCACCCGTCTGGGTAAATCTACAAATAAAACGGGTTTCTCCAGGGCCAGGGCGTACTCAATCGCCATGGCTGACCAGTCGCTGATCAGAATATCAGAACGAAACAGCGTATCGCTCTCGCCCATGCGATCCTGGTATTCAAAATGAGCATGGCCAGCATATTTGGCTTTCAGTTCATTGATCACATCGGGGGTCAACGCCAGCGTCTGGTAATGTGGCCGAACAATGACGTGGTAACCCGCATCCAACAGTAAACCGGTCAACTCATCACCACAGGTGTTGAAGATTGAGTCATCACCCCAGGTCGGTGCAATCAGCACGACCGGCAGGTCACTGCTGCCCTTCTCCGCTGCTTGTGATACTGATGCGGCCAACAGGTTTTCCAGTCGGGGATGTCCAAATTCAAACAGGTTGCGCGCAGGCAATTTCGCGATCGCTTCCCGTTTACGCAGCTCGGCAACATGATGCGGCCCCACACAAAACAGGCTGTCATAGGCATCATATGAATTGGCATGGTCAACCATGTGGGTGCTGCCGAGGGAATGGAACAGGTAAATATAGTGCACCGGGTTGATCGATTTCTTCAACTGCAGGTTGCCCAGATCCATCATCGTGAGCACCACGACATCGGCCTTTTGCATATTGAAATGAAGCGTCAGGAAAAAGCCTGCGGGAATGCAGATGGCAGTGTACAAATCATGTTTCCGGCTTAAACCCGGATCAGCATCATCGGAAGTTATATAGGTGACTCTTTTGTGCAGGTCCGCGTTGAGAACTTCAACCAGGGGTTGAAAGTAATGCCAGTCCTGACCGCTCTCCGAGTAAATGACAATATTGCGCCAGTCTGTGGATAATTTGCGGTACCCGCGCCAACCGGACCAGGCCTGGAACATCCCTATGTACCACGCTGGCCTCATGTGCCCGGCAGGCCTACTCAGGCCGACCCGTCATCGGTGTCGCTTTTAACCGGCTTGCTTTTTAAAAACGCCTTGATGCGGTACCAATAGGTTTTGATAGCCAGCACCAGCGAAGCGAACAAGCCCACGATGGCTGATATCACCATGCTGCCAGTGGTTGGATCCAGGTAAGCGAACGCTGTCACCGGCATCAATAGCAGGGCGGTTATGGTCACTGAAATAAATTTATTCATCGTCATTTTTCTCATCCCCCAATCACAGACTGGAGAGCCTGCTCTAACCTGGCCATATCATAATTGCTGATTTCACCCATGGTAGAAATCCGGAATAGCTTCTCAGCAAATTCGCCCTGTCCCGCATAAATAATAAAACCGTGCTGTTTCAAGCCATCGTGCAGTACATTGTAGGTCAAGCCTTCCGGTAAATGATAACTGCGCAAAACACAGGAGCTCTGCTCTGCCGGTATCCACTGCTGCACACCCAACTGGCTCAGAGTCATGGCAACATCTGCTGCCAGCTTACGATAATGTGTCCGGCGGGCTTTCCAGCCACCCTGCCTGTATAGTTCCTGCAGCGCCTGCGCCAATCCCAGCATGGCATTTACCGCCGGTGTAAACGGTGTAGACTGCTTCGCCTGAGCCGCTGCCCACAAAGGTAAATGCAGGCTCAGGCTACGTGGCTCAATATCCTGTTCAAGGGCAGCCCGCCGGCACAACACCATGGCCAGTCCAGGAATACCGTGCAAACACTTGTTGGCCGTTGCAGCCACTGCCTGCAGACATGGGCTATCGAAAGGAATGGCCTCAGCGCCGAAGCTGGATACCGCATCGAGTAACAATTGAACATTGTGCTGAACACACAGGTCAGCGATCTCATCAATTGGATTCAACCTGCCGGTAGTGGTTTCGTGGTGCACGGCGGCGAGATGGGATATTTCACCGGATGCCAGCAATCCAGCCAGTGCATCCAGATCGATCTCGCCACCCCACGGCGCATGTAACGACTTGTAGCTAATAGCGTAAATACTGGCAAGTTTACTCAGCCTCTCACCATAAACACCATTTTCCAGCACCAGCAGGTGGGCATCCTGAGGCACCAATGACGCCATCATGGCTTCCATTGCGGATGTCCCGGAGCCCCCAACCAGCACCGCCGCCCACTCAGCAGGATCGCATTGATAGACATCCAGCAAGCCCTTGATGACCTGATCCTGAAGGTTAAAAAACTCGGGTTCGCGATGACAAAGGTCCACCCGTATAACCGCCCGGCGCACGCCGTCGCTAAGCGAGACCGGGCCCGGATTAAGCAAAATGGATCTCATAATCTGGCTTTAAACCTGCTGACTAACAACCCACAACCAAATTCCACAACTTCCCAGGTACAGGGTAATTGGTAATTCGCCATTGCGGATAAGTGACTGGTAAGTATCCCAGCCTTCGGCTTTCAAATCGGCCCATTTAAACCTGCCGGGGATAATGGCGCGAATATTCTTGCTCCACGCACGCCACTCATCCTCAAAAATACTCTCCAGCTTGTCGTCTTCATAGGCAATCGCGGCCGGATACCATATAAGGAAAAACACAGCGACCCCAATCCATACGTACAGATTATTTGTAGCAAACGCAAAGCCAATTAAAATCAGGAAGTTGCCAAGGTATAGAGGGTGACGCACCAGGGCATAAGGACCGGTAGATGCCAGTTGTTTGTTCTTGTGGATAAATCCCGCAGCATAGATACGGAATATCTGGCCAAATGCAGCCACCGCCAGACCAATGATGACCAGCAGTACCTCCCCACGGGCAAAGTAAGCACAGACGGCCACCAACAATAAACCGATGCCCTGACGCAAGATTTCGTTATACCTGATATTGTCCCACCAGCCCATGAAGCCGCTACGATTCCCCTTCCGCTGGATTCTGTCTGAACTCATGTGTTACTCCACTGAATGAGCGCTGATTTTACTAGATAATTGCACCTGATATGACTGTTTTTCATGATCCCATATTGATATGTTTAATCAAACGACGGGCAACATCCACGGGCTTGATTGCCGGGCGTGGTAAACCATCCGGAACACCGCATTTCGTTTGGATGTGCATGAATGCAGGGCCCCCACTATCAAGGAAGTTGCTCAAATACCCAATGCCGCCGGATCGATACACGTTTCGATATCCGCAAGCCCTGGCAATGGCCGGGAAATCAATCGCTGAACTGACGGTACCCTGACCGCCGGTCGATTCGTGTACCTGGTTATCCAGCAGCAAATGATAAAAATTGCTGCCAGCATAGGCCCCCACCGTTGCAAAATTACCCATACGCATCAAAGCCGCGCCATCACCGTCCACAATAATGACCTGCTTGTCCGGCCGAACCATGGAAAGGCCCAGGCCCAGGGAGGAAGCGCAACCCATGGAACCCACCATGTACAAGTGATTGGGGCGGTCTTCAATGGCATAAAGCTCCCGCCCGGCAAACCCGGTACTGGCAATCAACACCGTTTCAGCCACATCCGTATTGGCAACGAGCTCCCGCAATACAGCATGCCGCGTGGATAACTCTGTTGTTGTGGTCGTTGTGCCTTCTTCGCTACCACCCGCGGGGTTCTGAAACCCGGGATTCTGCTGCAAAGAATACGGCGCAACCGCCCCCTTGCGCATAACCAGTGCGTAGGGCCTGCCACTTGTATCCATATGGGTCACGGCACTTTGCAGTACACTCTCGATTTCCTGTTCCTGTTCCGGGAACCAACTCCAGGGAATCCCCATGGTCTCCAATAGTTGCTGGGTAACCTGCCCCATCAACTCATGCTGTGGCTCATCCTGTTTACCTGGCTCACCCCTCAAGGTGATGATCAGCAGTACTGGAATCTGAAATATGTGGTTCAGGGACGTCAACGGGCTGACAGCATTACCCAGTCCGGAGTTTTGCATCATGGCAACAGCGCGATGGCCGCCAAGCACAGCGCCTGAGGCGGCCGCAACGGCATCACCTTCATTGGCAGAGGAAACATAAGTGAGCCCCGCGTCACCAATCGTATAGTTGATAAACGGAGTTAAATAGGAACAGGGCACGCCAGCCCAGAAATCAAATCCCAGCTGCTTGGCAGGCGCAACAAATTGACTGGCTTGAATCACGATGGTCCCGGTAAGTGCTTTCAGTGTTTATTGGCGAAAGGTAGCATGGCACTGGACGCAATGACCCACCGTGGCTTGTAATGCATGCAGGGATTTGTTGGTGTCTTTTGTCAGTAATACCTCACCCAGCTCATCGCCACTTTTATGGAATGCCAGGCCTAATTCAGTGAAGTTTTTATTCTCGAACATATTGCACATTCTGCTCATTTCTTCAGTCAGGCCCAACCTACTGTGAGCCATTTCAGATGCTGTATCAAACTCACCTTCCGCTATCAGCCCGGTTATTGCCTGTACCGCCTCTAAATGAGACCTCATATTTGACAGTTGATGCTGCTTCATTTGTGGTGAAAGGCCAAGGGAAATCCGCTCGTCATTCACAGTATGCTCCATGTTGTGATGCGACATCTGTGCCTTGTGGGCTTCATTATCATCGGCAAAAGAGATCTGGATAATTCCGATAAGGAACAACATGGCAAATAAGATGGTCACTCGTTTAATCCTCATAATATCCTCCGGTTCGGTTGCATAGTGTTTGGGATAATGTATCGGAATATGGATACTTTATTATCAGTCACCCTGGGTGTTTTCAAATGCACCCGCCCGCTCCAGGTCGCCCAGGTTATTGATATCCATCCAGTGTCCGTTGACGTATTGCACCTGGGGAGCGTGCCCATCTTCTACCAGTTGGTTCAATAAGTCCGGTAAGCCGAGGCTGTTGAAATCTTGCCTTTGCTGCAGTGATTTTAGTGCTGCACGAAGATATTGCCCCCCCTTGCCCGCTACCCGCATCATGCCGATCCAGCGTCCATCGGGTAGCCGGCCCTGATTTTTCGGGTCTGGGGTGACTCGCCTGAGCGTGACTTTCTGTTGGTACATGGCGCGATTGTCCGGTGCAGTACAGTAAGCCAAATCGTTGGTGTTCCCTGTTCCGTGACTCAACGGTGAGGAATCAACCGCCACCAGTAGTTCAGCGTCCCAATCGAGCAAGTTATGCAGCATGTAGGAGCGGAACAACAGGTCACCGTAAATGATGACGGTATCTTCACTGAAACCCTCCATGGCACAGCCAAAAGACGCCAGTTCTCCGGTTGTTTCCCAGTCCTCATTAATAACGATGTCTGCACCCTGGATATCGATGGCCTCATGCCGGTAACCGGCAACTACGGTAATTTCATTGATTCCCTGCTTTTTGAATTTATCAACCTGGCGGCGCAACATCGGCACACCGGCGACAGGCAGCATCACTTTTGGCCGCTTGCGGGTCAGTTCATCCATGCCCTGGCCCCTCGATGCCGCCAGCACAATCGCAGAAACAGGGTGGCTGCCGCCACGGGCATAACGTTTTTCGGCCTCAAGCAGTTCATCTGCGCCCTGCAGACGGAATATCTCTGAAACCGTGGCAATGCGGCCTTCGCTTTCAACCAGCGAACGCGTGTCGTGAATATTTTCCGCCGTTGCCTGCATGGCCGAAAGACAGGTACGAATCATGTGGTTGGCCCAGATCACCAGGCTGATACCGGCCTGCTCAAAGACCTCGGTTGGCGTTGCGTAGTACTTGGTCGGCACCAGCACCAACGGGCTACGGTTGGCCCACTCAGCGGCAAACTCCAGTACCTCATCGGGCTGGCTGTGCTTGCTGTGAATCAGGATCGCGTCAGCACCTGCTGCGTGATAAGCCTCCGCACGCCTAAGCGCCTCGTCCAGGCCCCAACCAGCGATAAAGGCCTCTACCCTGGCAACAATACAAAAATCATCATCGGTTTGGGAGTCTTTACCGGCCTGGATTTTGCCGCAAAAGGTCTGGATATCTTCCAGTGGTTGCGCTTCGCCCTGGATAAAGCTGTTGGACTTGGGGAACAGTTTGTCTTCAATACACACCCCGGCCACGCCAATCTGGCCGAGCTTGCGCACCAGGCGGCGCATATTGTTGAAATCGCCATAGCCGGTATCGCCATCCAACAGGATCGGGATGCTGGTGACATCGGTCATGAACTCCAGTTGTGCAACTACCTGTGTCCAGGACAGTTCGTTGTTATCACGTACTGCATGCTGGGCTGACAAGGCGAGTCCAGAGCCCCAAATGCCCTTGAAGCCGGCTTCTTCTACAATCCGGGCGGACAAGCCATTATGGGCTTCGAGGATAAATTCCGTCCGACCGGAACTCAGCATATTTTTTAATTGGGTGGTCTTTTGCACGATATTACTTCCTGGTGATCAAAAATCAGGGTTCTCTTTCCTGATGGCCGGCAAAACCTGCTTGATGGCCCGCTCCACGTCTTCCGGGAAATCCACTTCAAGCCATGGCAAGCCGCTGACATCTTCACAGGCAAAGTCTGATGGCTGCGCCAGTAACACATCCCGCAAGGCTTCCTCATGCGGTGCATCCAGCAGGCCTTCTGTTTTGTAACGGGCACATGTGTGCGCAATCTTTGCGGCAATATCACCGCTGAATTTGAAAAACCCCACGGACTCACCGAGGATGTCGTACTCCAGGTCTGACGGCAGTTTTTTCCTGAACTCGACTATTTTACCTTGTTGGATAGCAATTTTGACCGGTTCGTCACCCGGGGCAAAATTTCTGTCGATTAAATAACAATTTGGGATTGATGAATCGACCAGGGTCTGCATGATCTGCGGGTGAAACAATACATCTGCGTCCAACACGAGAACAGTTTCATTGTTGTTCAGGGCATCCCGTGCAGCCAGGAGGCTAAGCACACTACCATCGGTGTAGGCAGGGTTATAAACAAACGCCACTTCGGGTCGTGATGACAGTGTTCCAACGTGATCAATGATCTGATCTGCCTCGTAGCCGACAACCAGTGTGACCTGCCGAACGCCACAGCTGAACAAGCTATCCATTTGACGCGCCAGCAGGCTCTTACCACCAAATTCCAGCAGGCATTTCGGGCGTGCATCGGGATTGAATTCTGCCAACCGGTTGCCTTGTCCGGCAGCAAGGATGATTGCGTGCATTTAATTGATTCCTGATTGAGTGCGTATTGTAACCTGCGACGCTAGCGGAACCGAATCCTGTATCCATGAGAATCCACAACACCAAGCGGGGATAGGGGTGTACCCATGTCGCCGCGACATCGCCTGATATGGTTTTTCCAATACAAAAAAACGCCCGGCTAACCCGGGCGTTTTTTTG
>PVMS01095884.1_pt1 | contig 12433 bp, 7 predicted proteins | sample 1853461 | NCBI WGS metagenome assembly PVMS01 (sample SAMN08582032, study PRJNA380276) | Marine sediment metagenome, whole genome shotgun sequencing project. | isolation source: ocean sediment barecode stripped | collected 2017
ACTTCGGCCTGAGGTGCATGTAATGGCGTCGATTGTGCGTTTCCGGCACAAGCGGCGAGGATTGTCAGGGCGAACCCCAGTCGCAAATGATTCATGTTGATGCTCCCCTATGAGCGGCTTGATAAGTTGGTAGGTGTTATAGTGTAGTATAACACTAGTTCGGTATAACACAACACCGGAAATCACAGTTCCGCAACTCGGACTTGAACATAAAGGATCAAATGCAGACGGAGCCCCGGTAACTTACTGAAAAATATGGCTAAGGGCGTCGTCGCGCTGGACTAAGAATGCGCGTGTCAGTGGTTCAACCGAGTCGCGTAGCGTCTATAGACGCACGAAGTGCGCCCGAAGGGCGAGCGTAGCGAAACATGGTTCGACGCTTCCACCATATTTTATGCGGTCAAAGTAGGGCTGCGATTTCATAAGTGCGCTCGGGCGTGCCACTCAATCAACGTAATTCACGCGACAGGTATCGCGCGAAATCCCAGCAGTTTCGTTCCAGGTAGGACAAGGGCCCCTGTTGCGCCTCGGCGGATCTTGTCGTGCGGTGCACGCTCTCAACGGCTACCTTATCCTCGCTGTTCACCTGGTGCAGCAAGCTCATGACAGAATCAATTTCGGCTCGCCTGTCATGCGCGTTGTCGAGAATTTCTGCCGGAATCGATACCCCCCAGTGAATACCGACCTTATCCACCCCTTGTGGCTGAAGTGACAGGTACCAAAGCATGTCAGGCTGCAGCTGAATCAGCTGTGTGGGAAAAATATTGATCAGGTAAGTACGCAGCCGTTGATCGCCTTCAAGCCACGTATTGGCTGCATGTGCCTTGACACTGTGCGGCCCCGGGTCGTCCTGAACATAGTGATACGCGAAAGCATCGCTGCCCGGAAAAAGTTTCGTTTGATCTTCAGAAGAGCCGTACTTACTGAACGAATCCGAGTGCACTCGACGAAGATGATAAACATCCATGAAGTTTTCAACCAGGCACTTCCAGTTGGTGTCCCAGACATCATTGCTTCGTAGACAGGAGCGTAATTCGCCATTCGAAAGTCGCCGACGATTTCGCCGAGATCTGCAAGTTGCCCGGCAATCGATGGCGCATTCTGGTCGAGGCTCACATAGACAAACCCTTCCCAGCTTTCACAGCGAAGTTCCCGCAATTTGTGATCAGCCGTATCAAAGTCAGCGGTCCGCTGCATGAACGGTGCACCGATGAGCTGGCCGCCCAATTTATAAGTCCACGAATGATAAGGGCAGGATATGCGGGAGATGTGCCCTCGCCCGTCGAGCAATCGGGAGCATCGATGCAGGCAAACATTAGGAAAGGCTTTTATTGACTCGCCTTTCTGCCGAATTACGACAACAGGCTGATCGACAATATCGAAGCAAATGTAATCGCCGGGATCTGGCATCTCTGCCGTTCGCCCGACGCAGATCCAGCCGCGTCCAAACAGGCGCTCTTTCTCCAGCTGCAGAATATCCGGATGATGATAAATGTCCGGTGGAAGACTCTGTGCTTCGCTGACGTCTCTTGTCGCATTGTCAGTAATGATCCGCAGTAGTTCATCAGCCGATTGCCTCATTAATCATCGTTTCTTTGGCATATAAAGATCGGTGATTGTGCCTTCAAATGCTTCGGCAGCGAAAGCCACCGTTTCAGATAGTGTCGGGTGGGGGTGTATGGTCAATGCGATGTCCGCGGCATCCGCGCCCATTTCAACGGCAAGGCCAATCTCCGAAATCAGGTCGCCGGCGCCCGGCCCGACTATGGCGCCGCCCAAAACCCTGCCCGTCGACTTGTCGAATAACAACTTGGTAAAGCCTTCCGAACGACCCAGTGACAGCGCACGACCGCTGGCAGCCCAGGGAATTTTGGCTTTCTCGTAGTCCTCACCGCTTTGCTTCGCCTCGGTTTCGGTCAATCCGACCCAGGCGATCTCCGGATCCGTATAGGCTACAGACGGAATGGTCCTCGCATCGAAAGCACTTTTCTCGCCAGCAGCAACTTCGGCGGCGACCCTTGCCTCATGGGATGCCTTGTGCGCAAGCATCGGGCCACCGGCCAGATCGCCAATGGCAAATATATGCGGCACATTGGTTTGCATTTGCTTGTTAACCGGGATTATTCCCTGCGGGTCGACTTCCACTCCCGCATTGTCTGCGCTGAGATGATTACCGTTGGCACTCCGCCCTACCGAGATCAATACTCTGTCGTAGATCTCGGTCTCCGGCGCTTTATCTCCCTCGAAAGAGACCTCAATACCGGCCTCGGTGGAGCGCATCCCGGTCACTTTCGTATTGAGCATGATGGCTTCGTAACGCTCGTCGATGAACTTTCGAAACGGCCTGACAAGATCCGGATCGGTGCCGGGCATCAATGCATCGGTTAACTCCACCACGCTGATGTTGCTTCCCAGCGCCGAATACACGCACGCCATTTCCAGGCCGATGATTCCGCCGCCAACGACCAGCATGCGTTTTGGAATCGAATCGAGCTCCAATGCGCCGGTTGAATCAATAATACGCGGGTCATCCGGCAGACCGGGTAGCAGAGCGCTTTCGGAACCCGCCGCAATAATGCATTTCTCGAACTCAATGGAATCACCGGTGTCGAGAATGAGCTTGTTGGCAGATTCGAACGTCGCTGTTCCGTGTACGACTTTCACCTTGCGTTGTTTGGCGAGGTGCGACAGGCCGCTAACAAGGCGTTCGACGACAGAATCTTTCCACTCTCGCAGTGCCTGCGCATCGATTGTCGGTTTGCCAAACGTGATGCCGTGATCGGCCATCGCCTCGGCATCGTCGATGACTTTGGCAGCGTGCAAAAGCGCTTTCGACGGTATGCAACCAACGTTCAGGCACACGCCACCCAGCATCGGCCAACGTTCCACCAGTACGACATCCAGCCCGAGGTCTGCGGCTCGAAATGCAGCGGTGTAACCACCTGGCCCGGCACCGATAACTACAAGCTGCGCCTGGTGCGTCTCCGGTGCTGCTTTTTCCGGCGTTTCCTTGAGACCCTGATTTGCAATCGCCTGCTGCTTCGCAGGGTCGATGACCAGGGTGGCTTCGTCGTTATCAGCCATTATGGAATCGCCTGCAGCAATGACTCAACGTCTGCCAGCTTTTGTGCAAGAAATGTCGTGAACCTGACCGCATAGGCACCATCGATCACACGATGATCATAGGACAACGACAACGGCAGCATGAGTCTTGGTTTGAATGCCTCGCCATCCCAGACCGGCTGCATCGAGGATCGCGACACACCGAGAATTGCGACTTCCGGGGCATTGATAATTGGGGTGAAGGCAGTGCCACCAATACCTCCGAGGCTCGAGATCGTAAAGCTAGCGCCCTGCAGCTGATCGGCCTTCAGTTTTCCCTCGCGCGCCATCAACGACAGCTCGCCCAACGCCATTGCAAGCTCGTAAACATCCATTTTGTCCGCGTCGCGAATCACCGGAACCATCAGGCCGTTTTCGGTATCTGCAGCGAATCCAAGGTGATGGTATTTTTTGTAAACCAGTGACTTGCCGTCGTCGGACAGGGACGCGTTCACCTTGGGAAACTCTTTCAGCGTGGCGATGCAGGCTTTCATAACAAACGCCAGTGGCGTCAGGCCGATACCCCGCTCTTTCGCCGCACCTTTCAGCTCCTGCCGTTTTGCTTCAAGTTCGGTGATGTCGGCAAGATCGTGTTGCGTGACATGCGGCAGATTGATCCAGCTCGCCTGCAATCGCGGCCCGGATATTTTTTGAATCCGGGTCAGCGGCTGAACGTCTACTTCGCCAAACTTCGCGAAATCTATAACCGGTGTTTGTGGCAGTCCCGTGCCCGCGCCAGGCGCAGCCGCACCGCCCGTCAATATTGCTTTGACGAACGCTTTGACGTCGTCATGCAGAATTCGGTTTTTCGCGCCGCTGCCTTTGACCTGCGGGAGATTGACAGCCAGCTCACGTGCGAGCTTGCGTACAGACGGACTCGCGTGCGCCTTCGAAAAACCGATTTCCTCAATTGCTGGTAGCGACCCGGCCTTCGCGGGCTCGGGTGTCTGTGCTGCTGCTTGTGGTTCCGCTGCTGGCGGTGCTGCCGCAGGTGGCGCTGCCTTGGCTGCCGTCACCGTCGTTTCCAGCGCATCGATCACCATCACCGGCGTGCCCTTGGAGACTTTGTCACCAACCTTGACCAACACCGCATCGATTGTGCCGGCTGCTATCGACGGAACGTCCATCGCAGCCTTGTCCGTTTCCAGCGTTAACAACGGGTCTTCCAGTTGCACGCTATCGCCAACCGCAACAAGAACTTCAATGACCTCGACATCTTCGAAGTCACCGAGATCCGGTATCGCGATCGTCTTCAGGCCACCAACCAGGGTGGTGGTTCCACCGACCGGTGTTGCGACCACCGTGGTATCGCCCTGCATGACCTCTGCTTCGATCGCGGGAGTAACGATGACGGTATCGCCGACCTCAATCGCGATCGTGCCGATGACCGTACCACTGGATACCTTGTCACCGACTGCCACCGTCAGCGATTCGATGGTGCCGCCGTCCGCTGCTGGCACATCCATGGTTGCCTTGTCTGTTTCAAGCGTGATCAGACCATCTTCGCGTGAAACATTATCGCCGACGCTGACCAGGATCTCGATGACTTCAACATCGTCGAAATCGCCGAGATCAGGAATCACTATGTCGTGTGTATTTGCCAAGTCCGTGCCCCGCTCGCGTCGATCAGAGGTTTACCGGATCCGGTTTCTCCGGATCGATGCCGTATTTCTGGATTGCCTGGGCGACAGTCTTCTGGTCCAGCACGCCGTCGTCCGCAAGCGCCTTGAGCGCGGTTACCGTTATGTAACGCCTGTCGACTTCGAAGTGATCACGCAGTGCCGCACGGCAGTCGCTGCGCCCATAGCCGTCCGTACCGAGGGTCACGTAGCTGCCCGGTACCCAACCCCGGATCTGATCTGCAATAATTTTCATGTAGTCGGTCGCGGCGATGTATGGCCCCGTGCGATCGGCAAGGCATTGTTCCAGGTAACTCTTTTTCGCTTCAGCTTCCGGGTGCAAGTGATTCCAGCGCTCTGTCTCAAGCGCGTTGCGCCGTAATTCATTGAAACTGGTTACCGACCAGACATCCGATGGAATGTCGAAATCCTTGTCGAGTAACTCCGCAGCGCCAAGTACTTCACGCAAAATCGTGCCGGATCCCATGAGCTGTGCCCGGATCTGGCCCTGACCACCAACTTGTAACAGGTACATGCCCTTGAGAATGCCATCCTCTACACCACTTGGCATGGGTGGGTGTACATAGTTTTCATTCATGCAGGTGATGTAATAAAAAACATTTTCCTGGTTACCGATCATGCGCCTGAGCCCGTCCTGAACGATGACCGCCAGTTCATAGGCATAGGTTGGGTCATAGGAAATACAATTCGGTACCGTCGATGCGTTGATCAGGCTATGACCGTCCTGGTGCTGCAAGCCCTCACCGGCCAGCGTCGTTCGCCCTGCAGTGCCGCCGATCAGGAATCCTCGCGATTGCTGATCACCACCTGCCCATATGAAATCACCAATGCGCTGGAAACCGAACATCGAATAATAGATATAGAAAGGCACTGTCTGAATGTTGTGATTGCTGTAAGAAGTGCCGGATGCCAGCCACGAGCAGAATGCGCCCGCCTCGTTGATACCCTCTTCGAGAATCTGCCCGGTCTTGTCTTCCCGATAAAACATGAGCTGATCTGCATCTTCCGGCGTGTAGAGCTGTCCCTTGGACGCGTAGATACCGATCTGGCGGAACATGCCCTCCATGCCGAACGTTCGCGCCTCGTCCGGCACAATAGGGACAATATGTTTGCCGATTTGCTTGTCACGGGTCAGCGCCGTCAGCATGCGCACCAGCGCCATCGTGGTGGATGCTTCGCGTTCACCGGTGCCGTCGAGCTGGGTTCTGAAAATTTCCAGTGGCGGGACGGTCAGCGGTGGGGGGTTGTGGCGACGTTGCGGTAAGTAACCGCCCAGTTTATGCCTTCGGTCCTGCAGATATTCGATCTCGGCGCTGTCCGGCGCCGGCTTGCAATAAGGAATGTCGTTTATGTCCTTGTCGGCAACGGGAATGTTGAAGCGATCGCGGAACTCCTTCAGCGCGTCAATATCGAGCTTCTTCTGTTGATGTGCCGTGTTCAAACCTTCGCCTGCATCTCCCATGCCGTAACCCTTGACGGTCTTGGCGAGAATGATCGTTGGTTGTCCCTTATGCTCCACGGCATTTTTGTATGCCGCGTAAACCTTCAGCGGATCGTGACCGCCACGATTCAGACGCCAGACTTCCTCGTCCGACATATTTGCAACCATTTCCTTCGTCTCGGGATATTTGCCGAAGAAGTGTTCGCGAACATAATTGCCACCCTTGGATTTGTAGTTCTGGTATTCGCCATCAACACACTCTTCCATCAGGCGCCTGAGCACCCCGTCGTGATCATTTGCCAATAACGGATCCCAGCGGGAACCCCAGATCACCTTGTTCACATTCCAGCCGGCACCGCCAAAGGCTGCTTCCAGTTCCTGGATGATCTTGCCGTTGCCACGCACCGGGCCGTCCAGTCGCTGCAGATTGCAATTCACCACGAATACCAGGTTATCCAGCCCCTCGCGAACCGGCATCGTAATGGCGCCCATGGACTCAGGTTCATCCATTTCACCATCGCCCAGGAAGCACCAGATTTTGCGATCGCTTGGCTCGACCAGGCCGCGATGTTCGAGATAGCGCATGAAGCGGGCCTGGTAGATCGCCATCATCGGTCCGAGACCCATCGATACTGTCGGGAATTGCCAGAAGTCCGGCATCAGCCACGGATGCGGGTACGATGACAGTCCACCACCGCCGACTTCCTTGCGGAAACGGTTGAGATCACCCTCGCTCAGGCGCCCTTCCAGGTAGGCGCGCGAATAAATACCGGGCGATGAATGCCCCTGTATGAACACCATGTCGCCACCATGCGAATCGGTCGGCGCGCGCCAGAAGTGATTGAACCCCACTTCGTAAAGCGTCGCGGACGACGCATAGCTGGATATGTGCCCGCCGTACTCCGAACTCTCACGATTGGCCTGCACCACCATCGCCATTGCATTCCAGCGGATATACGCCTCAATCCGGCGCTCCAGCGAACGGTCGCCCGGATATTCAGGCTGGCGCCCCGTGGAGATCGTATTCAGATAGGCCGTATTTGGGCTGTATGGCAAATAGGCACCCGAACGGCGGGCGAAATCGATCATCTGATTGAGCAGGAAATGGGCTCGTTCCGGCCCATGCTGGCCGAGAACGGAATCTATGGACTCCAGCCACTCACGTGTCTCCGTCGGGTCAATATCATCAAATCGATTAAAATCAGTCATAAATCGTCCACAAATTTGCTTGTGCAGATAATCAGGAAATTTGCCGCGTGAATTCGGCGAACTGTCCTGCTAGGATCACCGCACTTCTGCCTTTCACACTGCCAAGGCATTCGTATTATTTAGCATATTATGGCCCATGTTGGCCTCAAAGGTTAGTACTGAAATGGCAAGCCTGCTCTCTGAAAACTTCACGCAAATACCGCCCCGTATCACTCAGCAAACCGGAAAAATCACGAGCCGCGATCTCGATCGGATAGACCAGCTGCTCCTGATCGTGCCGCAAAAACGGGATGCCGCTCTCTGGCGAAAAATCCCGCAGGGCAGCAGGATCAAAGATCTCATACGAACTCGCGCAGCGAAGAGCGTACCGGCGGGTGTCACCCGACTGAGCAACCGCAGGCAAACGCGCGTCGTGCTGGCCGTGCCGCCCAAAGATGGAGACGCGTTCGAGCAACTCACATTTGCGCGAAAAATAGTGGCCGCCGCCTGTGAAGAAAAACCGGGTGTAATTGGGATAATGGTGGCTGGTTTTGAGGATGCCGCGCAGGAAGAAATTGTTTCGACTGTAACTGCTGCGGCACTCGCTGCCGCGTTCGTAATGCCGGAATATAAATCCACTCCAACACCCGCACCGATTCGGTCGATTCGTATCCTGGGACTCAATGACCGCATCGACCTCCGTCGCACACTTGCCGAGGCATCGGGAAATAACCTGGCCCGGTGGTTGACCGCGATGCCGTCAAACAAACTTGACGCGGTGGCCTACGCGAAGCTCGCAAAAGAAATGGCGGTGGAAAACGGTTGGCAGTTCAGGAAATACGGCGTCAGCGAACTTGAGAAATTGGGGGCCGGCGCCTTTCTTGCCGTAGCTCAAGGCAACGAGAACAACAGTGCTGCAATCCTGCATATCAAATACAGACCAGGGAAAAAGACGGATAACGCGGAGCTATGCCTGGTCGGCAAAGGAATTATTTTTGATACCGGCGGCACGAACCTGAAGCCCTTTAACTCCATGCTGGATATGCATATCGATATGGGTGGCAGCGCAGTCGCCCTGTCTACCCTGAAAACTATCAGCGACCTCAAATTACCGATGGCGGTTGATTGCTGGCTGGCGATCACGGAAAACAGGACCGGTCCGAAAGCCTACAAATCACAGGACGTTCTTACAGCAGCAAATGGCAAGACTATCCAGACGATTCATACAGATGCCGAAGGCCGGCTGGCACTCGCCGACACGTTGGTATTGGCAAGCCGCGAGAACCCGGATCTCATTATCGACTTTGCGACGCTGACCGGTGCATGTATTACCGGCATCTCCGATCGCTATAGTGGTGTTTTCTCGAATCGCGCAAAACTCCATCCGACGTTGAAACGCGCGGGGCGCAAGAGTGGTGAACGCGTCTGGCCATTTCCGATCGGCGACGAGTTTGTCGCCGGCTTGAAAAGCGAAACTGCCGATCTGGCCCAGTGCCGACCCAATGGTGGTGGCGATCATATCTATGCTGCCAGTTTCCTCGGCGAGTTTGTCGACAAGAAGATCCCATGGGTACATGTCGATCTGAGTGCATGCATGCACAAGGGCGGCCTGGCGCATGTACCAAGCGACATCAATGGGTTTGGTGTTCGATTTACGATGAATTTACTGCTCGACCAGCAGATTCTGAACGCCTGACAAGGATGACTCCGCTAGATTCGGCCATTTGATACCTATGACTCACACATTTGCAATATCACGGCGCTTTCGTGGATTTCTTCCCGTAATCGTCGATGTTGAAACCGGCGGTTTCAACAGTCGAACAGATGCGCTTCTGGAAATCGCAGCGGTGTTCGTTGACCCCCAGGAAGACGGAACGCTGCTTCGCGGCGAAACCATTCGTTATCACGTCAAGCCGTTCGAGGGTGCCAATCTGGAGCCTGCGTCGCTGGCAGTGAATGGCATTGATCCTGACCACCCGCTGCGACCGGCGATAGACGAGCGCGACGCAATGCAACGAATATTCAGGGATGTACGAAGAGCCGTGCGCGAGCAAGGATGTTCACGAGCGGTCCTGGTCGGCCACAACGCCGCATTCGACCTGGCATTTGTCAATGCGGCCATCGAACGTACCGGTATCAAGCGAAACCCGTTCCACCCGTTCAGTTGTTTTGATACCGCCACCCTGTGCGGCGTCGCTTACGGCCAGACGGTACTGGCACGAGCCGTACAGGCGGCAGGCATGGAATGGGATGAAAGCTCAGCGCACTCGGCCGCTTACGACGCAGAGATTACCGCTGACATTTTTTGCGACATAGTGAATAGATTCAAGCCGGTGTTCGACTCAATGCCATTACGCGACGTCGACACCAAGGACGCAATACAGGAAGCGTAATGCGCGCGACACTCAGGCGCTGAAATTTTCTTTCAGTTCTCGCTGTTTTCGTCTTGAGTGGAGCGGGACAGGCATCGACTTCATTAACGGAGTTGCCGCGGGCCGGCCAATAAAATAACCTTGCGCAAGATCAACGCCCAATTCATTTAGCAACACGAGCGCCGCCCCACTTTGCACATATTCGGCAACGGTTTTCATGCCCGCTTCGCGACCGATCTCGGCAATCAGTCGTACCATTTTCTGATCAACGGGATTCTTCACCAGATCACGAATAAATGATCCGTCAATCTTGATGTAATCGACTTCCAGTCGCTGCAGATAACTGAACGAGCTGTAGCCGGTGCCGAAGTCGTCCAGTGCCAGCTCGCAGCCCATCTTTCGAAGTGCGGTGATCTGGCTCTCCACATAATTATGATGCCGGACCGCCAGGCTTTCCGTAATCTCGAAAATGATGTGATGAGGCGGTACAGCATACTCCGTAAAACACTCCTTTACGTATGCTGCCAGATCCTCGGTTTCAAATGCGTTCGCAGATAAATTTACAGACAGTCTAAGGCGTGGATTATTTTTTGAATGCTCGGCGTATGCCTTGGCTGCGCGCTTGATCATCCATGAATCAATTTCCGCCATCAGCCCAAATCGTACCGCCGCCGGCAGGAACGCGTCGGGGCCGATGAGCTTGCCATTATCCCCCGGCAGCCGGACGAGAACTTCATGATGGGTCGTATTGCCGGTCGCAATACAAACGATCGGCTGGTAGCGCAATACAAACAGGTCCTGGTCAAGTGCATCACGCAACTTCGTCATCCAGCCGACGTCTGCGGACTTACGCTCTGCTTCATCCTCGGACAAGCTGAAAAACTGAAGTCGATTCCGACCGGCTGATTTCGCCTCGCGGCAGGCGATATCGGCCTGTGCAACCAGTTCGTCGTGATCGGACTCTGCGCCGCTAATCATGGTGATGCCAATACTGCAGTGAATGTGAAAAACGCGATCGCCCTCAATATGAGCGAGGCGCCTCATATCCTCCAGAATCGACCGGGCGAGGATCTTGGTAGCGCTCCTGTTTGTGTTGCTCGCCAGCACCACGAACTCGTCGCCGCCGAATCGAGCCACAAGCCCTTTGTCTCCGACGCTGCGTCTCAGTAACTCCGCAACTTTTCGTATCAGGCGGTCACCCGCCGGGTGGCCGCACGCGTCATTGACATATTTGAACTGGTCGAGATCGATGAACAACAGCGCGCTTTGCTTCCTGTCGTCGGATACGCTGCCAAGCCCCTTTTTCAATTCTTCCACGAAGCGACGGCGATTGAACAAACCGGTCAACACGTCATGATTCGCGAGTTTGAGCAACTTGGCGTCGCGCTCGCCGAGCGCTCTCGTGGTAGTCTCGAGCGCCTCTACGATTTCGGAGATTTCGCGATGCTCGGCTGGCTTGAATTTTACATTAAGATTTCCCTTCGCCAGTTCCTCAAGCGGCTGCTGTAGATCCGTGATTGACGTTAGTGCCTTGCGAAGCGCGTGGCGTCCGTACAAGGCAGACACGACGAGAATGAAAAACAAGACTAGGACAGCCGACTTGATATTGGCCAACAGGCGATCATGAAACAGGATGAAGTCGAGGTGCAATCCTACAAAGCCCCTGAGTTCGAACGAACTCCCGTTGTCCGACTGATCCATGTCGAAGGCGAATAGTCCGTCACCACCGATTGATTCGGTCCAGACCGGCGCCAGTATTTCAAACCGCCGGGGACTCAGGATGCTGCTCTCGATCAGATACGGCTCGCCGGCACCGACCAGCGCTTTCGCTTCCTTTACTTGGGATTCGGACAGGCTCTCTGCTACATCAGTTGCGCTCTTATTGGCGATTGTGCTTAGTACTTCGCCGTCATCCCGATAGTAGGTTACCCGACCAATCTCCGGATACTTGGCAACAAAACTTTCCAGCCGCAGCATCACTTCATCGTCTTCCTGCAGATACAAAGGGGCGCCAAGTTCGTTAAGTTCTTCTGTCCACTGCAACGCCCAGCGACTGTAGTTGTCCTGCAAGACCCACTGCCCGCCCCAGTAGAGGCTCGCAATGGCAACCACACCGATCGCGCCCGTTATCAGAATCTGTAACGACAATATCTGGTGAATCAGGCCGCGCTTGCTGCTGCGCGCCCGAAACTCGTTGAAACGATTCGAGACCTGGTTCATCAAGGACAACACCAGGGATGTCATTGTCCGCTCGCTACCGTCACTTGGTTCATTCCAGCGGCGTCAGCATCGATCATGCTCTTCAGTACTTTTTCATTCGTGATGATTTGCACATCGCTCAATGGCGAAATCGGCGGCACCTGGTCAATATTGCCGGCAGCGATCTGATTGAGAACCTCGACAATTGTCTCTGCAATGTTCGCATCCACCGTCGACGAACTCAGCGTAGCGCCCATTGCGAGCAACGATTCATTAAACACTGAAATTTGCACCCGGTGACGGGAAGCGTAGCTGAGCATCTCTTTCAGAACCGGACCGCTCAGGATGCGGTTGTCCGGAAACAGCCAGAATCCGTCTATGTCACTGACCAGCCGGGTGAATAAATAGAGGGTTTCACGATCCGAATTCGCAGCGCGAATGTGCAGCTCAATGCCATGGCTTGCAGCGGCCAGCTCTGCCTCGGCAATGAG
>PVMS01176980.1_pt1 | contig 12433 bp, 15 predicted proteins | sample 1853461 | NCBI WGS metagenome assembly PVMS01 (sample SAMN08582032, study PRJNA380276) | Marine sediment metagenome, whole genome shotgun sequencing project. | isolation source: ocean sediment barecode stripped | collected 2017
TGGTCTGCGACTCGTCGGTGACCTCGACACTCCGTGATTCGATCTTGACGGCAATCTTCACGCCCGCGCCCTGAACGCCAGCATCGTCCGCCAGTCGTTCAAGTTCAGAGTCAAACTCCCGCACAGCCAACGTGATCTGGGTGTGACCTGGGCCGGTGGCTCCGCCTCACCGCGCAGCTCGGTCATCGCGACGCCGCGACTGGCCCGGAACTGGCTCGTACCGCTGCGTGGCCGAGGTATCGATCAGGACACGACGTTCCTCGCGGACAAGAAGAACGGCTAGCCGAAGAGGTCGTCCGCCGTCGTCGTCCAGACGATCTCGGCGCCCTCGTGGCCGGTTCGCACCAGCAGCCGGACCACGGCGAGCACCGCCATCGCCGCGGTGAGTCCCGACAGCAGGTAACTGGGGTCTGGCCGGCAAGACCGCCATCGTCACCGGCGGCTCGCGCGAGATCGGCTTCATGATCGCTTCCGGCTTGGTCGGCAACGGTGTCACGACCTACATCACGGCGCGCAAGGCGGCGGCTTGCGACGAGGCTGCCACCCGGCGAGGGTCATCATGATCGGCTCGATCGACGGACTCCGCGTGCCGATCGGCGACAACTATTCGTACTCGGCGTCGAAGGCCGCGGCCCACATGCTCGGACGCCATCTCGCGGCGCACCTTGCCGATCGGCACATCACGGTCAACTCGATCACTCCGGGACCGTTCGAGTCGAAGATGATGGAGTACGTGCTCGGCGACGAGGCGAGCCGCCGCGCGATCGAGTCGTCGAACCCCCGCGGACGGATCGGCACGCCCGAGGACATCGCCGGCGCCGTGATCTTCCTCGCCGGTCGGGCGGGCGCCTACACGACGGGAGCAACGATCCCCGTCGACGGCGGCATCTCTACCACCACCTGAGAGCGACTCGGAACGGATCAGCGGACGACGACCTCGCCGGCGCGAGCGTCGTCGAGGACGACCGGACGGCCGTTGACGATCCGTCGACGCACTGTCCCCGAGACGAAATCGACGGCGATCGTGCCGACCACGATGATGATCAGCCCGAGGCCTGCCGTGCCGTACTCCTTGAATCGCAGGGCCTGCGCGAGGTCGCCGCCGATGCCCCCGGCGCCGACGAGGCCCATGACGGCCGACGCCCTGATGTTGACCTCGAACCGGTAGAGGACGAACGACGCCAACTCGGGGGTCACCTGGGGCAGGACACCCCACCTCAGCCGTTGGATCGAGTTCGAACCCACCGCATCGGCGGCCTCGACCGGCCCAGGGCGCACGCCCTCGAGGATCTCGTAGAACAGCTTGCCGAGCGTGCCGATCGAGCCGACCGCGATCGCCATCACACCGGCCATCGGCGTGAGGCCGAGGAGCGGGATGAACGCGAGGGCGAGGATCACCTCGGGAATCGCGCGCAGCAGGTTGAAGATCTGGCGCATGATCCACGCCACCGGCCGCCCGACGAGGTTCTCCGCGGCGAGGAACGACATCGGGATCGCGAACAGGGAGGCGATCAGCGTGCCGACCCATGCGATCGAGATCGACTCCCACATCGCGCTCGCCAGCTCGGGAAACTCGCTCCAGTCGATCTGCGAGAACATGAGCCGGCAGAGCGTCCACATGTCGGCGGGCGCCTCGAGGAGGCGCGACCACTTGATGTCGAGCCCGCGCGCCGACCACACCGCGAGTACGACGACGGTCGCCGTGAAGCCCCACTTGAACCGGTCGACCGGCTTCGGGGGCAGCTCGGGAGCCGGCTTCATCACCTTCATGTCGGCACCCGTTCAGCCATCCGTTCCGCCGACATCACACGAGCCTCCTGCGCAGGGTGATCGAGATGCGCTCGACGACGAACACGATGAGGAAGAACATGATGACGAGGCCCCAGAGTTGTGGCCACTCACCGCGGTTGCGGAAGAATTCGATCCGGGCGCCGATCCCTCCCGCTCCGACGAGGCCGAGCACCGCCGAGGCGCGCAGGTTCAACTCGAAGCTGTACAGCACGAACGACGAGTAGGCCGGCAGGATCTGCGGAACGACGGCGGTTCGCAACATCTTGGTCAGGCTCGCCCCGCTCGAATTGGCGGCTTCGACGGGACCCATGTCGATCCCGTCGAGCGTGTCGGAGGTGAGCTTGGTGGTCACCGCCAACGAGAAGAAGAAGAGCGCGAGCAGGCCACTCAGTGCGCCGATGCCCACCGCGCTCACGAACAGCAGTGCCCACAGGAGGTCGGGGATCGCCCGGATGATGCTGTTGATCGTGCGCACCGCACTGCGCAACAGCGTGTGAGGATTGCCGACCGTGGTCGACCAGAGGGCCAGCGGAAGTGCCACGAGCGATCCCGTGATCGTTCCGAGCACCGCGAGTTGCAAGGTCTCGACGAACGCCGACCGGGATCGCTGCGACCAGATCTGGCTGAAGTCCGGATGGAGGAATCCCTCGATCACCGAGTTCTTGCGGCCGACATTCGACCACAGCTCGGTCAGCGAGAAGCCGACGTTGCGGGCGGTCACGATCGTCAGGGCGATCGCCGCGAGCGTGCCGAGCAACGCAAAAGCGGAGGGACGGGGCTTTGGCGGAAGGCCGGGGGCCGAGTCGGTGACGGTGGCGGCCTCGTCCACCGACGCCGTCACAACGATGCCTGTTTCGCCATCGTGTCGTCGGCGGTGAGACTCCGGCCGTAGATCTCCTCGAAGACCAGTTCGTCACAGTCCGCGCCGGGTCCGTCGAACACGATCTCCCCGGCCCGCAGCCCGACGATCCGGTCGGCGTAGGCGGTCGCCAGATCGAGGAAGTGGAGGTTGACGATCGTCGTGATGCCCAGCTCGCGGGATATCTGCTGGAGGTAGCGCATGACCACATGACTCGTCGGAGGATCCAGCGATGCGACCGGTTCGTCGGCGAGCACGATCTTGGGCTCCTGGGCGAGCGCGCGGGCGATGCCGACGCGTTGGCGTTGCCCGCCCGACAGATCGCTCGCTCGGACGTAGGCCTTCTCGATGATCTCGACACGGTCGAGCGCTCGCGCCGCGATCTCGATGTCGGCGGCCGGATACAGACCGAGCAGGGCGCGCCACGTCGCCACGTGGTTGAGGCGGCCCATCAACACGTTGTTCAGGACGGTCGTGCGATCGACGAGGTTGAACCCCTGGAAGATCATCCCGATCTCCGAGCGCAGCTCGCGCATCGCTCGGCGCTTCAGTTCGGGGACCTGCCTGCCGTCGACCTCGAGACGGCCGGTCGTCCACGGCACGAGACCGTTGATCGCCCGCACGAGGGTCGACTTTCCGGCGCCGGAGAGGCCGACCACGACGAGGAACTCGCCGTCGTCGATCTCGAGATCGACGTTCTTCAACGCGTGGACGCCACCGCTGTACGTGACGGACGCCTGCTCGAATCGAATCATGTTGCTCCCGATCGACGTGCGGCCCCGGCGGTGCGTCGGGACCACACGTCAGACGGTTGTCGTGTGCGGTTCTCCCCTACGAGAGGACGTCTCCGAGCTGTTCCTCGAGGTCGCGGATGACGTCGTAGTCACTCGAGGTGACCACGACGAGGCCGTCGATCTCGTACAACTCGTCGAGGAGGGCGGCGCCGTCCTCGGTGCTCGCGATCTCGACGAACGCGGCCGTGATCGCATCGACCAGATCCTGGGGAAGATCACCGGCGACGGCGAATCCGTCGTTGGGGATCGGCCCGGACCAACCGAACACGACGACCTTCTCACCGACGTCGGGCACCGCTTCGACGAGCTGGCCGCGAGCGTCGTTGAACGAGACGCCCACGACCGCATCACCGTCGTAGACCGCCTGCACAGCGGTGTCGTGGCCGCCGGCGAACAGCGCGTCGATGCCGTCGATCGGGTCGATGCCCGCCTCGGCGAGTTGCAGCGCGGGGATCGCGTACCCGGACGTCGAGCCCTGGTCGACGAAGGCGATCGTCTGCCCTTCGAGCTTGGTGAGTTGATCGGCGGCGATCGGCCCATCCCCCGGTCCGGCGGCGTCGCTCACGCCATTGCAGAAGAGGAAGCCGTCCTCGTCGGCGACCGGCTCATCGGCGCAGTAGGTGTCGGGATCGTTGGTGAACCACTGCGTCACGTAGAGCAGCGAGCCGAAGCGCTCGGACTGCAGGATCAGCTCGGCGCCGGCCTGGTCCTCGGCCTGCACCATCTGTCGCGGTCCGAGGCCGCCCGCGATCTGCGCCTGACCGGATTCGAGTGCAACGATCACGCCGGAGTAGTCGGTCGGCACCAGCGCCTCGACCTCGACGCCGAGTTGCTCGGAGAGCAGTTCGGCGAGTGGCTCGGCGGTCTCGATCAGACCACCTGCCTCCTGCGACGGTGTCAGAGTGAACACCAAGGTGTCGGGCCAGCCCTCGGGAACCGCCATGTCGGATTGATCGGTGCCGGCCGGTGCATCGGTCCCCGCCGGTGCGTCGGTCTCGGCCGGCGCATCGGTCTCGGCCGGACTGGTGTCTTCGCTTCCGCTGTCGTCGCTCCCGCAAGCGGTGGCGATCAGCCCCGCCGCGCAGATCGTGGCGACGATGTGTCGTGCTCTCATCTTGTGGTTCTCCTGTTCACGCTTGGATCCCTGGAACGTAGCGCACCCACTCGCGCAGTGAGTGGTCGACCGGTCGGAGAGGCCTCAGCCGCACCGCTCGTTCACGACCGCCTCGAAGTCGGACCACGCGCCGACGTCGATCACGCCGGCGTGGGGGTGGTTCCAGGGCCGCACGAACCTGCAGACGAGCGAAGCTGGATGTGATGCGTGGAGATCCTCGAGGTTGTGATCCGCATCCTCGAGGTAGACGTCGCACGAAACCGTGGTCTTGTCGTCGACGATGTGCACCTCGGTCGAGGGGACCCGGTGCTCGGCCAGCCAGGCGTAGGTGTCGTGGATCGCGAAGTCGGGTTTCGTCGTGACGATGACGATGTGATGCCGACGCGAGAGTCGGCGCAGCGTGTCGATCGCGTGCGGATAGGGGTCGAGGATCCGGAAGACGCTGGCGCCGTGACCAGCGGTCGCCGACCACGACCAGAACTGGCTCATCGAGGTGAAGTGCGTGAGCCTGACCGGCGAGTTCCACCCGTCGATGTTCTCGACGGAGATGCTCGCCCCGAACCGCTCGTTGTAGAGCGGGACCCAGCCGGCATTGAAGTCGGCGACCACACCGTCGAGGTCGATGCCCAATCGAACGGGGGGCCGGGGTGACAGTGGAGCCGCGTGCATCGGCCACACTCTGGCAGGCTGAGGGCCGTGAACGGGCAATTCGTGCTCGGAGTCGATCTCGACGGCGTCGTCGCCGACCACACGCGACGTTTCCGCGACATCCTCGCCGACATCCGCGGGGTCGACCCCGAGAGCTACCCGCTCGAACGAGCGTGGGACTTCGCCGAGTGGGGCCTCGCTCCGGGTGAGTACGCCGACCTCCACCGCATCGCGGTGATGGAGTACGACATGTTGCGCACGATGGACGTGATCCCCGGGGCCGCCGACGCGCTCTGGCGACTGTCGGACGCAGGTGTCTGGATCCGCATCATCACACATCGCCTCTATGTCAACTGGGGACACGACAAGGCGATCGCCGACACGGCCGCCTGGCTCGACATCCACCGCATCCCGTACCGCGACATCTGCTTCCTCGGCGCCAAGCCCGAGGTCGAGGCCGACGCGTACATCGACGATGCGCCACACAACATCGAACAACTCCGCGATCACGGCAACACCGTGATCATCTTCGAACAGCCGTACAACCGCACGCTCGAGGGTCTTCGCGCCCACGACTGGTCCGACGTCGAGATGATCGTCAGCGAACTGGTCGCCGCGCGCGCCGGCCGGTTCGAGCAGCAGCTTCCCGGCATCGACGCGGGCGCCGACCGACTCGACCGCCGCCAACAGCGGCCGGGTTGAGCCCCGGCGTCAGCCGATGAAGTCGATCAGCACCTGCGCCAGGCGCGGACCCTGGTCTTCCTGGAGGAAGTGGCCCGCGTTCTCGATCGTGATGTGAGGCTGACCCCGGGCCCCCGGCACCTTCCTCACGAACACCGCATCGCCTCCGGCCGTGATCGGGTCGCTGTCGCTGAAGCAGGTGAGCCACGAGCGCTCGAACTGCGACAGCACCTCCCAGGCGGCGACGTTCTCGGCGCTCGCCGGATCGTCGGGCGACGTCGGCACGAGGGAGGGGAAGATGCGCGCTCCGGCCTTGTAGGAGTCGTCGGGGAAGGGCGCTTCGTACGCCGCGATCACGCCGTCGGACAGCGACGTGAGTGTGGCACCGTCGATGATGTTGCCGATCGGGAAGACGGGAGACTCCTGCGAGAAGCGCTGCCAGTCGAGGAACGACTTGGGGGGCGTGGCATGTCCTGTCGGGAGTCCGGTGTTGCCCACCGCCACCCGCGCGAACCGATCGGGCGCGGCGGCGACGAGGCGCAGCCCGACGAGGCCACCCCAGTCCTGGGCGAAGAGGGTGATATCGCTCAGGTCCAGTCGCTCGAGGAGCGCCTCGCTCATCCAAGCGACGTGGCGGGCATACGTGTAGTCGCTCGTCTCGGTCGGCTTGTCGCTGCGGCCGAACCCGACGAGATCGGGGACGACCACCCGGTGACCCGCGGCGACGAGCGTCGGGATCATGTGGCGGTACAGGTAACTCCACGACGGTTCGCCGTGGAGCAGGAGCACCGGTGCGGCGTCGCTCGGTCCCTCGTCGAGATAGTGGATTCGCAGCGAGCCGCCATCGCCATCGGCAACCTCGACGTAGTTCGGTTCGAACGGGTAGTCCGGGAGATCGACGAAGCGATCGTCCGGGGTTCGCAAGGCTTCCATGATGCTCCTGTTCGTGTTACACGATCTCGACGCGATGCAGATCATCGCCGAGTTCGATCCGTCCGCCGAAATGGGCCGCCGCGAGCTCGCGCCAGTCGTCCCCGCCGCCCGGCGGAAAGGCGGGTACGTAGTGCGTCAGCACCAGCGTGCCGACGCGGCGGGCGCGCTCTGCGGTCTGCGCGGCCTCCTCGACCGAGGAGTGGTAGTCGGTCACGTCCTGGAGGCGCTGCACCGGAATGCTCGCGATGACGTCCTTGCGGATCGCGGTGTGGATCAGCGCGTCGGCGCCCGCGCAGAGGCGGTCGAGGCCATCGCACGGCACGGTGTCGCCCGCCGCCACGACCGAGACGCCATCGTGTTCGAACCGGAACCCGACGCTCGGCTCGACGGGTCGATGGTCGGTGGGAGCGGCGCTGATGCGCACGTTCGCACCAAGGCCGACGGCACCGTCGAGCACCTCCGTCACCTCGATCGTCGGCGGCCGATCGAGGTCGTCGTGATGGGACATGCGGTAGTGGATGTCGGGCCCGAGCATCGCCAGGACGGAATCGACGACCTGCTTCGTGCCGGGTGGACCGACGATGTGCAGCGCCGTCGGTTCGAACGTACTCACCCACTGCATCGTGACGATGTCGTTGAGGTCGGTGATGTGATCGCTGTGGAGGTGGGTGAGCAACACCGCTGAAATCTGGTTCGGGGGAACTCCTACGGCCGCGAGCCGCATCAGTACGCCGCGCCCGGCGTCGACGAGGTAGTTCTCGCCCCCCGCCTGCACGAGCGTGGCCGGTCCCGCCCGGTACGGATCGGGCAGGGGGCTGCCGGTGCCGAGCAGCGCGACGGCGATCACTACCGGCGGCTCATCTTGTCGTCGGCATGGTGACGGGGGTCGTCGACGCCCTCGAATCGCAATGATCTCTTCACACACTTCCCCAGTGGCGGATTCGCTCGACGGTAGCGGTGACACGGCACCCGAACGCGATCGGCAATGATGTCGCACGTGAGATCACCTGATCCGACGTCGCCCCGCGCTAGAGGCACGACCGCCACAACACTCGGGCGACTCGTCGCCGTCGCGCTCGTCTTCCTCGCAGCAGCCTGTGCCGACGACGACGGTGGTGGTGGTGGTGCTCCGGACACGGCGGGTCAATCCTCCGAGGTTCCGGATGGCACCGCCGTCGCATCGGCCGATCCCGAAGGTGCCGGGGCGGCCGACCCCGGCGGGGCCAACGATGTGGTGGCCAACAGCGACGAGGTGGGTGCTACGGCCTCGATCGAACCGAGTCCCTACATCACGGTCGCCGCCGAGCTCACCGTCGTCAGCGACGACGCCGTCCGCCTCGATGTCACCGCCACCTCCGGTGAGCACGTCGTCGAAGTCCCGCGCACCGCGTCATCTGCCATCGAGCACTCGATCCCTATCGTCGGCATGCGCGCTGGGCGCGAGTACGACATCAACATCTCACTCGTCGATGACGCGGGGGTCGTCGTCGGTACCGAGGCGACCACCTTCACGACCGGGGAACTTCCCGACGACTTCGTCGACTTCGTGTTCTCGGCCGATCCGGAGCGCTCGTCTCCCGGCTACACGATGCTCGAGATCAGCCCGGCCGGCACGCCGTACCTGCTGGCGATCGACGTCGACGGCGAGGTCGTGTGGTACTACCGCAACACGGGAGTCGTCGGCGGTGTCGAACCGACCGAGCGGGGCACATTCCTCTCTCAGTACTGGCCGGTCGGTGTCCGCGAATTCGACCTCCTTGGCAACGTCGTCGGCAACTGGCAGTTCGAGCCGACGGAGAACGGCTCCGACCCGGAGGTCCGGGCTGAGGTCATCGACGAAGACCTTCTCGAGCAGTTCGCGTCCTCGCTCGCAGGAAACCCGGGGGATCCGGAGGCACTGCCGGTCCGATCCGACGACGTGAGTCTGACCTCGATCCACCACGAAGCGTGGCCGATGCCGAACGGCAACGTCCTCACCCTCTCGACGACCGTGCACGACCTCACCCCGGAACAGCGGTCGACGTTCTGCCCGGACGACCCCACCGAGTTTGGGGTGATCAGCGATGTCGTCGTCGAGTTCGAGCCGTCCGGGCGCGTGGTACGTACATGGGATCTCTGGGACGCGGTCGGCGTCGACGACGTCCCGGGACACGGACTGTGCTTCGATCGTGGCCCGTTCGCCTCGGATGTCGGACGCGACTGGATGCACGCCAACGCGGTTGTCTACGACGCGGAGCGCGACGTCGTCATCGTCTCGGCGCGACACACGAACCAGGTGATCGCCCTCGAGCACGGTGAGGCAGAGGGCCCGCAATCGGACGTGCGGTGGATCTTCGGGGAGCAGGGCACGATCGAGATCACGGGCGATCCGCCGTACCACCAGCACGCCCTCGAGGTTCAGCCCGATGGCTCCATCTTGCTCTACGACAACGGGAACAATCGGCCGGGCACCACGATCGGCGACCCCGACGATCCGATGTACAGCCGTGCCGTGCTCTACGAGGTCGACGACACCGGTGCCGATCCAGCCGATTGGACCGTGACCCAGCTCTGGGAGCATCGAGCCGTCGATGCCGACGACTCGGTCATCTACGCCCGCTTCCTCGGCGACGCGGATGGGCTCGCGAACGGGAACGTACTGGTCACTCACGGCGGGATCGACCTGCCGGAGGACGACGATTTCCAGCACGCAGTCGTGATCGAGGTCGAGCCGGACTCATCGGGAGAAGGCGGCGAGATCGTCTGGGAGTTCCACATCGGAAGCGCCGACGAGGAGGTGACGATCTACCGGAGCGAGCGCATTCCGACGTTCTACTTCGGACCGCAGTGGATCGCGACGAGCTGAATCGCGTGGGTATCTCAGACGAGGGAGAACGTCGTGCCGCAGATCGTGTGCACCTCGCCGACCCGATCGCGATCGGTTGCGACGAGATCGACGCCGTCGATGCCCTCGCCGCGCGACGAAGCATCGACGAAGCGGACGGCGACGTCGAAGCCCAGTACCTCCCACCGCGATCGCATCGCATCGGTATCGACGGCGGCGACGGTGACCCCGGCGATGCCGGACACGACCGAGGTGTCGCGGTGGGGCACCCAGTCTGGGCCGCCCCAGCGCCAACTCCCGTTCGGCACGGGCTCGTCGATCGAGACGAGCGCGCCTCCGACGTCACGTGGATGGAGATGACGTCCGCGGATGTCGGGGAGGTCGGCAGACCACACGATCCGGACGTCGTTCCTGGAGAGATGCTCGACCCGCCCGTCGAGATCGTCGACCTCGTAGACCGCCATGTACCCACCGTCGCCCGAGCGCTTGTCGAGGAGCCGACCGGCGGTCGTGCCCTCCTCGAGCGGTGAGACGACCTCGAGGAACTGATCGCCGATCACCATGAGGGCGTTGTGGAGGCCGAACGCCCCCACACCCGGATCGTTGAAGCAGACGCGGAGCGCGAACGTCTCGCAGAGTTCGGAGACGACGTCGTCGAGTTCGGTCGCGACGAGGGCGACCTGGCGCAGACGGATCATCTGACCGGCAAGTTCGTTCGGATCACCATCGCGCAACGGTAGCCAGCCCGGCGTTGCCCCTTCGGTTCGGGTGTTCAGTCGTCGATGTCGATCCAGACCTCATCACGCGGGTCCCACCGTCGGTCGGCACCGATCGGCAGCACGTACTGATCCGGCCAGCGGCCGACCGCCCGCTCTGCCTCGTCGAGCAGGGCGGAGGTGAACGGCCGGTCAGCCTCGCGATCTCTGCGACCCGGGGGCGCGATGGGATCGGACCAGGCGATGACGAGTTCGCCGTCTGCGTCGAAGTGCGGAACACACATCACGGTCGGGAGCTGGGTCAGCCTGGCGAGCTTTCCGATCCCCGGCGCGAAGGCACGACTCGACATACCCGCGAACGGCCGCTCGAACCAGCCGTCGGCGCGCTTGGGAGGTGTCGCGTCGATGTGCACGTTCGGGGCCCACCCCGGTTCCTTCGATCGCTCGACGAGCTCGCGGGCGGTGGCGAGGCTGCCGCGCGTGGCCAACACCGTGTCGGGCCGGGCGAGTTCGACGACCTCGAGCAGTCGCCCGAACTGCTCCCGTGATCGCCTGCGGCGGTGTGTGCCCAGCTCGTCGGGGATCTGCGCGACCACCGGCATCATCCGCCGCGGTACGACACCCGGTTGGACAGGACGGTGATCGCCTCTCGACACATGTGGCTCATCGCGATCAGCACCGACCGATCGGACTCGAACAGCGAGCGCGTGGTGGAATTCATCTCCTGTCGTGCGTCGTCGTGGAAGAAGCCAGATCGTCCGGCCAGGTGTGCGGTGATCATGATGTGGTCGCGGAACGGGCGGGCGAGCCATCCGCGAGCGACCTCCGCGGGGTCGACCGGGCCGTCGGGGAATGCCCGGCGAAAGCGTTGCCGCACACCACGATTCCAGGGCAAGAGCCAGAGGAACCATCCGATCGAGGTCGCCACGTGGTGGGCGGTGTTCGGCGAGCAGCGCCTGGCGACGAAGCCGCCCACCTCGGGCATGAGCACGCGGTACAGCCAGTTGTACGTCTTGCGCGATCCGCGTCCGAGCACCCTCTCGAGCGACGACATCGACGACATCATGGCGGTGCGGGGAGGCTGCTCAAGACCGAAACGACAGGGTCGCCGAGCAGATACTCGGTGATCGTGTGGTACGCGCTCGGGTCCTGGAGCAGGAAGAGGTGTCCGCCATCGAATGTGCGCAGCATGGCGTTCGGGAGGCGATCGGCGAGGAACTGCGAGTTCGCGAGCGGCGCCACTCCATCGAATCGCCCGGCACAGACGAGCGTCGGCAGAGCGATCGACCCGAGTTCGGAGACGACGTCATGACCTGCCCGCGCACCGAGCTGGCGCAACAGCCCGTCGAGCTGCTCGGCGCCTGGTTCGGTGCGCGACTGTGTCGCGACCACCTCGTAGTAGGCGGCGAGATCCGGAATCGGCTCGGCGGCCGCCGGATCCCACCGCGAGTCGAGGAGTCTCATGCGCGTCTCGAAGCGGGTGTCGGGGTCGAGCGCCGACAGCTCCTGCAACGGGTACGACGCGCTCACACCGCCGGCGGACGTGCAGTTCAACACCAGTCGGTCGACGAGTTCGGGATGCCGGGCCGCGAGGTTGAGGGCGACCATCCCACCGAAGCTCGTTCCGACGACATGGCACGTATTCCATCCATGTGCGCTGACCAGCGCAGCCGCGTCGTCCGCGTAGTCCGCCATCGTGTAGTCGATCGCCGGCTTGGCGGACCGACCCAGGCCGCGTTGGTCGTACGACAGCACGTTCAACGAGCGGTTCAGGGGTGAGCGATCGGGCCTCGTCCTGCGGAGATCGCCGCCGGTACCGCCGATGTAGAGCAACGGGGGCCCGGCACCATGCAGTTCGAAGTAGAGATCGAGTGCGTTGGCCCTCACGAACGGCACGGCGACCTCCTCGTGGCACCTCCGACGACAGCGCAGCATACGGTGGCGACCGGTCGTCTCGTATCGTCGGATGACGGCGTGACGCTCGTCGCCGTATCCGACGACGCGCGATCTATCGTTGCACGATGCTCGCAGCCCGCGCCGATCTCCTCGCGGACGCCATCGTCTCGCAGCGCG
>PVMS01126022.1_pt1 | contig 12426 bp, 11 predicted proteins | sample 1853461 | NCBI WGS metagenome assembly PVMS01 (sample SAMN08582032, study PRJNA380276) | Marine sediment metagenome, whole genome shotgun sequencing project. | isolation source: ocean sediment barecode stripped | collected 2017
GGCGGCGCCGGATGTCCTTCTCTCGCTCGAGCTGCTGTCGTCTCTGCACGACTTCGCGTACCCTGGCCGCTTCCATCTCCACCCGCTTGTCGCCGGCCTGCGGCACACCTTCGATCCCGATCACACGGACCGGAGTGGCGGGGCCCGCAGCATCCACCGGGCGCCCCCGCTCGTCGAGCAGCGCTCGAACGCGGCCACCGAACAAGCCGCAGATGAAGTCGTCGCCCACGTTCAGTTCGCCGCTCTGGACCAGGACGGTGGCCACGGGACCCAGGCCCTTGTCGAGTTCAGCCTCGACCACCGTTCCACGGGCGTCGCCGGTCGGCTTTGCCTTGAGATCCAGCAACTCGGCCTGGAGCAGTATCTTTTCCAGCAGGTCGTCCACTCCTTCACCGGTCTTGGCAGAGACCTCGGAGACCAGTACGTCGCCGCCGAATTCCTCCAGCACCACGCTTTGTGACAACAGGTCCTGTTTGACCTTCGGCACATTCGCGGTCGGAAGATCGATCTTGTTGATCGCCACGATCAGCGGTACGCCGGCGTTCCGCGCATGGCTGATCGCTTCGATCGTCTGGGGCATTACGGCGTCGTCCGCCGCAACGACCAGCACGACGAGGTCGGTGATCTCTGCTCCGCGGGCACGCATGGCAGTGAATGCCTCGTGGCCGGGTGTGTCGAGGAAGCTGATCGCTCGACCGTCCTCCAACTCGACGTGGTACGCACCGATGTGCTGCGTGATGCCGCCGGATTCGCCAGCGATCACGTTCGTCTGCCGGATGAAATCGAGCACCGACGTCTTGCCGGGATCGACATGCCCCATGACCGTGACGACCGGGGCCCGAGGCACGTATTCGCTCTCGTCCTCCGCCTCTTGCTGAAGTTCGGGAAGGTCTGCCTCGTAGGCTTCTTCGCGCGCGGCGCTGAACCCGAACTCGTCGCAGATCAGCTCGATCTGGTCGAAGTCGAGGCGCTGATTGATCGTCACCATCAGGCCCAGGTTCTTGAACGCCGAGGTAATGATCGCCTGTGCTGTGGAGTCGATCAGGTCTGCAAGCTCCGCGACCGTGAGGAACTCGTTGACCCGTACGGTCGACTTCTCCGCCTCGATTACTTTCTCACGGACCTCTTGCTCGACCTCCTGCTGCGACGGGCCTGCGTCCCGACGGTGGCGCCGTGAGGATCCGCCATCGATCGAAGCGAGCGTCTTCTTGACGCTTTCCTTCACGGCCTCACGATCCACACGCCGGGTGCGCTTGCGGTCCCGCTTGCCCTTGCGCCGGCCGTCGGGCGTGTACCCCTCCGCCTGGACACGGACGGTTCCGCCCGGCGCAGCGGATGCCGCGGGAACCGAAGGCTTCTGCGGCATTCCGCGCCGTACCGGTTTCGGCTTCACCGGCGGCTTCGTCTGCTTCTCCCCGAGCTCCACCTCGACCATCGGCTCGATCTCCTCCGAGGGCTCAAGGTCCTCGGATTCAACGGCAACGGCTTCATCGCTCTCGGCCGCGATATCGTCGTCCGCCTGCTCCAGAACTTCGACCTCCGCCTCGGACTCTTCCTCCTCAGCGGGAGCCACGTCTTCAACTTCTTCTTCTTCGGCCGTCACTTCCACAGGATCTTCGACCTCGACCGCCATCGGCTCATCGGACGGTGTGGCCTCGTCCTCTCCGACGGCGAAGATCGACTCCGGCTCGACTTCCGCTGGCTCCGTGTCCTCGAGCGCTTCGGCGGTCTCTGTCTCCACAGGCTTCGGAGCGACGCGGCGACGCCGGCGGCGGCGCGTCCCGGTGGACTCCGCCGCACCCTCGTCCGCCGCTCCACGCCGATCTCGCTCGAGTCGCGCGCGAAGCCTTGCGATCTGCACGTCCGTCAGCGTGGACATGTGGCTCCGTACCCGCACATCCATCTGGTGCAGCATCAGGATCAACTGCTTCGAATCGACGCCGAGTTCCTCGGCTGCTTCATACACGCGGTATTTCACCAACGACCGTCCTCCTGAGTGTTTTCCTGCGCCCGCTGTTCCAGCACGATCTGTCCAGCCCTGAATCGGATCCTACTGCTCCTGCCGCCCGTCCATCTCTCCCCCCGGACCAGCAGTCCGCTCGAGGATTTCCCTTATCCTCGTCGCGAGTCGGGAGTCCGCGATCCCGATCACGACCACCCGGTCCCGGCCGATCGACCGGCCCAGCGCAGCGTGGCTGCCGCAAGGCATCCAGGTCGTACCTGTCGCGTCGAACACCGGGACCACTCGATTCCGAGCATTGTCCCCGGCATCTCTGGCGACGAGCGCCAGGTACAGCGACCCGCGGCGCGCGGCTTCCCGAACAGCCTTGGTTCCAATGACCGCCTGTCCGGCCCGACGCGTGAGGCCCACGAGTTTCAAGGCCTCCATCTCCCGTCGTGCGAGATCAAGATCAGCCGGCGCCTCCTCCACGATCCTCCTCCGGCGCGGCAGCCCCGACCTCGACCGATGCCGGTTCCGCTTCCTCTTCGTCCGCATCTTCCGCCACCGGAACCGACTCGTCTTCCGCCACCTCCTCGTCCGCGTCCTCGGCCTCAGCGACGGGTTCAGAGGAATCGGACTCCTCTGCCGATTTCTCTTCGGCCGGCGGCGTCTCGTCTTCCGTCTCGTCCTCCGTCTCGTCCTCGCCGATCGCGAAGATCGAACCCGACTCCCTGGCCGGTTCAACCGGCTCATCCACGACCGTCAATTCGTCGATCAATGCGACCAGGCGATCAGCGTCAGCCTCGTCGATTCCAGGAACTTTCAGGAAGTCATCCTTCTCCATGTCCAGCACATTCAGAAAGGTGTCGATTCCCGCAGCCTGCAGCGCGGACAGAGTCGCCGGGGTTATTCCCTCGAGCTCAGCCAGCGGAAAGTCCGCGATTTCGTATTCATCTCCGCCGCCGAACAATGCCGATTCCGCCCCCCGGGCCAACCAATCCCGGCTGGAATACAGGTCGAGTTGCCAGCCGATCAGCTGGGACGCGAGCCGCACGTTCTGACCGTTCCGGCCAATGGCAAGCGACAGCTGGTCCTCGTCAACGATCGCCGTGATAACGTGGCGCTCCGTGTCCGCAATGACCTTCGAGACCCGGGCAGGAGCAAGAGCTCTGCGAGCGAAAATCTCCGGGTCCGGATGCCAGGGCACGATGTCGATCCGCTCTCCACCGAGCTCCGACACGACGGCCTGAACCCTCGAACCTTTGAGACCTACGCACGCACCGACCGGGTCTACAGTCTCGTCGCGCGAGGAAACGGCGATTTTCGTCCGCCCCCCGGCCTCTCGGACGATCTCCCGGATCTCGACGATTGATTGATAGATCTCCGGTACTTCCAGCCCGAAAAGAGCCTTGACGAACAGCGGATCCGCGCGTGACAGGATCAGTCGCGGTCCGCGGGGCGTCTCCTCGAGCTTCTTCAGCACGGCACGAATCGCTTCGCCCTGGCGGAACCGCTCACGCGGATTCTGTTCGCGCCACGGGATGATTGCCTCGGCTTCGCGGGCGCGATTGAGCATTACGACGATCTTTCCGCGCTCGATCTGCTGAACTTCACCGGAGACCAATTCGCCCTCGATGCCGCTGAACTCCTGCCGGATCTTGTCGCGCTCGCCCTCACGGACCCGCTGGATGATCCGCTGCTTCGCCGCCATGACGGCATTGCGACCGAATTCCGAGAACGCCATCGGAATTTCGATCAGATCTCCGACTTCGAATTCCGGGTCGTCGAACCGGGCTTCCGCGAGCAGGATCTGCCGAGCCGGATCTTCTACCTTATCTACTACTTCCTTGAGCACCACGATCTTGATGTCCCCATCATCCTGGATCGAGATCTCCGCCTCCACCGGCCCCCCATAGTGGCGGGCCAGGGCTGCGTGAATGCCATCCCGGATCAGATCGTGCAGATCCGCGTCAGACAGTGACTTGTTCGCCGTCATGACACGAAACGCTTCCACTACTGGAATCTGGTCGCTCATCTCCCTCTTCCGATCTCCCTTGTTGCATCCGCACCCACGTGACGGCCGGCTTCCCTCGACCGGTTCACAAATCGCTCTCTGGACGATAGACGAGGTTTGCCTTCGCGATGCCGGCCAGCGGCACGCGCAGTTCCTCACTCTCGACCTCGAGTACGACAACCGGTCCTTCGTCGCCCTCTTCACTTACGCCACGGAGGATCCCCTCCACCTGTCGCTCGCCACCCGCCAGCGGTCCGAACCCCCGCAGACGCACCGCGAGCCCTGCAAATCTCTCGTAGTCGTCCTGCCGTACCAGCGGTCGTTCCACGCCGGGCGAGGACACCTCGAGGATGTAGCTTTCGCCCGCATGGCCCGTCTCGTCCAACCATTCCCGGACCGCCCGGCTGATCACCGCGCAGTCGTCGACCGTCAACTCCGACCTGCCGGGGACGCCCCCCTGTCTGTCGACTCGAAGCCTGAGGAGAGGACGACGTCGTCCTCCGCCCCTGTCGATGGCTACCAGCTCGAAGCCGAGTCGCGTAACAACTGCTTCGATCCCACGCTCGATCGTATCGACAGTCACCGGCACTCCCACATCTCGCGGGTCGTCCCGTTCGAATACCGCGAACGAGACCTACCCCAAACAAAAAAGTGGGGCCGCGAACGTTTCCCCACTTCAGGTCCAGACGTAGACGTCCGGGCGGCCTGCCCTGGACGTGCTTCTCAGCCGCAGAAGATAGTGTCGAAACTGCTTGAAGGCAAACCCGTCACTCGTTCCGCACACGCCATCCAAGAAAGGCCGCCATCCGTCCGGCGGCGCCCTGTGAACCTCTGTGGGAGTGCAGAACTTCGGCGCTGCATCGAGTACACCAGATCGACTCCGAGATCGCGCTCGCGGGAACGCCAAGCCGCAACGATTCCTCCGTCAACCAGGCCCGCAGGTCGAGTCTGCCGTGGTCGTTTCCTGGACGCCCGAACTCTCGCAAGACCTCGGGCCCGACCTCATAACAATCTCCACAGATCGCCGGACCCAGGTGGACCCGCAGTCCAGACGGAACTACACCTTTCAAGGCCTCGAGAGTCCGAATGCCCCGTTCCAAGATTCCCGCGACGGCTCCGCGCCAGCCCGCATGAAGCAGAGCAAATGCACGAGAATCGGGATCAAGAAGATATACAGGCACGCAATCGGCCGTGGTCACCGTCAGGAGAACACCGGGTCCGTCCGACGCCAGGCCGTCCGCCTCGCCGGCGATACAGACGCCGGAGACGGGAGGCGGATCGACGATTAATACCCTGGACCCGTGAACCTGCCGACAGACGACGCTCGCGCGGCAGCCCAGTGCGCGCGTCATTGCTTCGAACCTCTCCGTGACTCCCCAGGTGGAAGCGGAGCTCGAGAGACCATAGTCCTGCGGGGCGACCGTCGTTCCGGCGACGAGACCGGGAAACTCCCTTTCCCAGCCTGCATGAACGAGCAGGTCGATTTCAGCAATCCTCGTCCACGTCTCCCGGGTCAGCAAGGAATCTCGATGATCTCGATCTCCGCCCCCAGCGCCCGCAGGCGCACATCGATCCGCTCATATCCGCGTTCGATCTGCCCGATGTTGTAAATCCGACTCTCACCTTCGGCTGCCAGCGCCGCGATCAGCAACGCCATCCCGGCCCTGATGTCCGGACTCTCCATGACCGAGCCTCGCAAACGCGATGGACCAATCACAACCGCCCGGTGCGGATCACACAGCACGACACGCGCGCCCATCGCGATCACCTTGTCCGCGAAGTACATCCGGGACTCGAACAGCTTCTCGTGGATCAGGATCGTGCCCCGGCACTGCGTGGCCACCACCAACGCGATCGACATCAGGTCGGCTGGAAACGCCGGCCAGGGTCCGTCCCCGAGGACCGGAATCTGGTCCCCCAGGTCCGGCTGGATTTCCAGCGCCTGGTCGGACGGAACGTGGAGCTCACCGTCGCGCAACGTGCACTGAATCCCCACCTTCTCGAACCCGACCCGCAACGGATCGAAATGCTCGGCCTCGACAGCCTCGATCACCAGATCCGATCCCGTGATCGCCGCGAGACCAACCATGCTGCCCACTTCGATGTGGTCGGTGCCGATTCTCCACACCCCGCCGTCGAGGTGCGACGCGCCTTGAATCGTCAGCCGCTGCGTTCCGATCCCCTCGATCTCCGCCCCGAGGCTGACCAGGAAATTGCACAGGTCCTGCACGTGTGGCTCGGATGCGGCGTTCCGAATCGTAGTCTCGCCGTCGGCCCGTACGGCGGCGAGCACCGCGTTCTCCGTTCCGGTGACCGACGGCTCGTCCAGGAAAATATCGGCTCCCCGCAGCTCTTTCGCGCGCAGCTCGTAGCTTTCACCTGCCTCGATTTTCGATCCGAGGCGGCCGAGCGCGAGGAAATGCGTGTCGAGACGTCGACGTCCGATCACGTCCCCGCCCGGCGGTGGCAGCACCACTTCCCCGAGACGGGCCAGCAGCGGCCCGGCGAGCAGGATCGACGCCCGAATGCGTCGGGAAAGCTCCGGGTCCACCGATCCCGTGTGCAGGCCGCTGGCGTCTACCCGGAAGCTGTTGTCAGACAGATGCTCGACCTCCACCCCGAGTTCCGCATCAGGTCGATCATCGTGAACACGTCGCGGATCTCTGGCACATTCTCCAGCACGACCGGCTCGTCCGCCAGAATACATGCCGCGAGAATCGGCAGAGCACCGTTCTTGTTACCTGAAGGACGAAACCGCCCGCCCAGTCTGGCCGGACCTTGAATGTGATAATGCACGAGCGTGCTCCTTTCCCTGGCGACCGGGGATCCGCTACTGGCCCGGAGAGCAAGGTAGAGGATTGTTAGAATGGCTGGCAACGCGGTGTGCACCCGGCACCGCCGGGAAAAGTGAGGTACATCTTGACAGCATCCGTCGGCGGGTTCATGCTCAACAGGTAGCCGTTGCGGACGTTGTCCGGGATGGCCCAGGGCGCCCAGCGAGGAGGAGCCGGCAACGTGAAGCTCACCGAGTATCTGGAAGCGGATCTAGTCATTTTCGACGTCCAGCCCGGCGAGGTCGACGAGATTCTGTCTCAACTCATCGAGCCCCTGGTGCGTGACGGCACCCTGACTGGCTCGGAACGGGTACTCGAGGCGCTGCTCGCGAGAGAGAAGGTTCTGAGTACAGGCATAGGCCAGGGAATCGCGGTTCCCCACGCGATCTGCGAGGTGATCCGGTCGCCCCAGCTCATCGTCGGACTGGCGCCGGACGGCGTCGATTATCATTCGATGGACGATGAGCCCGTGAATGTGTTCTTCGTCCTGCTGTCTCCCCCCGATCGTGCGGGACACCACATCCGGCTTCTCGCTCGGATCGCGCGTCTGGCCCGTCATCCGGAGTTCGTCGATGCGCTGCGGAGCTGCGAGACGGGGGAGCAGGTGGTGAGTCACATTCACAAATATGAGCAGGAGCACGTCTAGGCCCGACCGGGAAGGGCCGGTCGCCGGATTTCCCGGCGAAGCCGAGGAGCCGCAGTGGAACTGCTGATCGCCGTGATCAACGATGTGGACCGGATCGACGAGGTCCTGGCGGGATTCCTCGAGATCGGAATCACCGGCGCTACCGTCCTCGACAGCGAGGGGATGGGGCGGGTCCTCAGTCACGACATCCCGATCTTCGCAGGCCTCCAGACTCTGATCTCGCGCTCCCGCCCCCAGAACCGGACTCTGTTCAGCGTGATCAACGAGCCCGAGAAGGTGGATCAGGCGATCGCCCTGCTGCAGGATGTATGCGGACGTTTCGAAGACCCCGCAACGGGGATCGCGTTCACAATCCCCGTCCACCGCGTAGTGGGGCTCGCGCCGGAACTGGGTGAACCCGAAGGGTGAGGCTCCTCCTCACCGTCCTCGCCCTCGTCCTTCTCAGCCTCCTCGGATCAAGACTCGGCTTCCGGAGCCAGGGAGCCTCGCTGGGAATCCGCCTGTTCGTCTCTTCAGGATCCCACTACGTGCTCATGGGATTCCTGCTGGGGCCGCATGGGGCCGGCCTCGTTACCGAAGGGTTGACGGACTCTCTTGCTCCGTTCATCGCCCTCGGCCTCGGGTGGATCGGTCTCCTGTTCGGCCTTCAGTTCGACCGTCAGACCCTCCGAGCGTTCGACAGGCGCGAGCACGCGGTCCTGATCGGCCAGTCGGTCGTCACCTGGACCGTCCTGGCAGGCGGGCTGACCGGGCTTCTCCTGCTCGCCGGACGCGACGACCCGGCATCGCTCGCGGCAGCCTGCGCCGCGGCCGCGGCGGGCTGCGCTTCGAGTCCGACGGGAGCTGCGGTCGTGTTCGGCTCGGCACGGGTGAGTGGACCGTTTTCGCGTCTCGCCACTCTCGCGACGAGTCTCGACGGGGCGATCGGTATCGTATTCCTCGCGGCCATATATGCCGCCGTACACCCGCCCGTACCGGTCGCGCTGGTCGATCTCGGACCCTTGCGCTGGATCGCCGCCCCGATCCTGCTGGCCCTGCTGTTCGGCTGGCTGTTCCTGTCCCTGTCGCGCGAGAAGCCCCCACCGGACGAGTTCGTGCTGTTCCTCCTGGCCCTGGCGCTCATCGTTGCGGGAACGAGCCTGTCGATGGCGGCATCGGCGCTGTTCGCCTCCTGGCTGACAGGCGTGTTCATCGCGAATCTCTCGCCCCTGCGCAAGCGGGTGTACACTGCGCTGGCCAGGTGGGAGAAACCGCTCCACGTACTGTTCCTGCTTCTGGCAGGTGCCCTGCTCAGTTTCGGCACGTGGTATGTCGTGCTGCTTCTGGCGGGATACCTCGTCCTGCGGACGGTGGGAAAGCTCCTGGGAGGCAGGCTCGCCCGGCCGCTCCTCGAGCCGCTGCCTGGAAGTAAGAAGTTTGGCGCCACCCTTCTGTCGCAGGGGGGAGTCTCGATCGCGATCGCCATGTCCGCACTTCTGGTGCTCCGCTCACGATTCCCGGGATCCATGATGGTTCCGGCGCTGTTCGACGCCGTCATTCTCGGGATCATGGTGTTCGAGATCCTCGGACCGGTTACCATGCGTCGATTTCTGACCGGAGTCGGGGAGATTTTCGAGGCTGGCGACAGCGGTGAGCCCCCCTCCAGGAAGCGGGATCAAGTCGTCGACGGCGGCACCGGCTCGCTTCCTGCTGTGAGCCCCGGTTGAGCCGCGCCCCGCCGGGGTCTATTTTCAAGTAGTTGCGAACGGTGGAGAACCGCCGACAGGAGCAGTCCCGTGGCCTTTTATGACATACTCGTATTGATTTCCCTGGTCCTGTGGATCCTGATTGCTTCCGGACTCATCATCACTCTTGTGGTCGTTGTGCCGCGACTCCTCAGGAGTTTTTCTGAGATCGACCGACTTACGAACGTGGTCACGACTCAACTCCTGCCGGTGATCGGGAGCATCGAGGGAGTCGCCGAGTCCGTGGAGAAGATCGCCGATGCGGCACTGGCGGACATGGAGCTCGTGGATCGTATGGTCGTTCGCACCACGGATTCGGTCGAGCGGATGCTGGGGATCGCCGAAGAACGGGTATCCGAAGTCAACGCGCTCGTCTCGGTGGCGGTGGAAGAGGCCGAGGAGACGTTTCTCTCCACCGCCGGAATCCTGCGGGCCGTGCGTGGCGGCGGCCGCCGGAAGAAACGCAAGAAACGGAAGAAGAAAGACGACAGATGGCTCCGAGGCGGAGAGCGGCGGCGGCTCGGTTGACCCGAGTTCCGTTACTCGTAGTTCCGTTGCTGGCGGCGGCACTGCTCCTGCTGCTGCCCGAGGCCGCCTTCGCATGGGGACCGGCGACACACGTCCAGATCGGTATGGAAACCCTGCGCTCGCTGAACCTCTTCCCGCCGAATATTGCTGGCGTGATCGCCCAGTATCCGATCGACTTCCTGTACGGGAATCTCGCCGCAGACATCTCGCTCGGTAAGAAGTACGCCCAGATCGGGCGGCACTGCCACAACTGGGAAGTCGCTCGCGAGATCCACAGGGCTGCGGGAGACGACGAACGTCTGCAGGCGGCCATGCTGGGCTACCTGTGCCACCTGTCCGCCGACGTACTGGCGCACAATTCGTACGTTCCCCGGATGCTGCTTCTGACCTCGTCCACTCGGGGCCTCGGGCATTCGTACTGGGAGCACCGGATGGACACGGACGTGGGAATCGAGCACTCCCAGCTCGCCCGCTGGATCGTTACCCGCCACGACCATTCAGCCACTGACGCGCTGTTCCGCCGCGTGTTGTCAAGCACGTTGTTCAGCTTCAGCACGAATCGCAGGATCTTCCGGGGGCTGATCCGGATCAACGGGAACGAGAGCTGGCAGGCGATCATGGACACGGTCGTCGACAACTCCCGGTGGGACCTCGACCCGACCACGGTCGCCAGATACCTTCGCCACAGTTTCGAGCTCGTGGCGGATTTTCTGGCCAACGACGAAGAATCGCGAGCGGCCTCCCAGGACCCGATCGGGGACACTGCCCTCACGGAGGCCAAGCAGATACGCCGGCGGGTGCTCATCGCGGGCGGGTGGAAGAGCCTGGACGCGATCGACCGGACGGCCGACCACCACTTCCCTCTTCCGCACGGATCATCTGTCTACTGGGATCAGCGTGGAGACACCTCGGCAGAAGCATCCCGGCGAGTCGAGAACGCCCTGTCAGCGTCGATCACCCCGCCCCCTGTTACCGTCATGGACGCCGTACTCGATCCGGCCGGAACCGGAGTCGGGTTCCGGCCGACCGAACCGGACTGATCAGCTACCCCGCTCGAACACGGTCTCGCCTCCGACGATCGTCATCTCGACCCCAATATCCTGAATCCTTTCCGGCTCGACATCGAACGGGCTCCGATCCAGCACCACGATGTCAGCCAGCATTCCCGGTCTGAGAATCCCCACTCGTTCGTCCATGAATCCAGCCCGCGCAGCATGATGCGTATAGGCCCTGAGCGCCTCGTCTACTGTCAACTTCTGTTCTGGAACCCAGCCATCGGGGTGGACGCCGTCCAGCGTCTGCCTGGTCACCGCGGCGTAAACCCCGAGCAGCGGATTCAGTGGACCGACCGTCCAGTCGGAGCCGAAAGCCGGTCGCGCCCCCGCCTCGACGAGGGAGCGGAAAGCATATGTCGATCGGGCTCGCTCGGGACCGATTTTCCGCTCGGCCCACCGACCGTCATCAATCGCGTGATACGGTTGCATTGCCGGGATGATTCCGAGCTCCGAGAAACGGACGTAGTCTACAGGTCTGAGATGCTGCGCGTGTTCGATCCGATAACGCCGATCCCGTTTCCCGTGCTCCCGCACCAGCTCCCCGTACAGGTCGAGCAGTTCGGCGTTGGCCCGATCGCCGATTGCGTGAATCGCGACCTGCAGTCCGGCCGCTTCGGCCGCCCTGACGCGGTCCGCCAGCTCGTCCATCCCGATTACCACCAGGCCGCTCGTTTCAGGCGCATCGAGATATGGATCGTAGAACAGGGCCGTGGATGACCCCAGCGACCCATCCACGAATCCCTTCAGGCCTCCCCAGCTGAGCATGTCGTCCCCGGTTCCTCCGCGTTCGTCGACGAACGTCGCGAGGCGCGCCACAGTCGACAGGGGCACAAAGGCGCGTACCCTGAGCGTCAACGCTCCCCGACCATTCGCCCGCTCGTAGGCTGCGAGACCATCCCACGTACCCATGTCGTGGACTCCCGTGATGCCGAGCCCGGCCGCGAACCGCATCGCCCCCGACAGAGCAGAGTCCTGCTCCGCTGCCGTCGGGTCTGGAACAGCCGCGTAGAGGAACGTCATTGCCTCGTCTTTGAACACTCCGGTCGGCCTCCCGGTCTCGTCCCGCACGATCTCCCCACCGGCCGGGTCCGGAGCCTGCGGGTCAAACCCTGCCAGCTCGAGTGCCACGCTGTTGGCCAGCGCCATGTGCCAGTCGAGCCGGGTTACAAATACCGGGTGCTCGGGCGTGACCTCATCGATCCACGCACGGTCCGGCAGTTCCCCTCCCCACATCTCGTGGTCCCAGTCACCGCCGAGAATCCAGGTGCCGGGGGGAAGCTGCTCGGCGTGCTCCGCCAGGCGGCGCGACAACTCCTCCCGAGACGCAGCGTCTCTCAGATCCACCGACGCGAGGCGAAAACCACCGTCCAGAAAATGGGTGTGCGTGTCGATGAACCCGGGCATGACGAATCGCCCGTCGAGCTCGATCACCTCCGTCGCAGCTCCCGAGAGCTCCCGGATCGCTTCGCTGCCCCCCACGGCGATGATCCGTCCTCCTGCAATCGCGATGGCTTCGGCCGTCGGAGAATCCACGTCCCCCGTCCAGACCGAACCTCCGACCAGGACCCGCTCCGGGGTTTCAGCCCCGTTCACGCCGCAGCCCCAGGCGACGACGATCGCTGACAGCAACCCGAACCGGAAGCAGCCATGCACGTGCTTCTCCTCTCTCAGGCGGGCCGCAGA
>PVMS01170031.1_pt1 | contig 12424 bp, 13 predicted proteins | sample 1853461 | NCBI WGS metagenome assembly PVMS01 (sample SAMN08582032, study PRJNA380276) | Marine sediment metagenome, whole genome shotgun sequencing project. | isolation source: ocean sediment barecode stripped | collected 2017
CGACCATTTCCCCCAATGTCAGTGTCTACCCCACTGAGCCTGCCGCGAACCCGCTCAGCCATTGGTTTGACTTGCTTGAAAAAGCGGGGGAGCAGTCCTTGCTCCCCCTTGTTGTACACAGGTCGGTAGGAGAGAAACCGTGTGCACTTGAGCGTACTTTAGGGGTTCTTCAATTAGTGTGCTTGTCCTGACCGGACAGCTTATTGACCGTGTTGATACCAGTTGACGCCGGTGTTGTCCTGTTCAATCACCATTTGACCTTTTTCCACCAGGTAGTTGAGGTGTGAGATGGCCTCGCCGGTCGCCATGATCAGGTTTTGATCCGTGATCCGGGCCTTGAACAGAGCCGGGAAAACATCCAGCGCGCGTCTGGGCTCACTGCAAATCTTTCTGAGCTTGTCGAGCCCGGTTTGATGCTCTGCGATCAATTCATCGAGCCGGATGTGGGCGCCACGAAAAGGCTTGCCGTGGGCCGGCAGGACCAGGACATCTGCCGGCAACTTGTTTTTAAGTTTTTCAAGCGAGTCAAACCAATGGCTGAGCGGGTTCGCGGCAGGCTCAGTGGGGTAGACACTGACATTGGGGGAAATGGTCGGCAGGATCTGGTCCCCTGCGATCAGCAGGTTCAATTCCCGGCACAACAGGCAGGCGTGTTCCGGCGAATGGCCCCGGCCGATGATCACTTCCCATTGGTGGTCGCCGATCCGGATCATCATGCCTTCGCGCAGTTGCCGGAAGGATTCCGGCAGCGGGGAGACGACACGGCCAAAGGCGCCGAAAAACTCCATGTAGCGGTCGAGGTTTTCTATCGTGAAACCAGCGCTGGTGTAGAAGTTCAAGCCTTCCGGCGGCGCCGGCTTACCAGTATCGGCCACCAGCGTTCGGCATAACTGATACTCGTCCCTGGGCATCCACAGTTCGATGCCGAATTTACGCGCCAGCCAGCCGGCGCAGCCCACGTGATCGGGGTGCAGGTGAGTGACCAGCAAACGCGTAATCGGGGCATTGTCCAGGTAGTGGTCGAATACGTATTGCCAGATTTCCCGGGTGGTATTGCTAAATAGCCCGGTGTCGACAATCGCCCAGCCGTCGCCGTCGCGCAGCAACCACACGTTGATGTGTTCCAGCAAAAAGGGTAGAGGAAGGCGCAGCCACTTGACGCCGGGCGCGATGTCCAGGGCTTCGCCCGGTTCGGGTTTGCAACCAAGTGGATAGTTTATCGAGGCCGTGGCCATAGCCTACACCACCTTTCTCCTTAGGGCCGCCTTGACGTGCTGCACATGCTGCACTTCATATCCCGTGAGAATTTTATCCAGCGTCCGGCTGATCTTTGACTGTATGCGAATCATTTCGAGCTTGGGCCAGGTGGCTTTTTCGCCCGAGGTGATCAACTCCATGATCTCCTCCTCGGACCGGTAGGACAGCAGCCTGAACGGGTTAAAAAACCGCTTCGGCGGCAGGATGTTGATGTCGCCAATGTAGTCCTGGTTGATGATGGACAGTGCGATGTTATTGAAGCGGGTCAGCGAAGAACTCACCGACAGGGGCTTTTCCAGGGTGGTGGCGCCGACGTTGTACCAGGCGCGGGCGGTGCTGACGCTGGCATCCCGGATCAGGCCCAGCGTATCCCGGCTTTTCTTGCCATCGGCTACGAACGGGATGACGTGCGGGTTGGTCTGGCTGACGATGTAGTGGTTGACCCCGTAGAGGCGCGCCAGGCGCTTGGCGGGCATGTCGTCGCTGACCGATCCGTCGACCCATTTGCGCGACGGCAGGTAGGCCTGCTTCTCGCCCAGGTGATTTTTTGCCGCCAGCGTTACCGGTGGATAAACACCCGGGACGGCGCCCGATGCCATGATGGCTTCGCGGATAAATACGTTGGGTGAGGTAATGGCGTTGAGCAAGCGGGATTTCTGATGGGTTTCCGCCGGGGCGATCGACACGTTCAGTTGACGCCCGGTGCGCTCGTAGGCTTCCTGGAAAGTCAGGTCCGGGATCAGCCGGTCGAGGATTTTCAGGATCTCTTTCACCTGCATGATTTCCGGTTTCAGCTTCGACAGGCGTTTGAAGCCCCGGGCTTCCTGCTTGATTTCATGCACCAGGTATTCCGGATCGAAAATGTTTTCCAGTTCATCTTCGCTGTGGGTGCTGGCCAGGGCGCCGACAAAAGAACCGCCACTGGAGCCGGACATAACGTTCGGCAACAGCCCCTGCTGCCACAGGGCTTTGACCACGCCGATGTGGAAATACAGCAGTGAGCCGGAACCACTCATCATGAAAGCGGATTGCCCGAAACAATGATCGGCGCGGCGGAAAAAATCCAACTTCTCTTCAAAGCTGATTTCACTGACTGCCGGGCTGGCCAGGTGCTCCAGCGCGGCGGCCACCTCGTCCACGTAGTCGACGATCAGTTGCTTGGTGCCAAAGCGGGTTTTTTCGTACAGGATCGACCGGCCCATGCCGCCCAGGTTACCGTGAATACCCTCGTTGAGGCTGAACAACAAACCGCGGTCATCCTGCTCTGCCCGGAACGCTCTGAGCTGCTCGAGTCGGGCTCGAATGGAAACGTGATCGTAGTTTCTCGACTGTTCAACAAAGCGCCAGCGGTCGGCACCCGTTTTGGCGTCAAGGGCAATCGCGGCCTCTTTCCATTCATCGTAACTGGCCGCGGAATCCATCGCTTTCTTATACTTCCTGTTCATTGTGGCGTTGCGCTCTCCGCCAACTCGTTCGCGCGTTCGATGATGTAGGCCTGGATCGCGGTTGCTTCCTCGGCGCTCAGCACGTTGGCGAATGAAACCATGCCTTTATCGCGGTACAGTCCGCCCAGCACGATGCCCATCCACAGCTGGTGCTTTTCTGCATTCATGTAACGCAGATCCGGCACCACGCCGCCGCCGACTGCGCCGTCGCCATGACACATCATGCAGCGGTCGGCGAAGCGCTGCTTGCCCAGCGCGATCATCGCTTCATCGCCAGTGCGTGGGGGTGGGTCGGGAGTCAGCGTGACCGGTACGAACTCCGGCAGGGCAGCCGAACTGTTCAGCTTATAGGTGAGAATCCGGCTGACCCCGTGTGACCCGGTAGCAGCGGCTATGCCGCCACCGCTCAGGGCCAGTGAACCGCCCCAGCCGGCGAGTACCGAGATGTACTGTTCGCCATCGACCTCATAGGTGACCGGCGAGGCTACGATGCCGGTTTGCGCACTGACCGACCAGAGTTTTTCACCTGTGTCTGCGCGGTAGGCCGCAAAGTCGCCGACAGAATTGCCCTGGAAGACCAGGTTGCCGGCCGTCGCCAGCATGCCGCCGTTCCAGGGCAGGGCGTGCTGGACCCGCCAGACTTCGCGCCGTTCGACCGGGTCCCAGGCGATGATCTGGCCGCTGATCATTTCCATCAACTGGGCCTGTACTTCGGGCGGCTGTTCCGGGAAAGAAGCGTAGAGTGGGTTAATCCCGACATTCCACAGGCCCGGTGTGAAAGTGAAATTCTCATCGGTTCCATAAGCGAAGGGGATGTCCTGTGCCGGGATATAAATCAGGCCGGTCTTCGGACTGTAGGCCATCGGGTGCCAGTTGTGGCCGCCGTAGGGCGCGGGCAGCACCAGCACGGGTCCCTCTTTGTAGCGGGCGCCCTCGATTTCCACCGGCCGGCCGGTTTCCGGGTCGATGTGGCTGGCCCAGGTGGTTTTGACATAGGGCTCGGCTGAGAGCAACTCGCCGGTCTCACGGTCGAGTACGTAGAAGAAGCCATTTTTGGGCGCTTGCAGGATCACCTTGCGGGTGCTGCCGTCGATTTCCAGGTCGGCCAGGATCATGTGCTGGGTGGCGGTGTAATCCCAGGATTCAGCGGGGGTGGTCTGATAGTGCCACACGTATTCCCCGCTGTCCGGGTTGAGCGCCACGATCGAGGACAGAAACAGGTTGTCACCGCCGCCGGGGCTGCGGATCTGCTGGTTCCAGGGCGAGCCGTTGCCGACCCCGATATACAGCAGGTTCAGTGCCGGGTCATAGGCCATCGAATCCCACACCGTGCCGCCGCCGCCGTAGTTCCACCACTCACCGTTCCAGGTAGTCGCCGCTCGCTCCATCGCATCGGATTCGAAGGGTTCGGCCGGATTGCCGGGGACGGTGTAAAAACGCCAGGCCATCGCGCCTGAATCGGCCTCGTAGGCGCTGACATAGCCCCTTACACCATATTCTGCGCCACCATTGCCGATGATTACTTTGCCGTTGACTACCCGCGGCGCGCCGGTGATGGTGTAGGGCTTACTCGTGTCGGTGGTCTGGACGCTCCAGTTGACGCTGCCGGTGTTGGCGTCGAGGGAGACCAGGCGCCCGTCCAGCGTGCCGACAAAGACAGAACCCATCCACAGGGCCACGCCGCGATTGACCACGTCACAGCAGGCATGCACCGCCCACTCCGGTGGTACTTCCGGGTCGTATTGCCACAGGAGTTTGCCGTTTTTCGCATCAAGCGCATAAACCCGGCTCCACGCCCCGGTGGTGAACATCACCCCGTCTACGACGATTGGGGTGGCTTCCAGGCCACGTTTGGTGTCGAATTCATAGAACCATTCAAGGCCCAGTTCGGCGGCATTACCGTCATTGACCTGGGCCAGCGGGCTGTAGCGCTGTTCATTGTACGTGCGCCCGTGGCTGAGCCAATTGCCGGGCTCATTTTCTGCCGCGGCAATCCGCGCGCCGTCCACATCGAGGCGTGGCCCGGCGGGCTCCGCGGCCTGTTCCGGCTTTGAGTTCGGCACAGCAGATTCAGGACGGTCGCAGGCGGTGAGGAAAAAGAATGCGGGGAGGACGAGCAGTGCCAGCAGGAGGGGTGGTTTCATCATGGCCGATATCCGGATTTGAATACTCAATCAGGCAGTCTATTGGAAATCCAAATTGATAGCCATGATCCCGATTCTACCGATGCATGGAACATGCTAGACCCTCTTCGCCTGGCGCGAAGGGGACGAAATAAAATGTGTGAATTATTTGCTTTATCGAGCAGTTTCTCCGCTTGCAAAACACGCAGCCTTTTGCCCGTGAACTGGGGGGGCGCCTGCAGATCATCCGCGATTACGCCAGCGAACTGAAAGACAGGGGGATTTTCAATTTTTTCTATTGCGATGGCGAATACCTGTTTGTCCACAGCCACAAACGCACCCAGACCGATGGCGAAGTAAAGCCGCCCGGGCTTAACCTGATTTGCCGCGGGAAAGGCGGGTTTGGCCGGATTTCTGTAAGCGCAGGATCAGCAGTGCCGCGATGAAGCCGACCAGCGCTAGTGCCGCCACGAAGCCAAACAGCAGGCGGTAGCCGGTGACACCGGGATAAGCGTCGAGCAGGTAGCCGCCGACCACCGGCATATAGATATCCGGCACGAAACCCAGGGCGGAGGCAACACCCGCTGCAGTACCGGTCAGCGCCATGGGGATTCCACCTTCTTCGAGCAAGGCGAAATAGATGCCGCGCAGGGCAAAAATGAACGTGGCCGAAATGGCGACATTCAAAATCACCAGCGGCAGGACGGCAGGATCGGAGGGGGTCAGGGCAAACAGCGCGAAACTAATCGCTGTGATGGCCAGGCTGAGCGCCACCGAGCGCGCGATTCCAAAGCGGTCGCCCAGGAATCCGGCAGCCAGCGCCGGGCATCGATCATTAATTCATCGCCCTGGCCGTGACTCCGATGAAATTCAGGATTAACTGGCCTGCCGTGATGCAGGTGATGCCGTTGAGATCGCGCCCCGGTGTGATCTCAACAATATCCATTCCAATGAAGCGGCCTTTGCTGGCCAGGCCGTGAATCAACTCATGCAATTGCGGATACAGCACGCCTCCTGGGTCACTGGGTGGGGGCAGCAAACCCTTCATGCAACTCGCCTGGCTTTGGCAGCCTTATCCAGATCATAGGTAGCCTGTAAATTCATCCACAGTTTTGGCGATGTGCCCAGTACTTCAGCCAGATCGAGCGCTGCGGTTGCGGTAATGCCCCGCTTACCCTTGATGAGTTCATTCAAACGTGCCCTGGTCCAGCCAAGTTTTTGCGCAAAAGCCGCCTGGGTCACTTCCATTGGCTCAAGAAACTCCTCGAGTAAAATCTCGCCAGGGTGAAACGGGTTTTTTGCTTGTCGGGTCATTGCTATTGCCTCGGTCAGTGATAATCGATGATCTGAACATCGAAAGCATTTCCACTCAGCCAGTGGAATACCACTCTCCACTGAACATTGATTCGTATTGAGTACAAGCCCTGGCGTGCACCCTTAAGTCGCTCCAGGCGATTTCCTGGCGGCACTCTCAGGTCTTTTAATTCACTCGCGTCGTGCAAATAAAGCAATTTTCTCCTGGCGGTGCGGCGCAACTCAGGCGGAAATGACCTGGTGGTTTTTGTATGCCTGTCATCAAACAGGTTTTCCGCTAAAGTATTCCCAAAGGTCTCAATCATATTATCATATTATCGTAATTCGATAATGCATGTTGTAGGAAATCATCACCAATCCAGGTTTGACAAGTGATAAAAGTCGAAATAACTTGAGGTTCTTATTTTATCCTCGGGGAAGCTCGATGAAAGTAACGATAGCGGCCACCCAGATGGCTTGTGATTGGGATAGGGAAGGTAATATCGTCCAGGCCGAGTCGTTGGTTAACCGCGCCGCGGACGAGGGTGCGCAGATCATATTGCTGCAGGAATTGTTCGAAACACCGTATTTTTGCATCGATGTGCAGGACAAACACTTCGACCTGGCCAGCAGCATTGAGGAGAGTCCCACAATCAGGCGTTTCCAGGCGCTGGCGCGTAAGCGCGAACTGGTATTGCCGATTTCCTTTTTCGAGCGGGCAGGTCTTGCCTACTACAACGCGGTGGTTGTTATCGATGCGGACGGCAGCATTGCGGGTCACTATCGCAAGAGCCATATTCCGGACTTTCCGGCCTACGAGGAAAAGTATTACTTTAGCCCGGGCGACACCGGTTTCATGGCCATCGACACCCGTTATGCGCGGATTGGCGTTGCCATTTGCTGGGACCAGTGGTTTCCGGAAGCGGCCCGTGCAATGGTTTTGAAAGGCGCCGAAGTGCTGTTCTATCCTACCGCCATTGGCAGCGAAGTCTTCGCGCCGGAACTGGACAGCAAGGATCACTGGCAAACCGTGATGCGCGGCCATGCGGCGGCCAACGTGGTGCCGGTTGTTGCTTCCAATCGAATCGGGCGGGAGGAGAGCGGCGAGATCGAGATAAATTTCTACGGTTCTTCGTTTATCACCGACTACACCGGCGGGATGCTGGAAGTGGCCGACCGCAGCAGTGAGGCTGTCCTTACAGCCGAACTGGACCTGGACGAGGCGCGGGACTACCGCCGTTCCTGGGGTGTGTTCAGGGACCGGCGTCCGGATCTTTACGGCCCGTTGCTGACGTTGGATGGCCAGCGTAGCGTGCCGGTGAAAGAATGAGATTGATGTACCGCTTCGGCGTTTACTCGATTATCGGAACGATCACCCTGATGTCCCTGCTGGTGTTGCCGGCGATGATCGGCTTGCTGGTGGATGATTCGGCACTGACGGAATCTCAGGCCGGCTGGGCTGCCTCGATAAATTTCTTTGGTGGTGCACTGGTTGCGCTGGTGATGGCTTTTCGAATGCATCACCTGCATTTGCGCCAGGTTGCGATGCTGGGTTTCGCGGTGGCGGCGATAAGCGATTTCGCAGCTGCTTTTTATCTCGACCAGCCCGCGTTGTTCATGACCATCAGATTTTTTTCCGGCCTGGGTAGCGGTGCGGCTTATACCTGCGTGCTGGCATCTTTTGCCCGTTCACCGGACATGGACCGGGGTTATGGCATGTTTGTCACCCTGCAGTTTATGGTCAGCGGCCTGGCCCTGTATGCACTGCCGGTGTATGCCGATTTAGTGGGTGCCTCCGGGCTGTTTATGGGGCTTGCTGCACTGGAAGTGCTGGGTTTAGGGCTGGCGGTTTACCTGCCAGGCAGACCTGCGCAGAACGTTCACCGGGAACGCAGCCGGACCGAGATCCAGGTGTTGCTGGCGGCTGCCACCATCACCGGGGCGCTGGGTTTTTTGCTGTTTGAAGCGGGTTATACTGCGCAATTCACTTACGTCGAGCGATTGGCCGTTGCCCTCGCATTTTCTGACCAGCAGGTCGGAGCTGCCTTGATGATCGCATCCCTGGCCGGAATACCGGGGGCCTTCTGCATTATATTAATGGGTAGACGTTTTGGACGTATCGGGCCGTTGGCGGTGGGGATTGCCATCGCACTGGCTGGCATTTTTATACTCATCGCCTCTGAACAATTCATGACTTATTTGCTGGCAACTTCGATGATCAGTTTTTCCTGGGCCTTTTGCCTGCCGTTTATCCAGGGCTTGCTGGCCTCACTGGATCCACATGGCAGCGCCGTGGCGGCCGCTTCGGCCTCCTCGACGGTGGGTGGGGCGATCGGTCCCGGCCTGGCGGCGGTAGTGGTGGTCAGTGGCACTTATGACATGGTCTTTCTGTTTGCCGGCGCACTGATTAGCGCTGCACTTCTGAGTTTCTTTTATTCCAGTCGCCATGCAACAGCGTAATCCTCCTGATCAGAACTTCTATATGCCGGGTGAATGGGCACAGCACAGCTGTTGCTGGATGGCCTGGCCCTGCCGCGCGGGCCTGTGGGCCGATCAAGCGGTCACGGCCAGGCAGTATGCCGATGTCGCCAATACCATCGCGCGGTTTGAGCCGGTGAAGATGCTGGTGTCGCCCGGGCGAATCGATGCCGCGAAAAAGCTGTTGGGTGAAAACGTTTCGATCATTGAAATGTCGATTGATGATTCATGGGCGCGTGATTCGGGCCCGAATTTCCTGCTTAATGACCGGGGTGAGCTGGCCGGCTCTACCTGGCAATTCAATGCCTGGGGCAATAAGTACGAACCTTACGACCAGGACGCGGAAATGGGTTCGCGCATCCTGCAACTGGCCGGGGTGGAGGAGTTTATCTCGCGAATGGTGTGTGAAGGCGGGGCCATCACAGTGGATGGAGAAGGTACGGTAATCACCACCGAGACCTGCCTGCTCAATCGCAATCGCAACCCGGGCTGGAGCCGAGAAGAGGTCGAGCAGGAGTTGTGCCGGACGCTGGGCGCCGAAAAAGTGATTTGGCTTCCGGGCGATGTTCAGGACCCGGAAACAGATGGGCATATCGATGGTATTGCCGCGTTTATCGAGCCCGGCCGGGTGCTGATGGAGATCAATCCCGACCCCCGCGATCCACACTATCCGATTTGCCAGCAGAACCTGGCGGCCATGCGCGGCCAGGTGGATGCACAAGGCAGGGTGTTGCAACTGGAGTTTATTCAAGAAGGCAGTTACCACCCGGATACCTGGAACGGGGGATGCAGTTCCTATGTTAATTCCTACCTGGCAAACGGTGCGGTCATCGTTCCTGGCTATGGCTACGACCGCGATGCAGCCGCAGTGGAGACCTACCAGCGCCTGTATCCCGGGCGCTCCGTAGTGCAGGTGCCCATTGGCAGCATCGCGCTGGGTGGGGGTGGCGTACACTGCATCACCCAGCAGCAACCGCTTGCCGGATAGGCCGCCATGACCAGCAGACAACAGGTCGGAGTCCGAAAAAGCCACGCGGCGATGCACAAGCGCGGCATTGAGCGGCGCCGACAGTTACTGCAGGCAGCCAGGCGCGCCGGAATCGGCTACCTGGCTTATTACCTGGATGGCGTAAAACCCGTCTGACCAACCGCAATTACCGGCTGCCTGGATGTATCGTGTATGATCCGGACTCGTCGGAGACTGTCTCTGAAAAAGGAATTTCAACTTCTGAGGGAGAAGTAGCAATGCGCAAGGAAGCTGCGTGCCAGTTTGTGAATGCACCATATCTACTTAAGTTTTTGATATCTATTACCGCTGTCATGCTGCTCTCGCAACCCGCCATGGGCGAGGTTTCGGTCCCGGGTGAGTGGGTGTTGACGTCCAGCAATCCCAGGCTGTCTTCTGAACCACCGATGTGGAAGATAATGCGCAAGACAGCCCCGGAGCCAATGGCAATCGTTGACCGGGCTGAGTTCTCAGCGCCTGAAAAACTGGATGAATTACGTGATTGGAACAGGCAACAGAAGTTACCAACCAGGAACGGATTCAGTCACGAACTGGAGAACCCGGCCCAGATTACATTTGACCCGGGTATTTCCTACCTTGAGTCCAGTGGGAAGCCCTCGCAGGGCGACCGATATGGGCAAAGCATAGAGACGGTGGACGGGGATCTGTTGTGGTCCGCTTCTGTTGTGGTTGATGGTTCATACAGGTTACGTCTGTATCTGGAAAACGTCACATTGCCTGACGGAGTTCAGATGTGGGTGCACAGCGATGGGGACGAGCACGTGGGCCCTTTTGGTGCAGAACTGCTCGATGATGAGGGTGCTCTTTGGACTCCGTCTGTCGCCGGTCCGGAATTGACGCTTGTTGTGCTGATACCTGGAGGAAATGCCACTGCTGATTTCACCGTTACCCGGATAGCAGAATTATTCAAACTGGACGCCGTTGGCGTCCCGCAACCCGGCCAGCTACAAGAGGCTGATCCCAGTTGCATGGAAGATGCGGCATGTGTTTCAGATTCGACATTTGATTCGGTTGATGGAGTCGGTACTTCCATGGCTCATCTTCACTACATGAATGAGGGCAGCTCATATGCATGCTCAGGCGGGTTGATCATGGACACTGTCGAGAACTCTGACAGACCCCTGTTTCTCACCGCCAACCATTGCATCAGTACACAATCGATGGCGAGTTCCCTGGAAGCATACTGGGATTACAAATCATCCTATTGCGGTGGGCCTGACCCAAGCCACAATAATGTACCAAGCACCAATGGCGCGACATTGTTGGTGACCGGAACCAGCAATGATTTCAGCCTCCTGGAATTAAACTCGGTACCAAGCGGCCGCTGGTTTATGGGTTGGAACGCCAATGAATCTGCAGTGAAAGCGGGTACCAGGCTGCATCGGCTTGCGTACTTCGAGGGTTCAGGGCAGACATATACTCAGACAAAAGTAGATGGGTCCATTCAGTCTTGCTCTGGTCTCCAACAAAGCTCATATATTATTCAATCACAGAATATTGGAGGTGTGGGGCCAGGCAATTCAGGGGCGCCTGTCTTATTGGATAATGGCCAAATTGTAGGACAATTGCGAGGGCCTTGTGGCAATAATCTCGATGATGTCTGCGATTACTCCAATTTCGTTTTGGACGGTGCACTGCATGCGTATTGGTCTGCAGTGCAGCCGTTTTTATCGCCGGGCGGGTCGTCTTCAGCCGACCTGGCGATAACACTTATTGATGCCGAAAACGGGACCTATTCAACAGGTGACGAATTATCCATAGATTTCAATGTTGAGAATATTGGTGGCGTGGTTTCTGATGATTATCGCATTATCTTCTATGTTTCAAATAACACGACGATTACGTCCAGTGATTACGTTTTTGGTCACGTAGACCTCGACGCAGTTGAGGCAGGAGATAAGGATCAATACGAGGTTTTCGGACCCATACCTGACGAAATACCAGCAGGCTCCTACTACGTTGGAGCCATCTTGACGGTCGCAGACGCAAATTCCAGTAACAACACGGCGTACGATTCAACTCGCATCACCATTCAAAGCACTTCTTCATTTCAGATCAACCCCGGCTTGAACGGCTCCTGGTACAACCCTGATACCAATGGACAAGGTTTCCTGATCGAGGTGCTGCCAAAGAACGGTTCGGTCTTTCTGGCATGGTTCACCTACGAGACGGTGCGTCCACCCTCAAGCTATACCGCAAACCTTGGGGAACCCGGACATCGCTGGTTAACTGCCCAGGGTGCTTTCACCGGCAATCAGGCCCAGCTCAATATCGTTTTGTCTGCAGGGGGCGTATTTGACAAGGCTGGTCCCGCTCCATCGAACAGCACTTACGGGACGATGACTTTGGAATTTACCGGCTGCAACAACGGGACGATTACTTACAGCATTCCAGGCATAGCCAGTAACAAAGTGATTCCCATCCAGCGCATCGTGCCTGACAACGTGGGTTTGTGTGAGTCGCTGAATGCAGACGCACAATCGACTCAGAATGAAAGCACTGGAAGCCCCGCAGTTCGTTAAAGGCACCGATACGATGACTACTAACAGTGGTCACCCCAATTGTCACCGACACCATCGGGGGGGACAGTGCAAGTTGGGAGAGAGACCAACCGGGGCGACCATCGAAATTTTACCACATTCGGCACGGACAGTGGCCCTGTTACGCTCCAATGAAAAAAGGCCTACAGCATGATCTCTATAGGCCTTTGATTTCATTGGTCGGGGTGAGAAGATTCGAACTTCCGGCCCCTGCCTCCCGAAGGCAGTGCTCTACCAGGCTGAGCTACACCCCGAAACTAC
>PVMS01062948.1_pt1 | contig 12423 bp, 5 predicted proteins | sample 1853461 | NCBI WGS metagenome assembly PVMS01 (sample SAMN08582032, study PRJNA380276) | Marine sediment metagenome, whole genome shotgun sequencing project. | isolation source: ocean sediment barecode stripped | collected 2017
GTCCCATGTCACCATGTGGGAGCGGACATGTGTGCTTGGCAGAACCACCGGACACGAACGTCTGGTTTTGACATCAGGTGTAAGTTGTACATCCGGGATGATTGGAAACACTTTAGACCGGGCGCATGGGTAACTAGCTCGCCCTTCGGCTCATCGACGGAGGCGCAGGCTCAACGCGGCGTCGATGTACACGTCAAGACCGATGCACAACGGGAGATACCAAACGGGGACGTAGCCCGGGCTCCCGCCGGGACGCAGCACCTGGTCCCACAGGGCATGCGCAAGCCAGCCAAGGCCGATGAGCATGGGCCAACGCGAGGCGTCCACCCACGCGACGAGTCCAAAAAGCGCCAAAGCTTAATTGGGTAACGCCGTGGTGATGGGGTTCGTAGCAGCTAGCCGGTGGCTCGTCGGACAGCGCATCCTGTGCGACCGCTTTGCCGACCGGTTGAACACGGGACGCCGCGGTGCGGTGGTGCCTTAGTTCAAAATGTACCCTTGCGAAAATTCTGTGGCGGAGGGACTGTGGTGGCTCGGGACGATTCGAATCCGGTGACTAACAGGAATCGGGAGGCCGCCAATGGGCATTCGTTGGGTCGCTGCTTGCGTTCTGATCTTCGGCGCCAGTGCATGCTTGCTGGGCTGCAACGATAGCAATGGCGGAACCGCCGCACCCTTGCGCTGCGACGACCCCCTCACGGGAGTTGTTGCGGCACCAGCGGAGATGACGGAGGCGTTCGGGGTCGTTCAGTACTCCTACGAGGTGCGGGTTCTGGAGGCCGCGGTGACGATCGTTCTCGAGGACGAAGCGGGCGCGAACGCCGGCACCCTGCGATGGGCGAGCACTCCTGGTCGCGATGACGGTGGTTCCACAGGGGTGACGGCGACGCTTGAGCTGCCCGATGGGTCGACTGCAACTCTCGAGCAAAAACACTCCGATCCTGATGAACGGTTTCTGCAGGAGAACGATCTCCGGGGATTCGCTCGTACACTCATCTCAGCGGGGGGGACGAGTCTTCGCGTCAATGTGCGAAGCATTGGCGAAGACCTCACGTACGCCGAGTTCCTCGTGCCGGCCGATTTGACCGACGAAGAGCCAACAATTGGCGTCGGGGTGAGCTTCGATGACGGCAGCTACTGGGTCAAAACTGTCATCAGAGATGGAACGAGCATTGAAGAGACGGTGGTTCAATCTTGGCTTGAAGAGACGGGCCGCGATGAGATTTTCACAGCACCGGAAACGGCGGCTCTCTTCGGCACGCTTGCCTCCGACTCGCTGCTCACGGGGATGCTCGAGCATGTCGACCAGTGCTTTTTTGGTGAGTCTCCTACAGTCGGGGTCAACGGCACCATCAGCGTTATCGAACCACTCAGCGCCCGATTGGAGCAATGCGGAATAGCTCCAGTGACTGCCGTGATCTGCGTTGCCTGCCTTACTACCCTTCCTGCCATTATCTTTGGCGACGACTTTAGACCACTTCTCCCCTGTATCGGCTGCATCTACTCGACGAGTGTTCTTCCCGACGCGATACACAAGTGCATTTGCGGCTTAGAAGGGGAGGACTGCTGCGATCAGCAGGCCTGCCAGCAGTCCTGCCGGTGCGGGGGCTACTGTGCACTCGACCGCGGCGGGCTCGGTCGGACCTGTTCCTGCAATTTCACCAGCATTTGCTGCACCGACGAACGCAAATGCCCCCCGTGCAAGACCTGCGGTGAGCCACACTTGTTCACCTTCGACAACGTTCGGTTCGACTTTCAGGCTCGGGGCGAGTTTGTCGTGGTCGAAGCGACGGAGGGGGTGCCGTTCGTAGTCCAGTCTAGGCAGGTTGGGTCGCAGCTGACCAACGTCTGTGGCCAAGTGAGTTGGAATAGCGCGATCGCCGTGCAGCTCGGCGACCATCAACTCGGGTTCTATGTCGAAGAACCAAGGCTCCGCGTCGATGGCGCGCCGCTCGAGCTCCCTTGGCAGGAGCGGAGGATGCTGGGTGACGATGCTTTCGTTCTCCGGGATGGCGACAACGAGTGGTACGTCCAATCGGACAACGGCGAGGTGCTCTATATACGAGTCGGGTCAAGCATTGGGTTGGGGATCGAGATCCCCGAAACGCGTCGCGGCAAAGTTCGGGGACTGCTTGGCAATTTCGATGGCGACACGACGGGGGACCTAGCGACGCGGGAGGGGACAGTCATTGAAGAGCCGGTCGCCCACGATGACTTCTACAACGTCTGGGGGGAGAGCTGGCGCGTCACAGCGGAGGAAAGTCTCTTCGACTATTCATCTGGCGAAGACACGACGACGTTCGTTGGCCCAAATCCAACCGTCCAAGTAACGGTTGCCGACCTTCCATCGTCGCTCCGCGACCCAGCAGAGCAAGCCTGTCGAACAGCCGGCCTGACCGACGGCTATAAGCTCGACGCGTGCGTGCTCGACCTCGCGTGCACAGGTGAACCGGATATCGTGCAGGACGCGCTTCGGATGCCCGACGGGGCCGAACCCCTTCCGTTGGAACGACCAGGATCCTTTGTCGGGTGGAGGCAGGAGGGGACGACGAATGGCGATTGGGAGATCCTCGGCGACGATGAGATCGGCAATTCGGTTCGCCAAAACGTGGCGACAACTGGGCCAAGCTTTTTCGTTGCACCGCGCACCTACGACGCGTTTCGCCTAACCATGAACATAAACACAGGGACAGACCCTGACGGCTACCTCGGTTTCGTGCTCGGCTATCGCGGTCCGCTCGCTGCCAATGGTGACGCCCCTGAGGAGTACGACACCCTCATTGTCGCGTGGAAGGGAGAAGCCGAGGGGACGCTCTCCACCGTCACAGCCCAGGAGGGATGGACGCTTACTCATGTGGACGGGACGATTGCCGATATCGACGTCGTGGACCGCTTCTGGGGCCAAATCGAAGGCCCGGGCTACCAAGTTGTCGCTTCGCAATACGGGTCTGATGAGGGTTGGACGAGCGGGGCTCTTCACAACATTGAGCTCGTCTATTCCGCCGACCGGATCGAAGTCACTGCCCGCGTCGGTCCAACCCTTTACAGCTTCGCGGTCGACGCCGCTGATTCCCCAGTCCCGTTTCGCGACGGGAGATTCGGCTTCTTCACATACCAGATGAGCCCCGTTGTCTTTCGCGACCTCTCGATCGAGCCACTTTGAACCGAACGGGGGGACACACTACCTCCCCGGTCGGCCCAGGGGGACCGGGGGGAGACCGGGGGGACGCTTTCCGGAAACTCGGTTTCTGCCTCGCGCCACGCAAATCATCCCGCCCTGAAAGGACCGGGGGACGCTTTCCGGAAACTCGGTTTCAGCCTCGCGCCACCCAAATCATCCCGCCCTGAGTGATTTCCGAGTTTCCGGAAAGCGTCCCCCTACTCCCTCCCTACTCCCCCTACTCGCGACAGCCGGGAAGCACAGATTTGGCGCCTCCCTTGTTCCCGCAGATGCACCGGGCGTTCCCGGACACCGGACCGTCCCGAAAAGTGGCGCGCCAGCCCTCTTGCACCCGCGCCCTACCCGACATTTCAATATTGGAGAGCCGCCCGACGCTTCTACTTTGGTTTGACATCAGGTGCTGAGTGTACGAACGGGCGCATGTCTTCGCCGATGGAGCTACTTGCCCATGCGGGCCGTCTGGATCGTGATGCTGCGCACCCGGGCTGCCTAGGTTGCCGCTTCGAGGCGAGCCTCCAGGTCGCAAAACCTGTTTGTCACTGCCGACATGAAAGCGGCAAGGACAGGGTTGCGCTCGAGCTCAAGATCCAGCGTGTCCGGCGTCACGAGACGCAAACTGACGTCGGTCTGCGCGACCACGGTTGCACTTCTCGGTTTGCGAGTCAGAAAGGAGAGCTCTCCGAAGGTTTCCCCAGGCGCCATGCTTCGGATGAACTGTCGAGGTCCCTCGGGGCTGGCTTTGAAGACATCGCACACGCCGCTCGAGATGATGAACGCTTGAGCATCCACGTCGCCCTCGCGGATGATGACGTCGCCGGCCAAGTAGTGTCGTGTTTCGAACCACCCCCCCCCTGCCATGAAGGCTTCCATCTCGGACTTCAACTCATCGACCGATTGGAAACGGTCCGCCTGCGCCGGACATAAGGCTCGCTCGGCAATGCGGCAGAGTTCCGGCGGGACGTCGAGCGAGGCCCGCCTATCCTCAACGCTAGGCGTCGTCTGCCAGTCGGCGACGTCGCCGACTCCGTGCCGGGGGGGCTTGCCGGTGACGAGAACACAGAGGATCCCGCCAAGGCCGTAGACATCCGTCGTGGCGTTGATGGCCCGTCGGTCTCCCAACAGTTGTTCCGGCGCCATGTAGCCGAGTGTTCCGAAGAGCGGTGAATCGTCGGGGGTGTCCTGCCGCTTCTGGAGGAGCGCCACGCCCCAGTCCATCACATAGACCTGACCGTATTTTCCTACCATGACGTTCTCGGGCTTCAGATCGCAGTGGACGACGCCGCGCTGGTGGGCGAATGAGATCGCATCGCAGACCTTGAGGAAGACCTGTAGGGCCTCATGCAAGCCGGCGTGCGTCGGTGAAGCATGGAGTCGTTCGATCAGCAACGAGTACTCCTCGCCGTCGACGTACTTCATCACGAGCTCGAGGGGGGCTCCGTCGCGGCCGGTCGTCAAGTCGTACATCGGCAGAATGTTGGGGTGGTCCAACTGCCCCGTGAGCTGGGCTTCCTGAACGAAGCTTTGGTCGCGGCCGTCGTTTCCCTTGGCGTCGGAGCGGAGAGTCTTGAGGGCGACTCGTCGCAGCATGACCCGGTCGAATGCGAGATGCACCGTTCCCATCCCCCCTTGTCCCAACACGGACTGTCGCTCGAATCGATCGGGATTGGCGCTATCGGCTGGCGCCGCTGGGATCTTGGAGGGGCTCCGCTTGCGGGTCACCTCGGGAACCCTACCCGCCGAAACGGAAACCGCGCAATAGATGACAGCGACGCGCGCAAATCTGCTGGCGTGAGAAGCCTGTTTCCGAAAGAGGCTCGAAATGCGATAGTCGGTACCGATGGTGACAGCGACGGGTGAGGAGGCCGAGCGGCGACAGCTCACGGTCCTCTTCTGTGACATGGTGCGCTCGACGGAGATTGCTGCCGAGCTCGGCCCCGAGGACTGGCGCGAAGTGCTGCGCGAATACCAGCGGGTGATCACCAGTGTCGTGGAGCTCTTCGATGGCTTCGTCGCCCAGTACCTGGGTGACGGGGTCGTAGCCTACTTCGGCCACCCGAACGCCGATGAGGACGATGCAGAACGAGCCGTTCGCGCAGGGCGCGCAATGGCAGACGCCCTCTCCGCGCGGGGACCCGCGCTCGAGGCGCGCTACGGACAAAGCATAGCCGTCCGCGTCGGTATCCACACGGGTCAAGTTGTGGTTGGGGAGATCGGCAGTGGCAGCCGGCGGCAAACTCTCGCGGTTGGCGCTGCGACCAATGTCGCCGCGCGCGTCCAGGCCGAAGCACGTCCAGGGTCGGTCTTGATCTCCTCTGCCACGCTGCGCCTGGTGCGCGGGATCTTCGCGACCGACGACCTCGGACCGCACGACCTCAAGGGGCTCGCTTTGCCCGTCGATCTGTACCGTGTGACTGGGCCAACCGGGGCGTCGACTCGGCTCGAGGCTGCCTCGATGGAAGGGCTGACCCCTTTCGTCGGGCGCGACGATGAGCTCGGGCTCTTGGGGGAGAGCTGGCAGCGGTCGCGAGAAGGTCGCGGTCAGGTGGTCTTGATCGAGGGCGACGCAGGGATCGGCAAGTCGCGATTCGTCCAGGTGTTCCGCGACCGCCTCGCCGACGAGCCGCACCGCTGGATCGAGTGTCGCGCTTCCAAGTTCCACCGACACACCGCGTTCCATCCGCTAAGCAAGCTCTTGGAGGAGACGCTTGGACTGGACCCCGAGCAATCGGCGGAACAACGACTCTCCCTGTTCACGGAGGAGCTCCGAGGCCTGGGACTCGACGCGTCCGAAGCGGCTGTGCTCTTTGCAAGCCTCCTCGGTGCGCCACAGTCGGAGCAAAGCTCGCCTTTCGCCGCAACCGCGGGCGCGCGGCGTAAGCAAACGCTCAACGCGGTCGTGAAGTGGCTGCTCGCATTGGCAACGACGCAACCGGTCGTTCTGGTGATCGAGGATCTACACTGGCTCGACTCGTCGAGCCTCGACTTGCTCGAGCTCCTGATGGGTCGAGTATCGAGCGCGCCGGTTCTGCTCTTGACGACGTTTCGAACCAGCTTCGAACCGCCCTGGGCTCTAGAGTCGCACGCGGCGCAAGTGGTGCTCAAAGCGCTGACGGAGGACCAAACGGACGCGATGATGATGGGCTTGGCGGGCGGTGCCTCTCTCCCCGCGGCGGTTCGCGATCAGGTCGTGAGAAGAACCGACGGCGTCCCACTGTTCATCGAAGAGTTCACCCGGACCGTGCTCGAGTCGGGCTTCATCGCGAAACACGAGGAGCAACTCGAAAAAACCGGTCCGATTCCGAGTTTTTCCGTTCCCACCACGCTTCAAGACTCCCTCATGGCGCGCCTCGATCGGCTCGGGCCTGCGAAGAACGTGGCACAGCTAGCGGCGGTGCTAGGACGGGATTTCTCGCGCGAGCTGGTCGCCGCAGTGGCGAGCGATGTTCAGTCCCTCGAGCGCGACCTTTCCTTGCTCGTGAGCGCGGGCATCCTCCAACGAACCGACCGCCCAGGGAGCGCGTCCTACACGTTCAAACACGCGCTCATCCAGGATACGGCCTATCAGTCGCTTCTGAAGGCGGCGCGACGCGCGTTGCACGCACGCGTCGTCGACGCGATGGAGCTCCACTTCGCCGCGAGCGCAGCGTCCGAGCCCGAACGCCTCGCCTGGCACTGCGAAGAGGGCGAATTGATCGACAAGGCGGTCGGCTACTACCAAAGCGCCGCCGAGCAAGCTCAGCAACGGTCGGCAAGCGCCGAGAGTATCCGGCACCTGTCGCGAGGCATCGAGTTGCTTGGCACCCTCCCGGAGAACCCGGCGCGACTGGAGCAGGAGCTCCGGCTCCAGATCGAGCTTGGCAAGACCGTGGCGGCCGCGGAGGGCTGGGGTAACGCGGACGCGGAGGCGGCGTATCAGCGCGCACGCGAGCTTTGCGAACACATCGGCGAACGCCCGGAGGTGTTCCAGGTCATTCGAGGTCTCGTCATCTACTACACGGCCAAGTCGGACCTTCGGACCGCTAATGAGCTCGCGAAGCGGCTGACGCAGCTCGCGAAGCAATCGGGCGAGATCGACTTACTCCTGCCGACCCATATGCAACTCGGGATCCTTCAGCACTACGACGGGAACCCGAGCGAGGCAGTCGCGCAGTTCCAGCAGGCCATCGCGCTCTACGACCCTTCGAAACACGATCGCATCATAGAACTGTATGGAGAAGACCTCGGAGTCGTCGCTCCGATCTGGATGGCCTGGTCCCAGTGGCTACTCGGTTACCCGGACCGGGCGGTCGAGACGTGCCGCGAGGCGCAAAGCCTCGGCGAGCAACTGGGTCATCAGTTCACGACCGCTTCCGTGTTCCTGTGGACCTCGGTGCTGCAGATCATGCGTAGGGACGTCGCGGCCGCCCGCGTCATGGCCGGACGGGCCAACGAGATTTCCGAGCGCAACGGCTTCGCGCTCCTGCTGTCCGAGGGGCAGCTCATGGCGGCCTGGACCCGCCTGCAGCAACCGCTCGACGAGAGCGCGATGCAGGCGGCGGTCGCGGAGTTCCAGAAGTGCGTCACGAATGTCTCCGGGACCGGAATCATGGCCAACGCCCCCGTGATGCTCGGGTTCCTGGCCGAGGCCTATCACCGTGCCGGGCAACATCCCATGGCGTTGGGCAGCCTGGAAGCGGGCTTCGCCATCTCTCAGGCGACCGGGCAGGCGCAGTGGGATGCGGAGCTCCATCGCTTGAAGGGTGAGTTCCTGTTGCACGCACAAGGCGATGAAGGCGACGTCGAGCAGCTGTTCCGAAAAGCCCTCGAGATCGCGCAAAGCAAGAAGACGCTGTCCCTGGGGCTTCGTGCCGGTGTGAGCCTCGGCCGCCTGTGGAAGAAGCAAGGTGAGCTCGAACGCGCGCGCGAGTTGGTCGCGCCCATCTACGCGCGTTTCACCGAAGGCTTCGAGTGCCCGGACCTCGTCGAGGCGCGGGAGCTGCTTGGGGAGTAGGGTTTGGGGCGGGGCTGGCTACTCGCTGTGATCGCTCGAAGGGCCCGGCTGCGGCGTATTCGGGGTAAAGGGAATCCGGGTTCCTTTCCCTCCGAGCCCGTCTTCGATGATCCGCGGAAAGACCTCCTCCTTGGCCCGCTCTCCCCAAAGAAGGTCCTGGTGAGCGTACTCGGCGAGCACATGCCGACGGACCTTCGCACGCGCTTGGCTGGAACCGCTCGTCAGCCATTCGTACATGATGTTGACGCTGTCGCGGTGCCATAGCTGGTTGCGCGCGCCAGTGATCAAAGTGACCGACTCCAGGTCGAGGAAACGCGCCCGCGCGCCCGGTGTGATCAAGCTCGAGTCGCGCTTTGCGAGGTCGACAGCCTTGGAGGCCTCCTTGGTGTCCACGAATGGGCCAGCCCACCCGCGCCGAACGTTCTGGGCACCTTGCAGGTACATACGCAGTGGGATCGCCCCAAACTGCTTCCAAAGCTCCGCGGGCTCGTCGGCTCGATTTGCCTTGCCGCCGCAGGTTGCAATCGCTTGGTCGTCGGCCCGGAGCTCGCAGTCGGCGGGAAACTCCCCCACCGAACCCGTCAATTCGAGCGTTCCCGCGGCGTTTCTCTTGCGCCACGACCCAGATGAGCGAGCCACCTTGGACACGAAGCCTACGCTTGGTTTCTCGGCAGGGCCCGCGCGCTCCTCGTGCGCAGTTAGGCGCTCCCCTGGGCGTGGCTCGTGACTGCCCTTCGCGAACTTTACGCGCACGGTACCATGGATCTCTCGGACGAGGTTGGCGTGACGGTAGGGGACGCCGTACATGAAGCTCACCCGGTTGCAGAGCGCGTGCGCGCACCGAGAGTCGCCATCTCCGCGGGGGTGGGGGCGCCAGCCCGTCCCGATTCCAGCGTAGATCTGCTGTAGCTCGGGTGGCCACTTGTCTATGCTGCCCGGTTCGCGTGGATCGATGACGTCGATCGCGCCCTGCCGCCACAAGCGATCGAGAACCTGAAACTGGCTCTTCACCTTGCCGTCCAGCGGGGACTCGTAGAACAGCCCGAGCGTGAGCAGAACCACGCGCCCGAGGCAGTCTGCAGGCACATCCCCCGAAGCGATGGCTTGGGCGACCACAGCGGCTCCCAGGCAGTGGGCCACGACATGGATCTTCTGCTCGTTGCCCTCCCCGTCCTCGCGGTCTCGCACCAGCGCAATGTATGTGAGCGCGTCGGGCACATCCTCGTGAGCCGCATGGTCGAGGTCGAGGGCGTCGCGTTTGTCTTTGAGCTTGCGAGCGCGCTTCAAGGCGTCGGTCACGCGGCGGCTGCCCCGCCAGTCGAGAAGCCAAGGCTCGTAGTCCTCGTGCCACAGGTGCTCGGCGAGCGACCTTCCTCGGGGGATGCAGAACGTTGCGTGCTGGGCGCTCGCGCCGTGCAACAACAGCACCGGTGGTTTCCCAGGGTTCGGCATCCTGCGGAGCTCGAGCGGGATTCCACTCGATCCGAAGAAATCCCTGCAGCGTCGCAATTCGGGCCTTGGCTCAGCCATGACCACGCCCGATCAGCCTCGCGCCGAGCGCCCGGAGCTGGTCGAGCTCGGGCACGTAAACGGACGCAAGGTTCCCGAAGAAGAACTTGCCGAAGCTCGCCAGAGCCCAGGCCTGCCGAGTGGGGTCGTCGGTGTTGACGTGGAACGAGTCTAATTGTCGGCCCAAAAACTCGGACGCAGGCAGCCGGAGCTCACCATGGCTCGTCTTCTCGCCTTCGCGGAGCTCGAACTCGAGCCTGGTGGTGTCTTCCCACGCGTCGAGTCCAGGGCCGTCATGGATGACTTTCGTACCATCGAACTCGAACGTGCGGTCTTGCGTCACCAAGTGATACGTGATCTCACGCACGACACCTGCGCTCGCGGGGGAGGCCGGCCGCGCCATCACGAGCATGTAGCTTTCGGTGGGATCGATGTCTATTTCGCTCTCGGCGACCTTGAGAAACCCGTTGACGAGAGGAACGGGCTCGGCCGAACCCCGCGCGTGAGCGCCGAGAAACCTGGCTAGATCGTCGATGCGAGCCGTCAACTCGGTCTCGATCAAGCGGTCCCCGGCTCCAAGCTCGGATCCCACCATCTTCTCCTTGAACTGGATACCGACCGGACGATGCGCGGGCTCGGCGCTGCTCGGACCCGGCGCGACACATCCGGACGGCCCCAACGGATCGAGTTTCTCGCGCGGCATCTCGTCGACCCAGTTCTTTGCGTCGTCGAGCTCGCCCTGGGTGGTGTCCACGTGCTTGGAGCCGATCTTCCGTTCGAGAAACTTTGCGACTTTGTACTCCGCAACCGCGGCGATGGTGGCTGACGGATTCGCACCCACGGGACCTGGGAACGCTGCAGCGTCCATGACAAAGAGCCCGGGACAACCGTGGACTTCGCCTCGCTTGTCGGTCACGCCACCTACGACGCCTTCGGGACCGCGCCCCATGGGACAGCCTCCCTGGGGATGCACCGTGAGGCGGCGGTCGAAAAAGGTCCACAGCGGATCGGTGCGCAGCTCCCCTTCCCATGCCGACGCGATGTCGCGTAAGATGCGCTCTTGAACACCGCGCTCGGGTGTGTCCACGGAGTCGGGCAACTCGGCTCGCAGCGACGCCTTCGACACGAAAGCAGGACCTTCGGACGAACCGTGGGGGAACTCGAGCGACAGCGTGCCCGGGGTCGAGTCGAGCCCCATCGAAAGCAGCATCGCCGAGCGACCGTTTCCGAGCCGATAGTCGAGCACGTGCCTCAGCAGGTCGACGCCCCTCTCGACGAGCCGCCCTCGGCCTAGGAGCTTCTTCTCCACCAGTTGCTCGGAGATCGCGCGCGCCAGCCCGCCTTGACTCCCCCACAGAAGCTGCACGCCGAGTTGGAACGCGCGGTCGGCCAGCTTGAGGTCCTTGATCCTGGCTACGTCGAGTCCGCCTGCACGCTTGCCAGCAATGGCCGCAAGCCCGGGATCGAGCCTCGCCGAAGCCGACGCAGCCGCGTCTTCGATGAACTGAGCGACGAGGTCCTCGGCTGCCAATGCCATCGTGTCCAGGATGCCGTTGCGAAACTGCCCCATCGCGCGCTGGAGCTGTCCGGGCAGGAGACGCCACGGGCCTCGACCCTCTTCCCGATCCCGCTCGCGGGTACGTTGTGCGCCGAACTCGGCGATCTCGGGGACGTTGAAACCGAGCGCTCGGCGCGCGAAAGCGGATAGCAGATCGACCAACGCTTCGATCGGGAGAGTCGCGTAACCGATTCGCTGGCTCGCGGCCGCGTGCTCGACAATGTGGTCGGCGTCGTCATCCGTGGGCTCCTTCGGCCGATCGAAGCCGCTGTCGTGGTGGTCACCACCGGTTGGCTCCGTGGGCCAACCGAGGTCACGTGGGAGCCGCTGCGCCTCGCGGAACGCATTTCGGCCAAGCCAGAGCGGACTGCGAAACACACCCAAGGCCGGCTCGAACGCCACGGGGAAGCCCCCGTCCTGGATGAGGAACCAGTGGCGGATCTTGCTCGGCTGAGTGCCGACCCGGCCCCAGATCTTTCCATCGATACTCAGTTCTTCGCCTGGGACGAAATCGCCGTTGAGCTTGGCCAGGACCAGATCGCCGATGGCAACGGGCACGTCGTCCTCGGCTCCATAGGCGCCCGAGGTGACGCATGCTGGCGCGACGACCTCTGCGATTGCCCACGATGCGCACCTGATCACGCTGCCGACCTCTGGCTCGAACGCCGCGCCGGTGAACCCCATACGCCAGCGCGCGCTCGGCTCCCGCTCGCCTGGCTCCCTATCGTAAACCAGCGAGGTGGTGATCGTCGGGCCGCGGTCCAGCTCTTGGGGCTCGGCGCAGTCGAACACGGCCGCTAACGCGTCCTGATTTAGATGAAAACAACTCCCCAACCCCGTGCCGGGGAACTTAAGCTTCTTGGCTTCGCGGCAACGCAGCAGAAGCTCGGTCGTGTTGACGGCGCCGGCGCAGAGGAAGACGTGGTGCCCATAAACGGACACCAACGCCCCGCCCGCGAGATGGTTGCGATACACGACCGTGAACGGGCGGTCCTCTTCGGGCCGCTCGATCCACACGACTTCGGCAAGGGTTCGTACCTTGGCAGGCGTCTCGGCGCCCTCTGCGCGCCGCAGGTAGTTCAGGTCGAGCGTGGCCTTCGCATGCTGCGGGCAGCCGAGGCAGCAGTTGCCCCCAAAGTCGCACACGCCCTGCCCGTCCGACTTCTCGTTCGCGTGGAACTTCAC
>PVMS01147764.1_pt1 | contig 12419 bp, 8 predicted proteins | sample 1853461 | NCBI WGS metagenome assembly PVMS01 (sample SAMN08582032, study PRJNA380276) | Marine sediment metagenome, whole genome shotgun sequencing project. | isolation source: ocean sediment barecode stripped | collected 2017
CAAACGGGGCATTGACGAAAGTGTCTGTATTATCAACTGCCGGTAAAAATTGTAAGATGATGTTGCCAGGCGGATTAAAAGAGTTCGAAACAGAGAAGGGGAAAAAGTACGATGTTTTAAGTATTTTTTATGAGTAAACTATTTCCACAAAAGATTGTCTTCGTAAAATTAACCTTACCTCTCGATATTTTTTAAATTGAAAAGTCCAAAGACCACCGTTTTTGGCACACCTAAATCAGACCGTTAGTTTTGGAACACGTTTTTGGGACAATTAGGTGCCTTTTTTCCCATTCGTAAAACCTCCTATTCATTATGTACTCGCTTTAAATACAGATCTTGAAAATCATAACTAAAATCAATCAGAGGTGATATACCTTTCAGTTTGATACTTTGTGCTTTTCCTTCCTCATCTAAACTAAATATTGCAAATGCATCAGGATACATATACTGATATTCCCATTTAATTGCGAATGCAGAGCCTTTATAAAAAAGACATTTGGCCATTAAACTTTTGAGAACGAAAAAATTTAAAACATAACTGTTTATCTTTTATATATATTTCAGCTTTCCCAAACCAATTATCTTCGTATATACCAATATAATCCTCAGGATTAATGTTGTCGGTCTTAGTTAACTCAATAAATTGCCATACTTCGGCAGTAATTGAATCGCTTTCAGCTTTTGATTCTATCATTTTATCTTTATTATGATTTATCCAATCATAATCATCTGCTTCTAAATACGAATCGACAATCGTTTTTATGATTGCTCTATGAGCTGAACCACCTGTATATGTATTTGTTAAAATAAAAACACCAAACTCAATGTCTGGTATAAGATTCGGTGCAGAACGCATGCCCGGCATTGACCCGCCATGGTCAACGACAAATTTCCCTTTTTTGTCTTCTATAAACCAACCTAATCCAGCTCCTGAAAAGTGTGAACTATAACGACTAGATGTATCTGGAGCAATTGATGTATGTATCTTCCACATTTTTCTATAATTATCCATTGAGAATAATTCATTCTCAAGATTTTCATCGTATTTACCTTCATTTAAATGAAGGAGCATCCAATTACAAAGGTCGTCAACATTTGAATATATAGAATATGCCGCACCATTAACCTTTTCTACGTTATAATAGTGATGGTTTAGTGTTTCAAGTTTTCCACTTTCTGTAGAATGGGGTGTGGCAACATTAGAAAAGTCTGTTATTTGAGTTATCGAAGTATACGTATTATCCATATTTAATGGTTTTAGTACGTTTTCTTTAACAAATTCTTCCCAAGTAACTCCACTCACCCTTTTAATAACTTCACCTGCCACAAAGAATAAAATATTATTGTAAGCATATTTGGTCCTAAAGGCTGATTTTGGTTTAAAATATTGAAAATTTGATATGATATCTTCTATCTTAAAATTATTTTCATCAGGCCACCACATTAAATCACCTGCCCCTTTGCCCAAGCCGCTTCTATGTGACACTAAATCAGAAATCGTAAAATTATGTGTTACATAGTCATTATACATTCTGAATTCTGGAATTATATCAACAACCTTATCTTCCCAACTTAATTTACCCTCATCAATTAAAATTGAAAGAGCAGCAGTTGTAAAAGCTTTTGTATTTGACGCTATAGCAAAATTAGTATGTTCATTAACCGGTTCATTTGTTTCAATGGATTTTACTCCATAACCTTTATTATGAATCACCTTTCCATCCTTTACGATCCCTACGGCACATCCTGCCACATTGAATGTATCCATTGCTTCACTAACAAGTTTGTCAATTTTTCTTGAAGAGATTTGAGGATATAAAGTGGAATAACATATAAATGAAACAAGAAATAATATTTTTAAGGATTTCATATAACCTCCTTGATTAATAATTCAATGAGTCAGCACTCTTTTTATCGGCATCGGTAGTATAATTTAATGATAATATAATTAATATTTTATTTGATACCAAAACCCACCGTTTTTGGGACTAGATGAATACAATTGTAAAATCTTTTTCGCAGATCATGGTATAGAACGAATATATTAAATTTTGTTATTAAGTTATATATCAATAAAATATATCCGTCGAAAATTCTGTATAAATATTAGTTGGGTAAAAAATATTTAAGAAACAAACCTGAAATTGAATAATGCACAAAAAGTAAAATGGGGTATCATAGGAGCAGGAAACATAGCTAAAACGATGGCTAATGCCATCAAGATAGCTCCAAACTGTCAATTATGTGCAGTGGCGTCCAAAACACCATCTAAAGCAAGAAAGTTTGCGGATGAAAACGGTATTGAGAATGCTTATACCTATCAAAAGATTGTAAACAGTGGAGAAATTGATATTATTTATGTGGCTACCACTCATAATTTTCATTTCGATAACGCTAGGCTGGCTTTAGAACATGGCAAGCATGTGTTGATAGAAAAACCCTTTACAGTCAATGCAAAGGAAGCCCGGGAACTTGTTCGCATAGCCCGAGAAAAGAATCTTTTTATTATGGAAGCTATGTGGGTGAGGTTTCTGCCAAGTCTGAAGTCACTGAAAAACAAAATTCAGAACCATGAAATAGGTGAAGTAAAGGTATTTAATATTTCCTTTGGTGGGTTTGTTAGTCCCGAATATGAAAAGAGGCTTAAAGATCCGGCATTGGCAGGTGGAGTTACTTTAGATATGGGAATTTACCCTATTTCCTTTGTTTGCTATTTACTTGGAGAACTTCCAATAGATATTAAATCCATGACGCGTTTCAGTGATCTGGGCGTGGATGAAATATCTAATTACATGTTTCAATTTCCAACCGGATGTTTAGCTAATATATCTACAAGTTATAATCTTAAGATGAGGAACGAGGCAAAGATTTATGGTGCCAAGGGATTTATAGAATTCCCTCAATTTGGGGCAGGGGAACGATTTACTATCTTTAGACATGAGGGCACAAATAAAATAAAAGAGACGATAGAGGTTCTTGAAAATAATCATAGCAATGGATTTATTTATCAGGTAGAAGATGTAGTTCGTTGTATTCAGGAAGGCAAACTTGAAAGTAAAATTATGCCCTTGAACGAGACAATAGGCATCATGGAAGTCATGGATAAGATGCGAGGTGAATGGGGTTTTAGTTATCCATTTGAATAATTTGACCTGCCCCCATTTATCGGACTACTGCCAAAGGTAGTATTATCTGGCTTTCAATTAGGTATAAGAATAGTACATCAGGGTGTTTCTAAAACCGTCGTTTTTGGTACACTCAAATTGAACCGCTTGTTTTTGGGACATGTTTTTGGGACGATAATTCAATGAATAGTGAGTAAATTTAGATAATCAGTCTAAATAGGAGAATTACAATGAACAAGTCACGGCTTTTTAACTCTTCACTTTACTTCTCTTTAATTCTAATCCTTTTTGTTCTTTTCAGTATTACAGGATGTCAAAAAAAAGAATCCCATGATTCCTTTCAATTTGTATTTATGACAGATGTCCATATTCAACAGGAGTTGAATGCCGACGAAGGATTTAAAATGGCAATAGAAAAAATCAATGAGTTAAATCCAGATTTTGTTGTAACTGGTGGTGACTTGGTTATGGATGCATTAAAAGTATCGTTTGAACAATCAGTTGAACAATTTGATTTATACAATACAATTTCAAGGGAACTAAATGCGTCCGTTTATAATGCTATTGGTAACCATGATGTATTTGGTGTTTACGAAGAAAGTGGGGTTGATACAGCTCATCCCGAATATGGAAAAAAAATGTACAAAAATAGAATTGGTGGTGGAAAAACTTATTACTCCTTCGATCATAAAAATTGGCATTTTATGATATTAGACGCTATAGGAATTACTGACGATAATAAGTATATGGGAATAATTGATTCAGTTCAAATTGATTGGATAAAAAACGACATTCAAAACATTGAAAAAGAAACTCCAATTATTATTGTTGCTCATATTCCGTTTATCACTTGTGCTAAGCAGATACTTTATGGATATCCTGCAGAAATGACACCATCATTAGTAGTAACAAACTCATTTGATGTATTAAAATTGTTTGATGGATATAATCTAAAACTTGTACTACAAGGCCATCTTCATATAGTTGAGGAAATAATATTCAAAGATATTCACTTCATTACTGGAGGAGCAATAAGTGGTAAGTGGTGGGAAGGGGCAAATCATGGTTTTGAGGAAGGATTCATTGAGGTCGACATTAAAAAGGACAATTTTTCTTGGGAATTTATAGATTATGGTTGGACTTCTACATATGTTGATTCACTAGCTACTGATTAATATAAACTCCCTTTCCATCCAGTATGAAGGCGAATTCATATTCCCAAAACCCGACGTTTTTGGGACTTTTTCATAAATCAACAAATAATCACATAAACAGCCGAAAATCAGTACCAAAACTCATCCCAAAATCAAAGTACCATAAGTAAAATATTTATACGTTTTTGAAACTCGCGATTTCATTGATTAACTGTCTACATAACACCAGTTATGTGGACAATTAAATAAATTATGTCCATCGTATAAAAGATCAAAATGAAGTAGATCTGCCCTACCTATGACAGATAATGTCTCAAAACTTATCTCAAAATCTAATTCGTAATATTTTATCTACACCCTTTAACGTTTTTGATACATACATAAGAATTTTAATTGAAATATTTTGTTTTTAATTTTACCGCATGAGCAATGACTCTATTCGACAACAAAATCGTTTATTATCCTTAGATTTTTTCCGTGGTCTCACTATTGCCGGAATGATATTAGTTAATAATCCAGGTAGTTGGAAATATATCTATGCTCCCTTCAAACATGCCGAATGGCACGGTTGGACATACACTGATACAATCTTTCCGTTTTTTCTTTTTATTGTTGGGGTTTCTATTACATTTGCTTTATCAAAACGGTTAGAAATAGTAGAATCGAAATCCTTAGTATATAAAAAAATAATTTTCAGAACACTCTTGGTTTTTGGAATAGGGCTATTTTTAAATGCATTTCCATTCTTCCGTATATCGTCTATCCGAATAATGGGCGTATTACAGCGGATCGCCCTATGTTATTTCTTTGCTTCAATAATATTCATAAATACAACAAAAAAAGGACAGTGTATATGGGTTGCAATTTTACTTCTAGGGTATTGGGCATTTATGGCACTTTTCCCGGTGCCTGATGTCGGTCCGGGAAATTATGTTAAGAATGAAAATTTCGCTGCTTATATTGATCGCTTTATATTAAATGGACACATGTGGAGTCAGTCGAAAACATGGGACCCTGAAGGCATTTTTAGTACTTTACCTGCCATCGCGACGACTTTGTTCGGAGTGCTAACCGGACAAATACTTAAATCGGATAAATCCGATATTGCTAAAGTGAAATTGATGCTAATATGGGGCGCTGTCTTAGTAGTGATAGGATATATTTGGAATTTATGGTTGCCGATAAATAAAAGTTTATGGACAAGCTCGTATTCGGTATTGATGGCAGGGGTGGCATTGATTGTATTATCGTTTTGCTATTTTATAATTGACATGAAAGTGTACCACAAAAAAATAGTACAACCTTTTGTTGTTTTTGGTATGAACGCTATTACAATGTTTGTTTTATCAATTTTTATTGCAAAATTTTTATCTATCATAAAAATCATTACTCAGGATGGTATTTTATCATTACATAGTTTTATATATACAAATTTCTTTCAATCTCTATTTGGGAATTTAAACGGTTCGCTATTATTTGCGGTTGTTTTAATCTTGATTCTGTATTTAGTAGCATGGGTCCTATTTAAAAATAAGATATTGATTAAAGTATAATTATCATCTCATAATCTCATCACTGAAATAGCCTTATTTGCTGGTAAAAGGAGTCAAATTCACGTTCTTAATAAGCTTAACAAAATGAAAAGTCCTTTGTTTTTCTTATACACGCAGTTATAACATAAAATTAGAGCTCTGCCGTGTGAAGGCAGTGTTCTACAAGGAACGATTTTTAAACTGTGCTACAACAGTGCCACACTACTGTCCATTACTGTCCACTTGTGTCAACATCAGTATTATATTATCTATATATTGATTAACTTTAAGTATAAAGTAGAACGTTAATAATTTGTTTAATATTGAATAACTAAATGTCCAAAACCACGATCGATCTTGTGGTATGTGCATATTTCTTGAATCAATCAGAAGTCTTTACTCAAATTGTTGATTAGTTGATTTTAATTCCATAGAATATATTCATTATTATGTACTATTTAAAATTATGTTGATTATTAAAAGGAATTACACTTTTATGCTAATAGCAACTACCTTATTGTTTACATTTAATTGTGGTGTCAAAGATTACTCCTCTGCCGATAAAATTGGCATTAAATGGGAACTGCTTAATAATGATATTGGGATTAAAAATGGTTTTGAAGCAAAATTCATCTTTGAAAATAAAAGTGAAATAAAGCTTACCAAGTCCAACTGGAAATTATTTTTTAACGTTACACCACGCTCGATTCTAGATAACGAGAGTACACAACCGGCTATTATACAGCATATTAATGGAGATTGGTTTGTGATGGTACCTGAAAAGGATTTTTTGCTGAAACCCGGGGATAGTATTGATATTCCTTACCGGGGGATTGGAGCTGTAATAAAGGAATCAGATGCCCCATCGGGATTATATTTTGTTTTCTACGATGTAAGCGGTAAAGAAAAAGTGATAGTTCAGGTATCTGATTTTACCTTTGTCCCGTTCACAAAACCGGAACAGGTAAACAGAAACATAGAAGATGAAGAGCCAATCCAAACACCCGAATTTCGATATGACAACAACTCAGATGCGGTGGAATTGGACTCTTCCGAACTTAAAGTAATTATTCCCTCCCCAATAAGCATTAAAGCAGGCAAGGATAATCTGACCGTTAATGATGAAATGAATATTCATTACCAAAAAGGGTTGGAAAGCGAAGCAAAATTTTTGGCTAATAAACTTGAAAGCATAACAGGTAGTAGTTTCAGAGTCACCGATTCGCCTTCAAAAGATAAAACGATATCCCTGAATTTGGGCAACGTTAAAACTGGAGGAGTAGCAGAAGAGGCGTACAGACTTAATATTTCACCAAAAGGTATAACTATAACAGGAAATGAAGCTGCCGGTGTTTTTTATGGTATCCAGAGCTTGCTTGCCCTTATACCGCTTGATACATATAAAACAAATGCAAAATCTTTTGAGATTAAATCAGTTTTAATAACTGATGCGCCTCGATTTGGGTTTAGGAGCATACACGTTGATGTTTGCCGTAATTTCCAGACTAAAGAGACAATTAAAAGAATTCTTGATATTTCTGCCTTTTATAAATTGAACCGCTTTTTGTTTTATACAACTGAAGATGAGGGGTGGAGATTGGAAATTAAAGATTTACCCGAGCTTACCTCTGTGGGCGGACAACGGGAGCATACCTATGGTATGGAAGCCCCAGTATTGCATCCGGCATATGGTTCGGGTCCATTTGCATATGATAAGGGGAAAAATGGAAATGGATTTTATACGCGTGATGATTTTATAGAGATCCTCAAGTATGCAAAAGAAAGACATATCAACATAATCCCAGAACTTAACTTCCCGGGACATGCACGAGCAGCCATAAAAGCAATGGAAGCACGTTATGAAAGGTTAATGGACGAAGGCAAGGAGGAAGAAGCTAACGAGTACCGTTTGGTTGATCCGGATGACAAATCAGAGTATCTCTCAGCGCAGTCGTTTAAAGACAATATTGTATGCGTTGGAAGGGAGTCGGTTTATCGTTTTTACGAAAAAGTAGTAGATGAAATAAGTTCTATGTATGATGAAGCAGGATTGACGCTTGAGGAGATGCATGTAGGCGGTGACGAAGTCGCTGTGGGGGCGTGGACAAACTCACCTATTATAAATGAGTTGTTAAAATCCCTGCCTGAAGTAAAAGATCCAAAAAACCTTCAGACTTATTTTTTCCGTAGACTTGTAAAAATGCTTGAAGAAAAGAACTTGATTATCCATGGTTGGGAAGAGGTAGCATTAATAAAAGAAAATGATAATATATATACTCCCAACCCTGAATTTGCAAAGCATGACGTAGTTCCTTATGTATGGAATAATTTGTGGGGATCACAGGATTTAGGATATCGACTGGCAAATATTGGCTATAATGTCGTACTGTGTAATGTATCAAACTTTTACTTCGATCTTGCATACAACAAAGATCCAAAGGAACCCGGATTGTATTGGGCCGGATTCTGTAAAACCCGCAATGCCTGGGAATTTGCACCTTTCGATCTGTTTAAGACAACATATAAAACAGTAATGGGACGCATAATTGATCAAGAGAAAGAATACGCAGAAATGGAGCGCCTTAAACCAGAGGCAAGGGATAATATTCTTGGAGTAGAAGCACACCTTTGGAGCGAGACAATTAAAGGCCGTGATATGATAGAGTATTATATGCTCCCAAAACTATTCGGGTTTGTAGAGAGTGCATGGTCGCCTCAAAGAAGATGGGAAACAATCGAGAACAAGGAAGGACGCGACAAGGCTATTGCTGAAGATTGGAATATTTTCGCCAATACCATTGCCCATAAAGATCTTCCAAGGTTAAGCTACCTCAATGGGGGTTACAATTACCGACTCCCAATGCCAGGGGCAATTATTGAGGATGGTATGCTAAAGGCAAATATCGAGTTCCCAGGGTTAATTCTCCGGTATACAACAGACGATTCAGAACCAGACAAAAACTCTGAGCTATACGAAGAACCTGTAAAAGTATCAGGAACAGTAAAAATTAAAAGCTTCGATAGCTCAGGCAAATCAAGCCGCACTAGTATCGTAACTGCAGAACAAAAATTTAGGGAAGATTTAAAATGAAAATCATAAAAATAATCTTACGAATTGATGTTCCTAAAATTACGATGTGAATGAGATTAATAATTGAAACATGAATAATCAAAACATATTTAAACTAGCTATAAATAGAGTCATTATTTTTCTTGTCGTTATTGTAATTAGTGTTTCCTGTACTAGCAATTTAGGCGATGTAGAATATGCAAGTCCTACTCGGTTTAGTGATGCAATTGCCGCCTTTGATTTAGCTGATAGTCTGAATCCTCCACCTAAAGGTGCAATCGTTTGCATTGGAAGTTCAAGCATACGAGGTTGGCATGAAAATATAAAGGATGATTTGTCTCCATTGACTATTATCCCTCGTGGATTTGGTGGTAGCAATATGAACGATGCATTGTATTTTACCGATAGAATTGTACTGCCATATGAACCACGTGCAATTGTTGTTTACGAAGGTGACAATGATATTGCACAAAAGATTACTCCAAAAAAGATTTTAAACACGTTTCGCCTCTTTGTCACTGAGGTTCATACAGAACTTCCACAATGCCGTATTTACTTTTTGTCAATTAAGCCCAGCATCAGCAGGTGGAGCTTATGGCAAAAAATGGAGAAAGCTAATAATCTAATTGCTCAGGAATGTTCAAAAGATCAACGACTAACCTTTGTGGATGTATCATCCAATATGCTAGATAAGGAAGGTAAACCACAAAAGGAATTATTTTTAGAAGATGATTTGCATATGACAAAAGCGGGATATTTAATTTGGAAAGATATACTTAAACCAATTCTAATCGAAGCAGAATTACAATTCGAACAACAATAAAGAAATTGGAAATATTTCTTACCTCTAAGGATTAACTAACCTGTAATTTTTATGAGCCCAAGGAAGTGTACTGTATATCAGTAACTTACAGAAAAATGTAGGGATAGTGTAGGGACACTGCCTATTTAAAAGGAAAAAGCCATTTCAATTAGAGGTGGCTTTTTCAACATTAGCCTTCAGGATGCTTGCCCTCTTACTCAATCACTTTATATTTATCAAACCAAGCCAAAATACTTGCTAATTTTGCTATCAAATTACTTGGCTTTTTGGCAATTCCATGTGATGCACCTGGAATTCTTACCATCGCTGTTTCAACATTTTCAAGTTTTAAGGCAGCATAAAATTGTTCAGATTCCGCAATAGGTGTTCTAAAATCTTCTTCACCTGTTAATAACATTGTAGGTGTAGTAACATTACCAACATATGATAATGGTGAACGTTTTAAGTAATTAGTTGGATCTTCCCAAGGTTTGTTTGCGAACCAGTATTTGTAAAAGAAAGGAATACCATCTGCATACAGCACAAAACTGTACCAATTAATAACTGGTTTAGCTACAACTGCAGCTTTAAATCGATCTGTTTTCCCAACTATCCAAGCTGTTAAAATTCCACCACCACTACCACCAGTAACAAAGAGGTTTTTGTCATCTACAAAACCTTTTTTAATAACAGCGTCTACACCAGACATGAGATCATCATAATCGTGATTAGGATAGTCATGATGTATAAGATTTCCAAACTCTTCACCATAACTTGTACTTCCTCTTGGGTTCGCATAAAGCACTACATAACCAGCTGCCGCAAAGGCTTGTATTTCTGCCGAATAGACCGAGCCATAACTTGCAAAAGGTCCACCATGAATTTCTAGAATCAATGGATATTTTTTACTAGCATCAAAATTGGGAGGTGTTACTACCCATCCTTGTATTTTGCGCTGATCATAAGAAGATTCCCACCATAATTCTTCTACATTTCCAAGATTTCTAAATGAAAACAAATCGTCGTTTAATGCTGTTATTCTTCGGTTGCCATTCTTATCACTGACTCCTAAATCTGAGGGATGATTTGTTCCTCCAACTGTATAGGCAAATTTGCCATTATTAGACACAGTATATTCTGCTGCATTGTAAGGCCTGCCTAAAGAGAGTCCACCAAGATTATCAGCTATAGTTGTCACTTTTCCATCTAAAGTAATATGGCCTATTTTAGTATCTCCCTTATCATCATATTGAAAATAAAGACCTTTGCCATTACTGTTCCAATTTACATTTTGTATATCTCTATCAAAATCTTCAGAAATAAGTTTAGAGTTTGAACCATCCACATTCATTACATATAGGTATGTAATTTGATAGCCTTGGTATCTATCATTGAAACCTAAATAGGCAATTTTAGATCCATCTGGCGATAATACTGGACTAAAATCTGGACCATGTCTTTTGGTTAATGCTTTAATTGCACCATCACTAATTTCTATTTGATATATTTCGCTGTCGAAAGGTTCAAGATCCTCATCTTTATGAAAATTGGCGCTAAAATAAAGTTGATTATCATTTTTGAACCATATTGGAGCTCCATGATCAAAATCTGTAAATGTGAGTTGCCTTGGTGAACCTCCGTCAGTAGATAATGTGAAAAGTTGCCTATAACCGCTCTTTAAATACCCTTTGCCATCGCCACGGTAATTCATGTTGTCTATATAAATAGGGGGAGTATTCCATTCAGCGCCTTCCGGTTTATCAGGCATTTCAATTATGGATTCATGCTTTTTAGGAACGAACATGTTAAATGCTACATATTTATCATTATAAGACCAAGCTACTGCACCAGGTGTTTCTTGCATATTTGTCAAGGGGACAGTTTCTTTGGTGTCAATCCAAATCATGTATAACTTCATATGATCATCTGCCATATTCGATTTGAAAATGATCTTTTGGCCATCATGTGACCATCTCGGATAAAAATCATTTTGATTTCCCGTTGTCAACGGTCGACTGTTGGACCCATCAAAATTTACCATCCAAAGATTTGAAAGGTTTTTATCAGTCATAATATCTTTAAAATTTCTCACATAAATAACCTTAGAACCATCTGGTGAAATTTGGGGATCAGATACTAACTCCATATTAAAAATATCAATAAGTTGTAAGTTGGATTGGACTTGACCATAACTTAACGGGACTATAGCGAGGAGTAGTAGTATCGTTTTTAATAAATATTTCATATAAATACCCTTTTTGTTAGTGAATTTTTTAATTGGACTTGTTGTGGACTGAACACAAAAAGGGTAGAGTGTTTAACTCCCCCTCTATAATAGAAATAAATCTGCATTAGTCTCCTACAGCAGATAGTTACGGAATTCGTTGGTTTACCGTAGATGAATAGTAGCTCTAAAGTGCATTATCCTTCAATGTTTTTCAACTGAGTGGTTTTGTATCAAAACCCACCGTTTTTGGTACTTCCAAATTAGCTCGTTTGTTTTGGCACACGTTTTTGGGACAATATTTACTATTAGTGTACTAAATTGCTCTCCATTAGTCCTATTTTTTTGCACAACCTACTTAATTCCGTCTGCTCTCCTTTGCTTAGTATAGAAAATGCTTCTATGATACTATTAACATGATTCGGAAAAATTGTATTAATTAGTCGTTTCCCTTTTTTTGTTAATACAATTAGATAAGCCCTCCTATCACTTTTATTCTGTTCTCGTAGCAC
>PVMS01090446.1_pt1 | contig 12418 bp, 9 predicted proteins | sample 1853461 | NCBI WGS metagenome assembly PVMS01 (sample SAMN08582032, study PRJNA380276) | Marine sediment metagenome, whole genome shotgun sequencing project. | isolation source: ocean sediment barecode stripped | collected 2017
ACGCATGACCCTGATTTCCGGCTGGTATCGTGAACCGCAGATGGGCCACAGCCTGTCCGCCGGCCTGACGATGTTCACTAGCGAAAACATCACGGGCGCAGAGACCACAGCAGTCGATCTGAAAGTGGGCTGGGCCTATCGTATGGCAGGCGGACAGTGGTCGTTCCTCGATCGCGTCGATCTGATCTTCGAGGAAACCGGCATATCCTCGAATATGGAGGACAGCTGGCGATTCATCAACAACTTCAATGCCAACCGTCGCCTGAGCGACAATAGCCAGGTGTCGCTGCAGTACGCATTCAAATATGTGAAGAGCAACTTCAACGGCCTGGAATTCTCGGGCTACACGGATCTGATCGGCGCCGACTACCATCGCGCCTTGAGTCCGAAATGGGACATCGGCGCGCACACCAGTATCTATCACTCCTATGAATCGGATGTCACAGACTACGGATTCGGCGCGAGCCTCGCTTATAACCTGCGTGACAACATGTGGATTACCTTGGGCTTCAACGCCTTCGGTTTCGACGACACCGACTTTGCCGCAGCACGCTACACGGCACAGGGCCCTTATATACAGATTACGATCAAAGCCGATCAGCACACGATGAAGAAGATCGCTGGACGGATGCGGTAACAAAATTGCTGAGAAAGACGCGATGTGCTGCATGACAAAATAAGGCGTCACGGTATAGTGCCGCTGATATGCACGATCTCAGCGAGTTTTTCGGCCCCGACAGCCCACTGAAAGATGCCTTGCCCGGTTTCCAACCGCGCGATGGCCAGGCGTGGATGGCCGAAGCGGTCGCCGATACCCTCGCACAGTCCGGACACCTGGTAGTCGAAGCGGGCACCGGCACCGGCAAGACCTTTGCTTATCTGTTGCCGGCGCTGCAAAGCGGCCGCAAGACCATCATCTCGACCGGCACCAAGGCCTTACAGGACCAGCTCTATCATCGCGATCTGCCGCTGATGTCCACGGCGATCGGCAGGCCGGTTACGACGGCTCTGCTGAAAGGTCGCGCCAATTATCTTTGCCTGCAACGTCTCGACACCGTGGCGGGACAATCTACCTCCGACTCTTTGGCGAACGATCTGAATGCCGTACGCGAATGGCGCCACAGGACGGTCACTGGTGACCGCGCCGAACTTACCGAAGTCGAAGAGGATTCTGCCGTCTGGCCACTCGTCACATCGACGGCCGACAACTGTCTCGGCAATCAATGCCCGCTGTACCAACAGTGTCATGTGGTCAAAGCGAGACGCGCCGCACAGGAAGCGGATCTCGTCGTCGTCAACCACCATCTGTTGCTTGCCGATCTTGCTTTGAAAGAGGAGGGCTTCGTCGAATTTTTGCCCGGCGCCGAGGCAATTATTCTCGATGAGGCTCATCAGATACCCGACCTTGCCGCACAGTTTTTCGGCATCAACCTGAGCAGTCGTGAGCTGGAGCGATTCTTTGACGAGCTTCGCGTAGCGACGCTGTCACTCAGTCAACCGGAGTTGAATCGCCGCCTGGAGAAAGCGCACACGGCGCTTCGCGTGTTACGCGCCGAGGCGCCACGGACCGAAGGCAAGCACGAGCTCAGCACCGTGCCGGAACTTGGTGCGCCCTTGCACGATTTACGAGCAGCACTCGTCAGTTTGCAGGAGGCGGTGGAAGCGCTTGCCGACACTTCCGTCGATATCGATAAACTCAACGAACAAATCCTGGGGGTCATCGAAAAACTCAGTGTTCTGGCCAGCGACGATTCATGGGACGGCCTGCGCTGGCTCGAGGTAAGCGCGCGCAGCCTTCGGCTAAACCTGACACCGCTCGACGTCGCCGACACATTGAAAGGATTGTTTAATGCAGCTGACCAGGCCTGGATTTTCACCTCCGCAACTCTCGCAATCGGTGACGATTTCAGCCACTTCACATCACGCATGGGACTTGGAGCCGCACCGGCCCTGACGTTTCCAAGCCCCTATGCGCTGGCCGATCACGGGCTGATTTATCTGCCGCCCGGATTGCCGCAGCCGTCCGACCCGGAACACACCGCAGCCATGCTCAAAAGCGTAGTGCCTCTGCTCGATATGACCGGCGGCGGCATTTTCTGTCTGTTCACCAGTCACCGGGCGCTGAACGCGGCAAAAAAATGGTTCAAGTCGCGACGCAAGATACTCAAGGGACGATCGCTGCTCGTCCAGGGCGATTCTCCGCGCGACGACTTGATTCGAAAATTTCGCCAGAAAGAAAACGCGGTGTTACTCGGCACCGGCAGTTTCTGGCAAGGCGTCGACGTGCGCGGCGCCGCCCTCACGATTGTCGCGATAGACAAGCTGCCTTTCGCTTCGCCCGCGGACCCGTTGATGATGGCGCGGCTCGAATACATTCGACGACAGGGCGGCAACGGCTTTTCCGAACATCAGCTGCCGCAGGCCGTCCTGTCATTGAAACAGGGTGCGGGTCGCTTGCTGCGTGATCAGAACGATTTCGGCGTGATCGTTTTATGTGACCCGAGAATCACCAGCAAAAATTACGGCAGTACCTTTCTGAAATGTCTCGAGCCGATGCAGACGACTGACTCCTTGTCAGAGGTCGACAGATTCCTCACGGCGCACGAGGCGCGTGTCGAAACCGCGGTCGGTGAGGAATGAATCTCCTCGCGCTCGATACTTCCTCTGATGCCTGTTCCGTCGCATTGCAAGTCGCTGACGATATTCTCGAGCGACATATCGTGCAGCCGAAAGAACACACGAACTTGCTCATCGCGATGATTCGGGATTTGCGCGACGAAGCCGGCATCACGCTTGAAAGCCTGGATGCGATCGTCCTCGGCAACGGCCCGGGTTCATTCATCGGTATGCGTATAGCCGCTTCGGTTGCACAGGGGCTCGCGTTCGGCTCGGGGCTAAAAATCGTGCCGATCTCGTCTATGGCTGCTGTGGCTGCCGAGGTTATGGATACGCATTCGGCGACTGATGTTGTCGTCGCGCAGGACGCGCGCATGAACGAAGTTTATCTCGGTATCTATCGTAGCGATGCCGACGGTTCGCTCGTTGCCGAAGCTGATGAACTAATTCAGGCAATAGAACCGATCAGTGAACTCTGCGAAACATCGAAGTCTGGATTTCACGCAGCAGGTTATGGCTGGAAAAAATATCCGTCACTATTGGAACTGAATCGTGCATCAGTTTCGCAAGTTGTCGACGTGTATTACCCGAACGCAAAATATTTGTTGTCGCTGGGCGCGCGAGCTTGTAGTAACGGTGAACTGGTCGAACCCGAAAATCTGCTTCCTGCATATATCAGAATGAAGGTTGCCGAAAAGCCGCATAATCCATACCGCTAATGTAAGATGCCGGCTCTGGTAAGACCGGAAACACTCGTTTCACAAACTCGCTTACAGTACAAATCATTGTACGGAAAAGTCAATTAAATCAATTATTTATGTCTACCAACCGTGGTAGCTATGAGCATCATCGTTTAGAGGAAATGCAATGAAACGAAAGTTCTACCTGCTTTTGGCAGGCACCGTACTCGCTGGCCAGACAGCCCAGGGAGCGGTTAGCGACGAGGACTTCGAGCAACTGCGCCAGCAGCTTGCGGCGGTGTCTCAACGGCTCGACAAACTCGCTGCGGAAAACGCGGAACTCCGGAAGTCTCAGGAGGAGACGAAGGATTCTGTGGCGACGGTTGCATCAGATTCCTGGTCCGACCGGATCAGGCTGCAAGGCGACTTTCGATATCGCTATGAGACGATCGATGTTGAGAACTCGGCGTTTCGAAGGCGCAACCGTATACGTGCACGCGCCAATATACAGGCGGATCTTGCCGACGATGTTGAAGTCGGCTTCGGCCTGGCGAGCGGCGGCGAGGACCCGGTCTCGAGCAACCAGACTCTCGGCGGTGGCGGATCATCGAAAGACGTCGTACTGGATCTGGCATATGCCGATTGGCAATTGGCCGATGGATTGCACGTGCTGGCGGGAAAATACAAAAACCCGTGGCTGCGCGTTGGGGGTCAACCGCTAATGTTTGACGGAGACTGGAGACCGGAAGGTCTGGCGTTGAGCTACAAGCGAGATTGGTTTTTCCTGAACGCTGTCGGCAGCTGGTTTGAGAGCGACACGGGAAAGAGCAACGACAACTACAGCTGGGGCGCCCAGATCGGTGCGGCTGGCGAGTTTGGCGGCGCAAGACTCCGTGGCGGCATTGCCTACTATTCAATCAAGACCAAAGGCGAGAGTACGACATTCGGCGATCCCGGCGATCCGGCGGACTACTTCGGCAACACTGCCGTCGAAGCGGGTGGGCTCCCCTGCGGTAGTACGCCCGATACGGATTGCTTCTACCTTTACGACTATCTGCTTACGGAAGTCTTCGCCGAAGCTACTTTCAACATTGGTGATTGGCCGGCAGCCGTTTACCTCGACTTCGTAAATAACAGCGATCCATCGGCAAACAATACGGGTTGGGCGATCGGTACGAAATTCGGCCAGGCCAAGGCCCTCGGCGATATTGAGTTTTCGTATTACTACGCCGACAAGGAAGCCGATTCCACGTTCGGACTGGTTACGGATTCGGATTTTGCTGGTGGCGGTACCGACAACAAAGGACATTTCATAAAAGTGAATTTCGGAATCAACGAGAGTTTGTCGATTGGCGCCGAATATATCATCAATGAGATCGACATCGTTGCGGGGAGCAAGCAAGACTATAATCGGCTGATGATCGACGCGCAGTGGAAGTGGAAGTAGCATGAGGATTCCGGGGACTCGCACGGCAAATCTAGCCGGCTTCGCCACCTGTGCGGGGCTAATGGCATTTGCGCTTTACGCGCAATACCAGTTGTTTCTCGATCCCTGTCCCTTGTGCGTTTTTCAGCGCATGGCCGTCATCGGAATCGGCGTACTCTGTCTGATCGCTGCACTACACAATCCTGACGTTTGGGGCGGCCGTGCTTATGCTTTGCTGATCGGGCTGGTCGCCTCGGCCGGCGCGGCGGTGGCAAGTCGCCACGTGTGGTTGCAAAACCTGCCGGCCGACGAGGTGCCAACCTGCGGTCCCGGGTTTAATTACATTATCGAAAGCTTTCCGCTAGCTGAAGCGCTCAGTATGATTTTCCAGGGCTCGGGCGAGTGCGCCGAAATTCACTGGCAATTTCTGGGGCTGACCATGCCGGCCTGGCTGCTGATCTGGTTTGTTGGACTGGGCGTCGTCGGCGTCTGGAACAATATCCGCGCTAGGTAAGCAGTAATTCCATAATTCTTTGATACATCGTCGTCAGCCTGGGAAGGTCGGCGAGTTTTATGTATTCATTCACTTTGTGAATAGACGCATTGACCGGTCCGAGTTCAATAACGTCGCTGCCGGTCGGTGAAATAAACCGCCCATCAGACGTTCCGCCGCCGGTCGATAATTCCGTATCCAGCCCGGTCTCTTCCTTGATCGCCTGGCAAACTGCTTCGCTGAGTTGCCCCGGCGACGTTAAAAACGGCTCACCGGACAAGTGCCAGTCGAGTTGGTATTCGATTTCGTGCGAATCGAAGACCTCGTGAACCCTGGACTTGAGAGTCTCGTGGTTCCAAACCGTCGAGTAGCGAAAATTGAATCGGGCAGACAGTTTTGCAGGTGTCATATTCGGCGCGCCGACGCCGCTTTTGATGTCGACGACCTGAAAACTGGTTGGCGGAAAATGTTCGTTGCCGTCGTCCCATTGCGTCGCGTGCAGGTCGGCGAGAACAGGTGCGAATCGGCCAATCGGATTATCGGCAAGCTGCGGATAAGCGACATGCCCTTGTACGCCTTTGATGGTTAACACTCCGCTCAGCGAGCCTCTTCTTCCAATACGCACGGTATCGCCAAGCTCGTCTTGACTGGACGGTTCACCAAGAACGCACCAGTCAATCTGTTCATCTCGTTGCTGGAGTGTTTCGATTACCTTCAGCGTACCATCGCGTGCCCGGCCTTCTTCGTCACTCGTAACGAGCATCGCCAGACTGCCCTTGTGATTCGGGTGTTGCTCGATGAATCGCTCAAGCGCCACGATCATCGCGGCAAGCCCGCTTTTCATATCGGCGGCCCCGCGCCCGTAAAGAAGGCCATCCCGAAATTCAGGTTCGAACGGATCGGACTGCCATTCTTCTTCCGCGCCCGCAGGCACGACGTCCGTGTGGCCGGCGAAACAGAGCACCGGTCCGCCATCACCACGTCTTGCCCAGAAATTGTCGACCTCGCCAAATGGAAGCGATTCGCAGGTGAATCCGAGCGCTTTGAGTCTGGATGTAAGGATGGCCTGGCAGCCCGCGTCGTCGGGCGTGACTGAGCGACATCGAATCAGATCGCAGAGCAGCGCGAGCGCCGGATCCTCTTCAATACGTGCTTGCAGATCGTCGCTCAAGGCTGCCATCGCGCTATACCTGCATGAAGATGTCGCGGTAGTTGTCAGGCGAAAACCCCACGGCGATAAATCGGCTGCATTCGAGGACCGGTCGTTTCACCAGCGTCGGGCTCTCGAGCATGCACGACATTGCCCTGTCTTCGCTCATGTCCGCTCGGTCGACCTCCGGCATTTTTCGCCAGGTCAGGCTGCGCGTATTGAGAAGCTTACGCCAATCGATGCGCCCGACCCATCGATTGAGCGTCTCCAAATCGAGCCCGTCTTCTCGCAAATCATGGAATCTGTACTCGTAAGACTTGGAATCAAGCCACCTCTTTGCCTTGCGGCAGGTGTCGCAGCTTCCGATTCCGTAAAGTATTAGCAGGCTGGGTTGCATGTACTCAATAGTTACCTTGTCACAATTTTAAGCATTTGGGGACAGACCCCATAGGGTCAGTCCCCGATTTCTAATCTATATCTCGTAGCAAGTCGTTCAAACTCGTTTTCGAGCGCGTCTTCTCGTCTACCTGTTTGACGATCACCGCACAATATAAAGAATAGCTGCCGTCCGTCGACGGCAGGTTACCCGCAACAACGACAGAGCCCGCCGGCACACGACCGTAGCTGACTTCGCCCGTCTCGCGATTAAATATTTTGGTGCTTTGGCTGATGAATACGCCCATTGAAATAACCGCGCCTTGCTCGACAACGACGCCCTCGACAATTTCCGAACGTGCGCCGATGAAACAATTGTCTTCAATGATCGTCGGCCCCGCCTGCACGGGTTCCAGCACACCGCCGATACCGACGCCGCCGGATAGATGAACATTTTTGCCGATCTGGGCGCAACTGCCGACCGTCGCCCAGGTGTCGACCAGGGTGCCGCTGTCGACATTGGCGCCGATGTTGATATAGCTGGGCATTAGCACGACGCCAGGTGCGACGTAAGCACCTCTTCTTACGATCGCATCCGGCACGACGCGTACGCCCGCCTTGTCGAAGTCTTCCTGTTCGAAGTCTGCAAACTTCAGCGGCACCTTGTCGAAGAAATTGCTGTATGTGCCATGCACGACTTCATTGGCTGACAAACGGAAACTCAACAGAACGGCTTTTTTCAACCACTGCTGCACCTGCCAGCTACCATCTTCCTTGACGGCAACCCGGGCCTCGCCCGAATCGAGGAGATCGATGGCTTGCTCAACAGCATCGGACAGTTCCCTTACCTCGCCCGCGCTGCCGAGTTCGTCGCGGCGATCGAAGCCGGACTCAATCGTCTCAATCAGTGATTGCATGGCTTCACGTTAGCTGATCCCTGCACCATTTTCACGCTTTGCTATCGAGCTGATCGAGGAGTCTTTCCCGTAGTGCGGTACAGTTTTCTTCATTAAGCGGTTTGCCGGATCCGTCACTGACGTAGAAGACGTCTTCGGCGCGTTCCCCGATCGTCATGATCTTTGCGGCATCAATGTTGATGCCCAGTTCGACGAATACGCGACCGACATCACTCAAAAGACCCGGGCGGTCTCCGGCGACGAGTTCGATGACCGTGTGTCGTTTCGCGTTGTCCTCGCTGAAATCTATCGCCGTCCTGGTCGTAAACATCCTGACCTGGCGGGGTGCGGGTCGAGTGACGGCTATGGCTTGTTCGTCCTGTGCCGTCAGGACCCGGGTCAACGTGCGCCTGATTTTGCTCATTCTTGATTCATCGACGTGCACGCGCTTGTCCAGCTCCATGAATATATAAGTGTCGAGACTGTATCCGTTAATCAGCGGCACGATGCGCGCATCCACGATCGTCATGCCGAGTTCGCCAAGCCCGGCAGTGCCGTAGGCAAACGTGTGCTTTTTTTGTGGCGCGTAGAAAACGGCCTGTATGCCGTCGCCGCCCGGCTGCTTTCTGACATCGACGAAGCCGTGTTCCGATTCAGTATCCGAGTCCGCCAACACCTCGGTGTGCCAGGCGATCTCCTCGCTGCGGTGGCGCAGGAAATAGTCTTCCGTCAGCAAAGACCAGATTTGCTGAATATCTTTTTCGCTAACTCCCGCTTTGCCCAGCAGTGCCTTGGCTGCAGCCTGTTTCTCGAGAATGAGTTGCTCGCGATCGATAGGATTCTCGAGCCCGCTGCGAAGTGCACGCGCGGTGAGTTCATACAAGTCGCGGAACAGGGATGCTTTCCAGGAATTCCACAGATTCGGATTGGTGCCGCGGACATCGGCCACGGTCAACACGTACAGGTAATCGAGATGCGATTTGTCTCCGACAAGCGCCGCGAACTCGTTGATGACGTCCGGGTCGCCGATATCTTTTTTCTGCGCTGTCGTGGACAAAACGAGATGGTACTTGACCAGCCAGGAAACCGTGCCGGCCTCGTACTTGCTCAATCCATGTTCCAGGCAAAAAGCCTCGGCGTCGACGGCCCCGAGTTCTGAATGATCGCCGCCGCGCCCCTTGGCAATATCGTGAAACATCGCGGCCAGATAAATGATCTCGGGTTTCTCGAAGGATTGCATCAGCGGACTGCAATGCGGGAACTCGTGATCGAATCGTGTCAACGCAAAACGGCGCAGATTGTTGACGACGAACAGGGTGTGCTCGTCCACCGTGTATGCATGAAACAGGTCATATTGCATGCGCCCGACGATCCTGCCGAAGGAAGGAATGTAGAGGCCGAGCACGCCATACAGGTTCATGCGGCGCAGTTCACGAGTCACGCCTGACTTCGAGCGCAATATGTTCAGGAACAGACGATGGTTGCGCGGGTTCTGCCTGAACTCCTCGTCGATCAAATATAGGTTCCTTTTCACGAGACCGATAGTGAAAGCGCTCACGCCGCGAATGTCCGGATGTTGTTGCAACAGATGAAACATCTCGAGCAGTGCGGACGGATTTCTCTGGAATACCTGATCATTGGCGGTCTGCAGGAAACCGTTTTTCACCTGAAACTGATCGTTCAGATCTTCTGGCGCCGCATCCGGATCCATAAGGATCGCCTCTTCGAAAAGCTGCAACAGCATTTCATTAACGCGACTCAGATCCATGACGGTCCGGTAGTAACGCTGCATGAGTTGCTCGACGGCAAGCGTGTAGGCGGCGTCTTCGTAGCCCAGCATTTCGGCGAGGTTGGTCTGATGGTCGAACAGCAGCCTGTCTTCCCTGCGGCCCGTCAGCACATGCAGGCCGAAACGCACCCGCCACAGGAAAGCCTGCCCGTCATTCAGAATCTTCAGTTGGCCGGCAGTCAGAAATTTGTGCTGCAGCAACTCGTCGAGCCTGGATACGCCAAAGTGCCGCTTGGCCACCCAGCCGATCATCTGGATATCCCTGAGCCCTCCCGGGCTGCCTTTGACGTTGGGTTCGAGCTTGTAAGCCGTGTCGTCGTAGCGGTGATGGCGCTCTATTTGCTCCTGTCGCTTAGATAAGAAAAAATCCGCGGAATTCCACAGTTTTTTTGGCGAGATGGCCGCAGTCATCTTGTCGAACAGCGACTCGGGGCCGTCCAGCAGGCGTGCTTCGATGAGCGTCGTCGCGATCGTAATGTCGGCCCGGGCTTGCTGTCGGCATTGTTTGACCGTGCGTACGCTGTGACCGATTTCGAGGCCGATGTCCCAGAGTGAAGTCAGGAACGACGACAGCATTTGCTCGCTGTCTGCCGGCAGCTTGCCGGGTAACAGCAGCATGACGTCGACGTCGGAGCAGGGATGGAGTTCGCCGCGACCGTAGCCGCCGACAGCGACGAGCGCCGCCGACCCGGCCAGCGATGCCGCATGCTCGTGCCACAGTTCGATGACTACCCGATCGACGATCGCTGCCCGCAGCCTGACCAGTTCGGTGACAGCTTGTCCCGCAAGAAAACGTGAAACCAGATCCTCGTTGGCCTGCTCAAGCGCCCGTCGAACGTCAGCGACGCTGTTGCCGGCCTGCCGGAGCATCTCATCCAGTGCCGTGATCGCGGGGCGCGTATCCTCGCTTACTTCGAGCAATGAACTATAAGTCATTGAAATATAATATTAATTAACGCTGATCAGCGCCAAGCGTCAGCACTTCAAAGCCGGATTCCGTAATCAGGACGGTATGCTCCCATTGTGCGGACAGGGCGTGATCCTTGGTGACGACAGTCCAACCATCCGGCAACAGCCTGACATGCCGTTTGCCGGCATTCACCATCGGCTCTACTGTCAGTGTCATGCCTGCCTTGAGTTCCATACCGGTGCAGGCTTTGCCGTAGTGCAGCACCTGCGGGTCCTCGTGAAAGACACGGCCGATGCCGTGGCCGCAGTACTCGCGAACGACCGAAAAGCGATTCTTCTCTACATAATCCTGAATGGCCTGGCCGATGTCGCCGAGATGCTTGCCGTCGGCCAGTTGTTCGATGCCGAGCCACATGCCATCGTAGGCGACTTTCGCGAGCCGTTCAGCTTGCACGCCGGCTTTGCCGACAAAGAACATTCTGCTGGTATCGCCGTGGAATCCATCCTTGATGACGGTAATGTCGATATTGACGGCGTCACCGGACTTCAGCCTGCGTTCGCCCGGTATGCCGTGACACACGACGTGGTTGACCGACGTACAGATCGACTTCGGGAAGCCCCGGTAATTAAGGGGTGCAGGAATGGCGTCCTGCGTCTCGACGATATAACGGTGGCAGATCTCGTCCAGTTCGCCGGTCGTGATGCCCGGCTGCACGTGGTCCCCGATCATGTCCAGGACATCGGCTGCCAGCCTGCCAGCAACACGCATTTTGTCCTGTTCCTCAGGCGTCTTGATGCTTACGTTCATAAAGGTCGGGTGAGTGCTCGGCTTGGGACGGCATAGATAGTAGAGGTCGAACCGCTAAGACTCATAGACGGTTCGACCCCTACTATCTACGTTGTTGGTCGCGATCCAGTATGGTATAAAGCGCGCGCCCTTGAGGCAATAAATCCACACGTACATCGACACATCACGCTGGGTGCCCCACCGAAAAAGGGGTTGCGAGATGGGGTGTACGGAGGCCTAACCCGGAGATATATTCATGGCAGACGTAACCATGCGCCAGATGCTTGAGGCTGGCGTGCATTTTGGTCATCAGACCCGTTACTGGAACCCGAAGATGGCACCCTTCATCTTCGGTGAACGTAACAAAATCCACATCATCAATCTCGAAAAAAGCCTGCCGATGGCGCGCGACGCGTACGCCTTCGTCAAGGCCATTGTTGCCGATGGCGGCAGGGTGTTGTTTGTCGGCACCAAACGCTCGGCAAGAGATGCCATGCGCGCACAGGCTGAACGCTGCGAAATGCCGTTCGTCAGTCATCGCTGGCTTGGCGGGATGCTCACCAACTACAAAACCATCCGCCAGTCGGTGAAAAGACTGACCGATCTGGAGCAGATGGCCGAAGAGGGCGGTTTTCAAGCCCTGACCAAGAAAGAAATCCTTGGTCTGACTCGTGAGCAGGAAAAGCTCGAGCGAAGCCTTGGCGGCATCAAGGGCATGGGATCGCTTCCCGATGCCCTTTTCGTGGTCGATGTCGATCATGAGGATATTGCCGTTCGCGAGGCGCGAAAGCTCGGTATCCCCGTTGTTGCGATCGTCGATACCAATTGTTCACCGGACCAAGTCGACTACGTCATTCCCGGCAATGACGATGCGATGAAGGCGATCAGTCTCTACGCCACCTTGATCGCCGATGCCGTCCTCGATGGCAAGGCGTCGTTGCCCGAGATCGCTTTGGGCGAAGACGAGTTTGTCGAGCTGGACGAGGAAGGTAAGCCGAAGAAGGCGTCTGGCAGAAAGAGAAAACCGGCCAGAAAGGGCGCCGCGAAGACACCGACTCTCAAGACGACAGTGAAGAAGAAAGTCTCGATTTCTACTCCTGCCGAGGCAGCCGAAAAGGCAGACGCGGTAGAAGCGGAGGCTCCGCCCGAAGCCGAGGAGAAGGTAGAGGCAGCGCCGGCCGAGCTCGTCGAAGAGCCCAAGCCTGAAGAGCAAGCAGACGAAGCGAAGCCTGAAGAGCAAGCAGACGAAGCGAAGCCTGAAGAGCAAGCAGACGAAGCGAAGCCCGAAGAGGCTGCA
>PVMS01058639.1_pt1 | contig 12415 bp, 13 predicted proteins | sample 1853461 | NCBI WGS metagenome assembly PVMS01 (sample SAMN08582032, study PRJNA380276) | Marine sediment metagenome, whole genome shotgun sequencing project. | isolation source: ocean sediment barecode stripped | collected 2017
AAGGATTGCCCCTACGTTGGACCGGATCATGATAATCAAATAACCCGTGTATCGTTGGGGTATGTTTATCAAACTTCTACAAACTAGCCATTCCCTTGATCGTCCTTACTGTCTGATTCCCACCCAGGTATTTCTTCCCCTATTGAACGGGGAGTCCAACTATCGTACAATTTGGATAAGAGCAGAGAACATGAAAAAGGAGTATAATTCTATCTCATTGACCCCTTAATCGGAGGATAACCTGATGCTGAAATTTATAAGTAGAAATATTCTTACCGGGCTTGTGACCATCCTGCCTGTAGCGCTCACTATTTATCTCCTCTACTGGATAACTATATCAGCAGAATCAGTGCTGGGCAGCATGATCCGATCAATCTTACCGGAAGTCCTGTACTGGCCGGGCATAGGCCTGATTGCTACACTTGCAGTGGCATTTTTGGTGGGACTGCTTATGAATGCCTATGTGGTTAGACAGCTTTTTGCAAAGGGAGAACAGATTCTTTACCGGATGCCATTGATTAAATCAGTTTATAAAGCGATCCGTGACTTTTTCCAGTATTTCTCCCCGACCGCCAAAAAGGAGTTTGAGCAGGTGGTGTCAGTATCGATCGGCGATACAGGCATGAAGGTGATAGGGTTTGTGACTCAGGCAGTCCCTGAGAACCTTCCTAAGGGTTTGCAGGATGAAGACAGCATGCTGGTCTATTTGCCCCTGAGTTATATGATCGGTGGTTATGCTGTGCTGGTGCCGCGCAGTGCAGTCCAGCGTATTGATATGAACATGGAGGAGGCCATGCGCTTTACGCTGACCGCTGGAGTAACCGGTAAATCCGCCACTCCCTCTGGCGGATAGTAACACCCATTTTCAGGCAAGGGTTATTTTATAGACTTTATGTAGGCAACAATATTATCCATATCTTCAGATTTTGGATCGATTGCCTTACCCTTGAGAGCCATCTCAATACAGAAGTTCACTGCTTCTTCTAGGCTGTTCTGGTTTTGCCCCATGATAGTAAATGCTTTCTTTTCACCGGCCTTCTCCAGTCCCTTCCCATCGGGATGACAGGAATTGCAGGATTTTTCTGATGTACCAGCTCCAAAATTGACATCATTAAAAACCAGCTCACCTTTTCCTGTATCGCCTTTTGTAACAGTGGCTGGGGTACATGCAATAAAGACAACGAGTCCAATAGCTATTAATGACAGTGTTGCAATTCTTGCGACTTTCATTGAAATGACCTCCTTTTTTGCTTATTAGAAATTGCTTATCTGGCTTGATTTGATTTTAGCAGAAAAACCGATGAGCTGCTAATCTTTTTATCTTTTTCGTTTTTTCTGAAAATCAAGGTGCCATTTAAAATAAAATTTATCGAGGGTCTATGACAGGCAGTCTGTAGGTCATTCTTAGCAAAGCGAAAAATTCAGTCTTTAATCGGTATTCGGAAATCGTTCACTTTATTACCCAGTACCTGCTGTTAAGAGAATTTCACTGACAGACCCTTTTTCCTTCTGACTTAGTGATTCATCACGAGTGAGCAGATAAAGACCCAGATGACCTTCATCCGTGAGGTCAAATGCCAATGTCTCACGGAGCAGGAGTGAAACCGTATCTGCCAGCTCTTTCAATTTTTCCTTGACGTGATTTGATGTGCTATCTTCCAGATCATACAGTTCCAGGATGTCTATAATGTCATCGATATCTGCGGTATTGTAACTTTCCAGTAAAACCCGATCCTGAGTAGATTGTGCATCACCCTTTACTTTCTTTACTGCCAGTCCTATTTGATATTTCAGTCTATCTAGGCAAAGTCCGTAGATCTTAACATCCTCCATTGTATTACGCCTCCTTGTTTTAATTTATGCATATAAAAGCAATATATATGCCACTTGACAAAACCTTTTAAATTGGCAAGTTACGTTAATAGACAAATAATTAATTGATTAATTTATAATCATGCTGTATATTATTTATACAATGCAATCAGGCGAAGTTGTGTTACTAACAAAAGACGACAGCCTTAAGAAGGAGTTATCAGATATCCTGCCCAAAGGTTTTGGTCTTTCAATGCAGATGTCCGAAAGCAGGCCCTCTGTCGTCTTCATCGATGTGGACTCAATGAAAGCAGGCCCGATAAGGCAAATCAGTGACCGGAATCTTGTAATCGCCATAACCAGGCACAAGAGTACTGAGCTGGTCATGGAGGCAACAGTGTTCGGAGCCTATGAAACAATCCTGAGGCCTCTCAGGCCCGAGAGGATATCCCGGCTCCTGCAGGAACTGCATGAATTCAGAGAAGAGTTAAAACAGTTTCACACTATTGCTGTTCCGCCCCCTTCATCTGCGACCAGTGTTATTGTGGGGCATTCCCGTGCTGTGATGGATGTCTGCAAAAAACTGGCAAGCCTGTCACAAGTTGACGTCCCTGTCCTGATTACAGGAGAAACAGGGACAGGAAAGGAACTCATTGCTGAATCTATTGCTCAGCTTTCTTCCAGATTCGGGAAGCCCTTTATAGTAGTTAATTGTGCTGCAATCCCGGAGAATCTCCTTGAATCGGAACTCTTTGGTTTTGAAAAAGGATCATTCACCGGTGCAGTTTCTCCGAAGGAAGGGATGCTGAAGATAGCTGATGAAGGATCTGTATTTCTGGATGAGATTGGAGATTTGCCACTTTCGCTTCAGGCTAAGCTCCTCAGGTTTTTGCAGACACAGACTTTCTATCCTCTTGGAGGCACGAAGGAGGTACAGGTAAATGTGCGTGTTATATCTGCCACAAACAGTAATCTGTCCTCCATGGTGCGGGAAGGGAGATTCAGAGAAGATCTGTATCATAGATTGAGTGTCACAACAATCCATACGCCTCCTCTTCGTGAGAGAAAGAAAGACATTCTTCCCCTAGTTCACTTTTTTGTGAATCGATACCGTCATACTGCCCAGAGGGAAATCAAAGGCGTGTCAAAAGCATTCATGAAAAAGCTGATCTCCTATGAATGGCCTGGAAATATACGTGAACTCGAAAATACAATCCGCTCCACAATTGCACTGAGCAAGACCCACTACCTTACTACATATGAACTGAAGGAATTGCGTACTTATCATGGGAAAAAGAAAGATTCAGCAATTACAGAAGAGCTCTCATCTGTACTTGTTCCTTACTTGCGGGATGCAATCGAGCGGAAGGACAAAAATATTTATGAAAAGATACTCCATGAAATGGATAAATCCATCCTGGAATATGTTCTATCCCATACGAGAGAAAACCAATCAGAGGCCGCACGTCTTCTCGGTATAAACCGTCTGACCCTTAGGAAAAAATCAAGTTATTAATTGAATATTTTACCTTGTGGTATTGCAATACGCCATTACAGTTTACGGAGAGTGACTATTGACGATCAAGGAATTACGAATGATGAAAAGGAAGAATATGGAGAATGACGACTAACGAATAGCAAATTATGAATGACGAACTTTTTTACTTCGTAAATTGTAATTTATTATTCGTAGCTCTCTTTACCCACTTCGTAAATCGTAATTCGTCACTCGCTACTCGTTATTCTATTTTATTTACTTCGTAATTTGTTACTCGGCATTCGCTATTCGTTATTCTCTTTTAAAAATGAGTTCAGAATAAGGCTATTGCCTCTTTTCAGAATTAAAATAATCCCCCAAAATACCTCTGCTGTGTTCGTCATCATGACAATATACACAGAGATTTTCCCAGTTTGAACCGTCAGGAGGATTATGCTGATGATTTCCGTCTTTGTGGTGAACAGTCAGAAGATGACGATCTTTATCATCGAACTCCCTCCCACACTTCGCACAGATAAGCCCGTTGACTTTGAGGGATTTTGTCCGATAATCACTGGTCAGAGGACCACCCTGCTTTAGTTCCTTTACAATATCCGCAACAGATCTGGCATCGCCTTTATCTGTACCCTGCTTTTTATCGACTTTGAAAGGTCTTCTGTTTCGCATATTAACACCTTCTTTTTCTATAGTCTAGGCATGAGAAGTAAGTGAGGTCAAGTCTTGTTTTTAGAAATGATTTTTTATTCAAGAACAATCGTCTCTCCATGCTGAAGAACAAGGAATTCCTCATCAGATAGCTCCTCGTTCTTTATTGCTGCTTTGAGCCGACGAGGGGGTTCGTCAAGAGGTTCGTCAGTGAGAATGAATGTTCCCCAATGCATGGCAATGGATTTTTTTGACTTGAGGTCCATATGTGCCTGCACGGCTTCCTCCGGATTGATGTGGTGGTTTTTCATGAACCATCGCGGTTCATAGGCTCCAATAGGAAGGAGTGCAAGATCAAAGGGACCAAACTTTACCCCCGCTTCCTGAAAATGGGGAGAATAGCCTGTGTCGCCGCCAAAGTATAATCGGAATTCTTTTGACATAACGATCCAGCTTGCCCAAAGGTGTTGGTTCCGGGAAAAGGGTGATCGCTTGCCCCAGTGCTGCATAGGTGTTGCTATAATTTTCAGTGAGTCCATTTGATATATGTCCCACCAGTCCATCTCAATTGCAGAAGGAACCCCTATGGATTCAAACCATTTTTTCATCCCCAACGGTACAAAGAACCGGGTATTTTTTCCATCTTCACGATGATAGAGATTCAGGATTGACTGCTTATCAAGGGAATCGTAATGATCATGAGAAATGACAACAATATGGATAGGTGGCAGGTCATGAATAGACATGCCCGGACGTACCACCCTCTTTGGTCCTGCCCACTGAACGGGTGATGACCGTTCAGAAAAGTGGGGGTCAGTGAGAATATTTACCCCGTCGATCTGAAGAAGCATCGTGGCATGCCCGATCCAGGTAAGCGTTTTTATTGTGTGATTGGCCCTGAGAAATTCCGGATCGTTCTTTGCCATAGGGAAATCATATGAATCAGCAGACGGTATGTTTTTCCAGAGCCTTTCCCAGCGCCAGCGAAGAAATTTAAAAAAGCCATGATCCTCATTAAGATCGGGATTTCTGAATCCATTATTTGTGTGATGCGGCTTATCTGGGTTGATACTCTGTGCTGCACAGCTGAGCGTTGACATGGAAAAGATACTTATTGTAATTGCCGCGCAGACCAGAAGCAGATAATCATTAAGTACGATATGGTGTTTTGTTGATTTCTGCATTTTACCAGACTAGTATTTGGGGTCAAACATTCAAAATTCACTAATGCATTAATTTAATAAATAAAAAGATAATCAATGAATGATGAAGGTTTGACCTATCCTTATTTTAGGCGTGAAAAGTACATGAGGTCAAGTTTTGTTCTTTGTGAACTCCCGTGACCAGGCATTCAAATATGACTTTAATCATATTGCATATTTTCTATTTAATTAATACTTATTATTATGGGTATCACAATATTAAAATCAGAAAGGGAGGTTTTAAATGAGATCTAAGATGACAATGAAACTTGTGCTTTTATTCGTTATGAGTCTGGCCATACTGGTGTCGTGCTCAAAGGATAATATCAGTAATGCTGATAAGGCAGCAGTGCAGGGAGCGATGAAGGCATTTGTTGATGCCAAGATTATGAAGGACAATAACGTATACAAAATTGAAGACAAGAACGGGGCTTTTGATTATCTTCATGATGAAGTGAAATGGGAAGGTCAAGTTTTTGTTTCATGTGCGGATATTAAAGTGGGCAGCGACGTATATGATATTGATTACTATGTGGTTAAAGAAAAAGATAAATATATAGTGATCAAGGAACTGCTGCACAAGATAAACAAAAAAGAAATTAACAGAACATTGTGGGAGCAATAGGCAATAAGGCCCCATTTAAGACAAATAATCTTTCCTTACCGGAACCCTTTAGCGATTTTTATTACCGGATTAAAGGGGGGGATTGTTGAGAATGAATGCCTGTCCACTAACCCACTGATTTATTTATGGATATAAAGGGAATTCTCAATTATGTAAGCATAAAATATAAATACCAATTCCATATTTATCCATTCATATTTTCTTCATACATAATAGCTAAATTGTGAATAGGAAAGGAGGGACGATATGAAAGGCACTAAGCGTAATGCAGCGTATGAAAACTATAAAAATGATCAGGTTTTGTGGGCATTTGCAGAGGACTTGATGTTGGTTTTGGCAAAAGAGCTGGTCCAGTTGAAGGAGAAAAAAGGAATGAACCTTTTCTGGGATGATAGAGAAGAAGAGTTCATTCGTGCCTACATTAAAAGTCCGGAAGCTTTGGCACAGAGTTAACCCAATGCTTTTAATTAATGTGTATTAACAAGCGGGCTGATGTTCAAGTCAGTCCGCTTTTTTATATCTTTTCTGGTGTCTGCCTGTGCTGAACCATCGAATAATCAAATAAAAATATGGCATTATATAAATATTGAGCAGGCAGGTGAATTAATCAGTCATGTCAAAGATAAATTACATAAAGTGCAGTCACTGTCAGGCAGATAATGATAGCTCTTTGAGCTATTGTTCAAAGTGCGGCTCACCTATTGGAGAAAAGACAGGCGAAGGCTCTTCAGGTCGTACGATTGCATTGTATATTCTTTTGCTGCTGCTGGTTTTTGCAGTAATATTTGCCTATTTTAACAGGCAGGCTGAAGGACCGGAAGAGCAGGCATCAGGTCTTTCAGTTGATGCAAAAGAGAAATATGAAAACAGGCTGAAAGAACTTGAGGCAAGGCTGAAAAATGCCAGGAAGGAACTTGCAACATTTAAAGTAAGCGAAGATGGTGTAAGTACAGAAATTCCTGATATCCCTTTAGATGACCTGAAGGCGAATGAGAATGCAGTTGCCGGGTGGATTATGGTTTCCGATCCCTGGGGAAGGAGGATCAGGAAGTTCAGGGCGGGGATGACCAGAAATGGATGGATTGCGTTGCCTTCCCGTGCATGCCTGGCCGGAAATAAATGGAGTTTTTATCCTGACTCAGGGGGTGAACATAGTATTTCAGGGGGACTGTGGATCGGAGGGGACAAAGCAGGTCTATGGCAGGTAACCAGTAAGCATGGTATTCCAAAAGTCAGTGAGATTGCTTACTGGAATGAAAGTGAACCGGTTTCATGGAAAAGCCTTGAGTCTGATGATAGTAATGATTTAATTTCTTTGCGGGCCCGATCTGCCAGGGGTTTCTTTACGTCTGTTGCTTTGCCTGATGATATAAATGAATCAGGTATTTTCCTTCAGAACGGGAAAATAGTTGGCTGGACTTTTGGAGAATGGCTTGCCGAAGGATATATGTGGCCTGGAAAAGACGGGGCAGAGCTGGAGTATAACACCTGGGTAAGGTACTTTTATGATATGACATTCGCTCATGGCCGGGAAGAGAAGTTTGCCCTGGCCCTGTCGCTGACAAATAACACTGACTTTCTGAAGCGGCTGACAGTCTTTGTCAGTGGTTTCAGGCTGCAGCCCCGACTTTCCATTGAGGACACTCCTGAGTATTTATTGCCTGAAGAGATAATAAAAAAAATGCGTGTGCTTGTTACACGTGCCGTGCAGAGCGGATCAGGTGGCAGAGTTGTGGAAATACTTACGAGCCTTGCATTAAAGGACATTGGAGACATATATTTATTAATCGATGTTATCAGGATTATAGCTGATGAACTGGGTTATGAATCGGCAATTAACGAGATTGAAGATACTGGCAGATATATTGTAAGACAGACAGGCAAAGATGCCCCGGCCCTTGATAAATTGCATCTGCAATATTATCAGGGCTGGCTTCATGACCTGGTTGCAGAGGCTGAAATTGATGAAGGGTGGAGGATTTTTAATTCAGCAAAATCCTATTATCCTGATGACCCGCAAATTCATCTTTTCGGAGTTGAACTGGCACTGCTGGATGGTGACTGGCAGGAGGCCGAGCGACTTTTATATATGATGGATTACCCGGCTGCCTACCAGGACCGTGTTCAATTGCTTGCACTTCGCATATCTGAGATGAAAGGTGAAGAAGGTAAGATAGTTATAAACTTTGCTCCCGGATCAAACAGGGTTACTGTTGATGCTTATATAAGCGGTTCGGTCAATCAGAATTTCCTGGTAGATACGGGCGCTACAATGGTGACCATTACTTCATCAACAGCTCAAGCGCTTGGACTGAGACTGGGTCCGGCAAGCCACACACTTTCTACTGTTGGTGGAACAGTGAAAGCTGCAGCAGTGGTTCTTGATTCAATAGAGATCGATGGATGGATCGAATATGATGTAAGGGCTTTTGTAGTTGATATTCCTAATAGACCGGGACTTGGTCTGCTTGGTATCAACTATCTTGGCAGGTTTCGAATGGACCTGAAGACCGATCAGGGCACATTACTGCTGACGCCGAGGTAAAAGCTTTGTTGAAAGTCGAGTAAGGAATAACGAGCGACGAATAATGATTACGCCTTTCTCCCAAACATTAATTTCAATATAAGCAATACCCATGGTGTTCCATGTAAAAGCAGATCAAACCAGTCAATTGGCCGGACAAGCTTTCCCTGCATAAGCATTGTGACCTTCTCAACTATATGAGGCGGCTTGTACGGCGCAAGGCCGAGAGTCATACATAGTATTATGATAATGCCCCAGGGCAGTTTATTCAGGAATTGTTCCATTGCCTTTAGTCATTTTTAATTTGATCCAGCATGGCACCGCAGGATTCAAAATTATCAAGAAAAAGAGGGAAGGGTTCTGTTGGACAAAGCTTAAACAGTTTATTTACAAAATCCAGCACATAAGGTGCACTGCGGTGAGTCACATGAGCATCATCATCGGCAAAAATCATATAATGAATAAAACTTGTAGGATCTTTCTTTAACTGCAGTGATTGATACAAAAGTACTCCCGGCTCCTTTTCCTTTACATTTGCGATTAACTTACTAATAATCTGTTTTGCTTCATCAAGCTTATCTTCCTTTACCTGGTAAGGAATAATGACATATGCGAATTTTTCCAATTTAGCCTCCTTGATATAATCTGTTTATTTGCTCCGATAACTAATATATGAACTGGAATTTTAAGATGAATATTATAACATTGAATGCAAGTTCCTGGTTTTCAGTCAATACAGGTAGTGGTAAAATCCGGTTTCAGTCAGGGCCTGAATATTCCGATAAATAAAGCTGGAGCATCATTGAGATGCGCGCATTATTTAAGGAGTAAGTGAAGATGAAATTATCACACACAGATACAGACCTTACGGATCTTGGCAACCGCATTAAATCCGGCTTTGAAGGAACCTTTAAAGGCAAAAAAGATGATTCATGTAAAGACTTGATAGCAGTAGCAGTTTCTGCCTCTCTTCTTCAGGTATCTGAATTCAAGTGCTTTCAGGTAGCCTATGAACAATGGTTTGGGCATGAGCTTGATGAGCAAAGTATGGAAAATATATTTTCCACTTACCTGAATGAACTATTTGTCCCCCATTGGGTCAGGCATTTTACCCGGAAGGTCTTTTACCTTGAAGTTCAGGGTAACCTGAATCCTGAAGACTTTAATATTCTCAGGCCGGAGAATACTCGGAAAGACCGCATTCGTAGTATCTGTTATTCAGCATTAATGATGGCAATAACAGTTATATTCTGTATTATGATCGTTTCATAACCGGTTCTGACAGTATTTACCCCTGTTTTGATTGAGCCCCATAACTGTACAGATTTGTATTCACATTCCTCAACCGAAAATTATATAATATCCCCTCTACTTAACTGATTCCGTAAGCATTTTCATTGGGCAGATTTAATCTTAATAATTTATTGACTGATTGGCCATGAATAAACTTGAAAGAAGTGTTGCCACATTTACAGCTCTTGAAGAGCTAATTACTGACGGCAGTCATCAACTTTTCCATAAAGTTGTCTCTTCCATGCATGAACTCTGCTTTTCGATCATTGAAGCTGAAAAAAACGGTATGTCCCGTGACAAAATTGATGAGATAATAAAACCTGCCAGAGATATCCACAGCCGCTCCGTCTTTGTCAAACGTCTGCAGGAGTGGCCCCGAAAGTATCCCGGTGACTTTGAGACCGTTGAATACATATGTGATATGGACAATAAGTCAGTATATGGAACGGTCGAGTATTTTATTGAAGAGTATGCCCTGAACTCAGCCATTGCCCAGCAGCACAGGAACAAGCTGCATCATCAATCAGAAATCCTGCTTGGCACATTGCTGAACGGTGGAGAAAACATGAAAATACTTTCTGCGGGGTGTGGGGGCTGCAGGGATATAATGAGCATAGCCAAATATATAGGCAAAGTTAATTTTGAATTAGTCATAAATGATATAGATAATGACGCTCTTGAATTATCGAAAAAAAGACTTGGAGACCTGAAGCACTTGCATGTAGTATCGGGCAATATTATCCAGGCTGTGAGAAAGGTAGAAAAGCTGGGACCTTTTGACCTGATAGTCACAGGCGGAATGTTTGACCATATGTCTGACAGGCATGTGGCATTTTTTCTGAAACAGACTATAAAGAGTCTGCTCAATGAGGGGGGGAGGCTTTTCTTTGCCAATTCAATAGAGGAAAACCCATTCAGGGTGTGGATGGAGTATTTGGCTGACTGGAAACTGAATTACAGGTCTGAAGATGACATTAGAGGTCTCATGACTGACGCGGGTTTTAGTGAAGATTCAATTGAGATTAGCAAAGATGAAACAGGTCTCACCTACTTTGTAGAAGCAGGCAGATAAACTAATTATATCGTCAATACTTTTCTCAATAGTAAAGCTATAGCAACAATAATAATCACTCCCAATACTTTCTGCATTGTCTTGGGAGAAAGTTTTGTGGCGCCCATGAAGGATCCCAGAGTGCTTCCTGCTATGACAGCAATTATTGGAAAGACAAAAGATGAAAGGTCGATCATATTGTACTGAAGCCTTGAGATAAGTCCTGATACAGAATTTGCCCAGATAAAAATAGCGCCGCATGCAGCAGCCTCTTTTGCTGTGCCAAGACCAAAAATAATGATCAATGGAATAAGATAAATACCGCCTCCTATACCAACTATTCCGGAAACAAGCCCCAGCACAGAACCTGACAGCAGGGAAAAGACAATCTTGCCTGTCTGACCCATATTGAGTTTCATTGTAGTGCTATCCCATACATAAATCCGTAGGGCCACAATTATAAGGCTGATTAGGAGCAGCCAGTAGAATAATTCTTTCTGCACATTCAGGGAGCCTCCCAGATAGGACATCGGGATTGATGATATAAAAAAAGGGAGAATCAGGTTTAAACGGGCGTGTTTGTTACGTATAAAATTAAAGCTTCCTATTGAACTGGCAAATACATTAAGTGTCAGGGCAAGCATAGGTATTGCAATGGTGTTGATCCCGAAGATTGCCATCAGAGCTATATATGATGAGCCGCCGGCAAGACCTACAGAGGTATATACAAAGGCCACTACAAAAAACAGCAGTGACAGTATATATGGTGAAATAATGATATCTTCCATAATTATTTTGATATATTGGGATATATACTTTTAAAAAGCAAATTAAATTAGAATAATCGAATACCCCGTAGTGTCAGACCTGTGTTTCTGTCCATTGAAATGAAACGAGCGTCTGTTATAACATAAAACCCGATCACAGTTCACCAATTAGGAGTTGATAAGTGAAAATCCTGGGCTGTATTTACGAAGCACATAAAAAAGAATTTCTTTGCAAAATTGATAGCGAAGATAAAACTGTTTCAGCTTATGCAAAAGGGGCTGTTTTAAAAGGCAATAAGCTCGTGGTAGGCGACAAAGTTATTTTAGAAAAAACCGGCAGCGAATATCAAATTGTAGACCTTATTGACAGGACAAACGAAATTTTTCGATTGATTGTTCGTGAGAGGAAAAAAAGAGTAACTGCTGCAAATTGTGATCTGTTGATTATTACTACAAGTGTTTCAAAACCACGTTACAAACAGGGTTTTATTGATAGGTTCACCACTAGAGCTTTTCAGTGGGATGTGCCCGCTATAGTTGTTTTCAACAAGATGGATGAATTTAAAAATGACTTTGATATGAATTTTGAGATGGGTCGATTTGAAAATATCGGAATCGAATGTTTCGAAGTTTCTGCAAAGTGTCCGGAAAATCCATCCAGGTTCGGCAGAGGTTCTTTTAAGGATCTCAAGAAAAAACTTGTAAAAACTCAAGCAATAATTCTTGGCCAATCCGGTGTAGGAAAGAGCACACTGATCACTGCTCTTTCTGATAAGGAGATAATATTAAGAAGTAATGCGATCGGAAGGAGTGGCAAAGGGTCCCACTCTACGACCTGGTCAGAAATGATTGACTTTGGAACATTCAGGATTATAGATTCTCCCGGTATCCGGTCATTTTCGCTGGATGACATTTATCCGGATGAATTAATCAATTTCTTTCCGGACCTTCTTCCAATATCTCTGAACTGCCAGTTCAATGATTGCCGACATGAACCG
>PVMS01094584.1_pt1 | contig 12412 bp, 12 predicted proteins | sample 1853461 | NCBI WGS metagenome assembly PVMS01 (sample SAMN08582032, study PRJNA380276) | Marine sediment metagenome, whole genome shotgun sequencing project. | isolation source: ocean sediment barecode stripped | collected 2017
TATGTTGTCTTTTTCTATTCCCTGATAGATATTCAAGCCTGTTAGCAGGAGGAATTCTAAGGTCCCGGATTGTAGAACTTCGATTCAACATTCTGAGCTTTCTAAATGCGATCTTCTGAATATTTTGAGGCAGTTTTTTGGCTAACCCACAAACCCAAAGTTAGCGAAATTTACCTTTTATTAAGGGCCCTTTAATGATGAAGCATGATCAACGGTCCGCCTTCGCTGAAAAGCTATGGCGCGACAAGGAGGTGCCATCATGCTCCGATCGTTTCCTCTGGATAAAATGTGGTACAAGGCTCCCCTAAATTCCATGCGTAATGGTGGCCATATTGAACTATTAGCAACATCCAAAAGAAGCGTCAATTCATCTTAATCAATGATCAAGGTGACCCCATTCCCAGAAAATGCAGGACAAACGTATTTTAGGAACAGTTGGAAGAACCCTGCTAATCGCAAAAAGAACATAATGAACCAGTGCCCGCTGTGAGAGATTAATCCTGGCAATAAGGTCAGAAGGTAACAACGTCTCCAACTCTCGTCCATCCCTTACATGTTCAATTAATCTTTACAGCATCCCCGATTAAACGAGATCTTCGACAAGTATCTATCGTGAGTCATCAACAGGAGGTTGTGCACGCTGTGCACGAACGTCCCGTATCACGTATCAATGGTCGGGGACCTCCCCTCGCGTCCCCGGAAGCGGCATCCCGCTGGTCCGCGCTAAATCCGCTTACTGCCGAGCATAAATTCCCCGACCGAAAAAGCAATTGGGGTCGGGCCACGGTAACCAACTATAATAACGGCAAAAGAAGTCTGAAACAGGCCCTAAAATCGTCTTAAACGACTCTTTTCGACCCTCAAAAGGACCTTTTAACCTTAATATTATTTTAAAAAATCTTAGACTTTTCTCTTAAAAGTGTGTTTTTAGCCCCCAAAATGGCCATTTAACTTACATTTCGCTCTTTGAAAAAATATTTTTGGCATTATTGGAAAATATTCTGACAAATCAATTAGGTATATCCAAATTGCCACCAACTGGGTTGAAGATTCTTGTACACCGAGCTGGGGACATCTAACAGCCGATTGATCTGTTTATGCAGATCACTGAGTCCTTTCACCATGGATTGTATGCATACCCCATCGCGGAGTATTTCCGAGTAGTGGACATTTCGAAAAAAGTATCTGATATTGTTCCATGTTGGCTTTTTCGAATTCATCGCCTGGGGCAGAATGGGTAGTTTTTCTATGCTTTCTTTTGCCATATTCATACGAATCTTTCGTTCGATAAGCGACACTATCATCAATGCCACAAAATAAAGAAACAGTATGGCTTCAATTCGCTTTTCCTTTTTGAGGAAAACAGGTGCTACTTCCAAAACAGTCTTTTTGGTATACATGCGTTTTTCAAGGAATGGCTGAGTTTTATATTTCCTTAATACTTCACAAGCCTCCAAGGCAGTATTGGTAATCAAAGGGAAAATTCCATCTGTTTTTGACGCTTCAAAAAGCGCCTGTTTGTTTAGCTCCCATTGGATGGTGTATTTGAATTCCCATTTGTTTTTATAAACACTTTTTAAAGAGGGTCTGCCTGGTGAAACTTTCACTTTCTTTTGTTTACGTTCGGTTAATATCCTGACGTCAAGGAACTGTTTAATCCCTTTGCAAATACTATCGACGGCCGCCTTAATTTCTTTTTTAGTCTTTAAATGATATGCGTTTAATTTCGGAGATAATTCTTCTAATGCCACAATGGCTTTATCTATTTTTTTCTGTCTTCTGGCTTGATCGTCTTCTTGTTTTGAGCTGCTGTGAACCCATATGATACGGAACCCATTTTTAGTCTGATCGGCTTCATATGTTTTAAATATATTTACTTTGCCTTTTTTACGCGAGCTCTCAACTTCATAAGCGTTTTTCCATGGGATATCGCTGCTTTTTAATTGCTTTAGAAACTGTTTTACTTCCTTGCGATCCTTGGGCACGATGGTGATAAAGAAACCGCCATTTTGTGCAATATGGGTTAGATTTTTTTGGCTGCATAGTTTGCAATCAGCTACATAAATAAAATCCTCTTTTTCTAATAGGGTACGCAGCCCGTTCCAGTTTGGTATATGGGTGACATCATCATTTGTATTACCGTCAAAAAGCTTATAGCTCAGTGGGACATGGCCATCAGATGTAATATTTAAGCCGAAGACGATTTGCTTGCAGTCAGGACGAAAATCCTTGTTGTGACCATGCTTCAGCTTAACGGCATCGGGATCCGGATTTTTGTAATTGCCAATAAAGGTAATCGTAGTGCTATCGTTGTGAATTTCATCTGTCAGCAATTTGTGCACTCTTATTGCATTACACGATACCTCTGTCATTAGCGAATGTCGGTCTGAATCAAAAAGAGCACAAAGGGCTCTGCCCAGGCGATCATCATTGAAAAGGTTCGCCTCGAGCGGATCATCAACCAAGCCATCGGAATATTTGGACAGCCATTCTTGAATTTTGTACAGTGGTTTATTGTCGCATATGATATTAGCTATTAATATGCATAAGCTTTCCGCATGATCCACAAGGCTATCGGGGGTTGCCCGGACATATTTTTTAAATAAATTGAACAGGTCAAGTTCATCCATGAAATACTTGACCATCGGTAATACGTCGATCTGTTTGAACCGTGTTTCGAATTGCTCCATAGCGCCTCCTATTTCTTTTGTATAAGGCGTTATAAAACAATTAAAGGATAAAGTCTAGATTTTTTATTTGTAGCAATATAAGCAAGTTGGGCGTATTGTTGACGATAAGTGCTATAAATCCTGAAATTTAATTTCCCCATGTGCGAAATGTAAGTTATTAGCTCAATTCTCTCACAAAACCTGAAAAGCCCTCTTCCGCTTTTTCCCATGCAACTGCTTTATCACCAAATAAATGAAAAAACCTCTCACCCAGATTCAGCCAATTATCATCATCAGGGCTCTTTCTATATCCCACCCAGAAAATAGATGTTTCTTTCCCAGCATCAGTTCTCATATTTAAAGCATGCCGTAAAAGTGACCGTAGATGAACATCGGCAGGTGGTAAACTGTATCCAATGAATACCCATCTATCTGCACTTCTTAATTCTTCTAACAATCTTCCCCAAACTATTTGAAGAATTGGATCAATATATTGGCGTGTAAACGAGGGATGAACAATTACATGATCAAGACGTTTAGATCCGCACATACGGCAAGTCTCTCTTGGCAAAACATTTGCGTGAGAACTAACTGTAGTATAGAGGGCTTGACACGCAAGGCACCGTTTCCAATTTAAACCACCATGTAAACGCAAAAGAAGTGCGCATCTCGGATCTGGTCGTTCAAAACTGCCAGAAATGCGATAATCGGCAAATTCCACACCATAATCAAGATCAATGCCTCCACATTCGTCATCCCGCATGTTGAGCAAGCATCGGTCAAGATTGATATCATAGTTCATAGTTATAAAGACATGAGCCCTTATTACATCGTTTTTGCAATTCACAGGAAAAAGCTTTTCAAGTAATTCTGCATAAGGTGATGGTCTATTGTTTCGTTTATGCGGCTTATACTTTAGAGCATCTCCTTTCCCTCGCACGCCAGTGGTTAGAACAAGCATCTTTCTTAGATCAGAAATGGCTGTCCTTGACATTGCCTTCTGGTCATCTGTAGCCCAACTAGCTTTCGATTGAATCTCGAAAGCAGAAAAAACCTCCTCAAGAGTTACATCTTTCAATGCAGCGCCGGGCAAGATTGTTTTGGAAGCCTCCTCAACACCCTTCTTCAATTTCTTGAAATCGTTCCGAACTTTTCCTGAACCTTGTGGCTTAATTTTTTGAAATGTATCGAGAAGGTTCGCCTGAATGGGCACATTGTATGGCTTGGCAAAGGAGGCACCAGCTCCAAATATCCAAATCGTTTTATTTGCCTTGCCAAGGACAATTTTGTCGGTTCTAAGAAAAGACATAGTTGACGACACCTTTATAATGTTCCTTGAGATGGCTATTCGTCCAGCGCCTCAGAAGTCTCAATCAAGATTACGGACACGCCGCTGTTCAGCTCTGAAGCGGTGTCTCGTGGCCATTCATCATCCGGAGGCACGTACTCGGTATCGGCGAACAAAAGCGCCGCGTGGTCGCTACCTAGAATGCTTCCTGCGGTGGTGAGCGCCATTTCATCGGTGGAACTCGCGAAGTAAGTGGAGTCGAGCAAGCCTATTGGTCCGCCAGCCTTGCGCGGGGCGCTGGATCGGCCGGAGTTCCTTCTGTTGAAGGCCTTCTGCAATCCAGTGGAAAGGAGATCCCAAACAAGCTGGGACCATCCATCCATGGGAGCACGGGACGACTGGTCAGTGTAGCCTCTTCCAGAACGAAGCAGTAGGAACTCAAAGATTTCTGCCGCTAGGTGATTGTGGTCCTGGAGGTACTGATCAGCCATGCAAGAGCCAATTGGATAGGTGCCCGCAATCCCCCGCAGCCCGCTCTGTGGATCCCTGGGAGGTCGGTCATCGATGAGCATGTACTGCGCACCCGTATGGCGAACCTTGGGTACCACGTCTATCTCGCCCGCCAGTGGGCGAGATCGGTAATACTTGAACAGCGGCCAGTCGCTATAGAGCCTGACTTGATCGGTTTCGCCAGGGCCTACTCGGTGGGGCTGTTTCGATGACATCTTCGCTTGGTAAAGAAGAGCATTCCTCGTGATGGTGCCTGCGCGGGGCGTGTGCACATGCACGATCAAGAGATCTCCGACTTCGCAGGACGTCTTCCTCATTCCAGCGAACTGGACTTTTGGCGTCTGGTGACAAAAGACTGCTGCCAAAGAGAAACTGATGCCCTGCTGCCCGAAAAGAGCACTATAGCTGTGATACAGGATGGGGGTACTCTCAAGCACTAGGCCCGCAACGAAGTCGGGCTCTTGTGGGCTATTCCTGTAGCGGGCACAGCGTTTCCATGTGTCACGCATGCCATATACAATGGCCAAATGCGCGGTCTGGATTATCTTATTCCTCTCTTGCCAGAGGATCTGCGTGAACGACATTCCGCCCTCCCTTCGGCTCTGCGGCCCAACATTAGATATTGATTTGTTGCGAAAGAATTACAAGCATAAATTAGAAGGATTTTTCTAGCAACCTCCAAAATATCTTGATGTTGTGATACGTAATGGTGATCAGTCAAAGACTGGTGGTTCAGTTTCATTCCTCGACGAACCTGAGTTTACGAGAGTCCAAAAGATCGCGCTGAAGATATCCTTTGATCTTGCCATCTTTATCAAAAATCAACATTTTTCGCTGGTCCATAAATGATTTCTGCAAGTATCCTTTAACCTTGTCGTCCTTGTCTTTGATCAGTATTTTTCTGTTGTCAATATGTGACCTTTGCAAATAATCTCCATCCTCTAACTGCTCGGGAGTCATTGAGGGACGAGCGCTCATACCATCCACAGATACAGGGATGCCTATAATCAGAATTGCTAATATCCAGGAAATCACCCCAAGCATAAAGACTCGAATAGACCTCCATTGTATCTCCCTATGGGAAGAAAATTTGATATCTTGCTTTTGTAATTGAAACATAAATAAGCCTAGCGACATTCCATTGCTTTCATTTTGAGATCCTCAGAGTCAAATATAAACGGCAACTCAGGTTGAAGGTACCCATGATACGCTTTGCATTTCTTTCGATAACGGCACTTCTGACATACATCAATGTGTTTACGTGGATTTCCTTTCTTCGGACAGAGAATGTATATTTCGTTCTTTTCAGTCTTCATATTCGGCCTGATGTTATAGATTGCGATATAAATAGTTATGTAATCATTCTTTTATTCCGTCGTTATATTCACCTATCCCAAAGGTGGATGTACTCCCAGAATAGTTCCACCGATCTGGGTCATACCTATCTCGCTTCAACACCCCAGCAGGATACCCTTTGCTGTCATAAATATTCCATCTTTTATCTGGCTCCCATCGGTCCCTTTTTGTGAAACCTCCATTACGCAGCCCCGTCTTGGGATCAATGTAATTCCATCGGTCCTTTTCCCAAGGATCCTTTTTTAGAGCCTTGCTATATTGACTCCCAGTTACAATCTGTTCAGGAGGAGCCAAAGCGAAATCAGCCGCCGCAGAGGCAGATACAAAAAACATAAAAGTTACCAGGAAAACAAAAGCAATTTTCATCTTAGCCTCTCTTGGCTACTGGTTAATTTACATCTTATAAATTAACTGTTTCACGGTCTTTTACGAGCTTTACATTGTTAAAGTATGACTTGAACTTATCGGGGTAAAAGCTATGAATTGGAATGATAATATTAGGTGCTATTGCGTCAACAAGTTTTTTCATATCCTCAAGTTTTGCATGACCACTTGTATGGAGGTATTCATATCGAACATTCTTGCCCTCAAGGTAAGATTTTAGATTTCGCAGGGGCTTGCTCCGCTCAAAATAACCCGGCCAGAGTGAATAAATCCAGGTAGCTTCTTTCAAATCCAAAAACTTTTTTATGTCCCATAGAAATCCGGCGCGAATTAACATAACAGCGTTGCTTTCGATTTCGTTGATCCGTGTCCACTTAATACTATTTTCTCGATGGCGAACTAAAATGTCTTTTAAGCCGAGTTCTTTAAAACGACGCGCTAATATCTGCGGATAACATACCCTGATTCTCGGCCACGATGCGTGAGGTATATTCGCATGTGTTTTTAACCTATCAAGGATCTCTGCCGTGTAGAAATCGATGATCAATTTCCGACCTGTACGCTTGGCAGCCCTGAATATAGTAACAATTCTATCAATATTTTGGCTAGAAGTAGTAACCAGCACAATTCCAGGTGTTTGTTCAATTACGCTCACAAATTTGGTTTCGAGTTCCTGTTCAGTTATTGTTGGTTCATTTATTCGCTCACCGATAAGCGTTCCTTCCATTAATAAGGCATTGACCTTTGGGGGGTTTTGCATCAAGCGATCAAGGAGCTTTGCCTTTCTACCGTGCCCGCGAAAATCACCTGTGTAGAATAGGCTTTTATCACCAGCAGAAACCAAAAATCCATATGCGTCAAAAGCTGAATGGTCCATAAGGAAGGGTTTAATTGAGAATGCACCAATCTGGAATGTTTCCCAAGCTTTAAATGTTTGAAGTTTAAAGGACCGTATTTTGTCAGGATTTATTTGAGCTGACATGTTTATTAACTCAGCTGTTGCGCTTCCACAATATATCGGAATTCCTTCAGGCAGTATTCCGGCAAGTCCATAATGATCCAAATGCGCGTGGGAAAGGATGACAGCATCGACATTTTTCTCCCCTCTCCTCAGTTTCTCAAAAAGGGGCTGTGGTAAATGGAGTTCCGGATCATCGCTGAAGTCAAAATCCAACGGCAGGCCTACATCCAAAAGAATGATTGTATCTCTAAAGGAAAGCTCTACACAGCTTCCGCCCAATTGGTGGGCACCTCTATGGATCGTTATTCTCAAAAAAAATACCCTTTATTTCATTAATTCAACAAAAAGATCCTCTCTATCCATTTCAGTAAAAACCTGTTTCCAATTATCACGTTTAGTCCTATATTTTCCCGGGATGTGATCTTCAACTAGGCCAGATAAACCCAGCAACTCTTCGAAGGTCACCCAGTTAAGCTTTAATATACTTATTCTGTTTATAAGGATCTCCAGATTATGTTCTAAAAAAGTCAGAGGGCATAAACCCAAATCTTTCTCTAGGAACTTTGTGTTTTCTGTGTAATCTCGATATTTCCCCAAGTAAATCTTTTCCGAAAATTTACCTATCTGATCTTTAAAATAACGGGGGGTTATCAAAGTCACATAAACTCTATCTGGAAATTTACCTTTTTTATTGTGAAGAAGGAGTGCGTGATCAATAATTTGAGAAAGTTGATAAATTTCTGGAAAGCATTTGTTCTTATGAATATCATCAAACCATTTTGATTCTGCAATGCATATCCATTCTCCGTCGCTCCGTATTTGACTTTCTCGATCAGGGACTAATTTGATATTTCCGATTGCAAGATCAGAATAAGTTTGCCAGCATTTACTTTCTTCTTTTCTTATTCTTGTAGGATATAAGGATGTTTCTAACCATATTTTTGACTTGGCAGGTAAGATCTCATTACATCCGCACAATTTTTCAACTAGTTTTTCCTGATCGTATTCATATTTTCTCGCAACAATATAAGTCCACAAAACTTCTGCGGTAAGATTTTCATTTTTTAATTCTGGCTGAATCTTTCTTTCAACATAATGGACAGGATGAAAAATCTTAGATTCTGGTTTCATATAACTTCTCCTATTCTTGGGAATTAGCTATAAGTTCTGCATGCAAAAATTCATAGAATTGAAACCAGACACATGATAAGGAATCAATTTGATGTTAATGCTTGTTTGAGTAAATCATATTACTTGAGAACTTGCTGTTTGTTTGGTTAGGAAATGAGCGGCATCAAAAAATATCAGTTTTTCAAATACGATTTCATCCCATTGACACATTTTCAACTATGTATATGATTCAGAATTTCCCAAAAACGTTCTTTATATTTCAAATGACCACTCACTATCGATGTTGTATCTACATTTTTCAGTTTTGGGTCTATTACTTCTATATCATCTAAACCTATTGGGCTGCTGAGAAGAGCATTAGCTCCTTGATACAGGATTTTCAATACACTATCATTTTCTGAATAGCAGTTATACAGTTTTCCATTTACAGCTTTTAGAGCAGTTTGCCATCCTTTTTTATCCTTCCTATCGACAGCGCCTCCTAATAAATATACGTCTTCTATTGGTGATTTATCTTTAGTTGATATTGCATTTAAAAGATAATAAATTACTCTAGAGCCAAGAGAGTGTCCCATTAAAATGAAGCCTTCTTTCTGGTTTGTTCTTGCAATCAAATCAGCCAATAAAATACCTGTCATAGAAGCTTTAAGCATTGAAGTATGCCAGGGATTGTCAATAATTTCTGAAATAGCTGCAGCAAAATTCAATGGGGTTAATTTCTTAGCAAATGATTTACTTCCCCTTTTCATTAGCTCCTTTATATATTTTTGAAAAGCAACCCCACTGGGCCCCTTCAAAATGAAACCTCCCATTTTATAATTTGCACTAGATTCCCAATTGACATAATAATATGGATTTGATGGAAATTTATTTCTAACAGATTTTATCCAGTCACTTGAATCTTGATCTTTTTGCGATAAGAATCCATTTATAAATAAGAGTGCTGGGCCGTCACCCTCTTTTACCTTTGTAATTTTAAATTCTTTTATCGCTCCAAAATAATTATTGCTGATTACCGCACCTTTCGTTGCACCTAACGCAGCACCTGTCGCGCTAACTAAAGCTATGCCGCCAGAAACTCCACCGGGGCCTAACGCTGCCAGTGAAGCACTCGTTAGGGAAGCACCACTTAATGTACTAATAGAAGTACCAGTGCTTGCAGCACCCAGAATGCCTTTGGCTCCTATAGCAGATGCAATTCCAGAGGCTGTGAAATAGGAAACGGGACCTAAAACTGCGACACCAGCTATCATTCCACCAGTAATCTTGCCAGCTTGAGCAAGGTTCCACTTGGATCTACCAAAAACAGCACTATATTCTTCCAAGTCCTCAAGACGTAAAGTAAGTTTTTCAAAGTCAGCTATAGTGCCATCATGTTCAGCACAAAGTTCACTAGCCCAGTTAGTTTTAATTGACTTCAAAAACCCTTCATTGTCTTGAATAGAAGGCTTATATGTTGCCATGTTTGAACAAAATCTGCATTGAACACTAAAATTCTCACATGATGAACATTTATATTCGTTTCTTCCTAAATAATTACGCTTAATTAATCTATGTGCAGTTTTTTCATGACACCAAGAACACCATTCATACTTGGAGGAACTCATAATCATCTCCTTCGTCTAACACATAGTATAATTCAATCATATCTAACACTCATGAATGCCGCCTATAATGTTTCGCGCCTTAAATTGCACATAAAAACTGTCTGACCTTTTTGAAAAATCCTTTTGGAAACCTTGATTTATTTTGGATCAACTATTCATATTAAGTTTCAAAACTATGTAGAAATTCAGTCATAACTTCACAAATATCATCAAATGCGGTTTGTTTTTTAACACAGATCATAAAGAACGGCTCCTTTCGAGGAGCCATTAGCCATTTTTCTGAGTTACCTATATATTCAGCATAGAACTTCGCCTCTGGAACAACGATTGAAAAACCAACCATTAAGCAAGGATTGTGAGGGTCTTTTAAAACTAACTTTCCAAGCGTCTTATTATTAATAATAAAACTATAACTACCATTATATCTTTTATTTTTCGCAAATTGGCTTGTATTTTCCTTTATACACTTGGCCAAATCATCAACGAATTGGACCCATTCCGTTGGAAATTTATTCCAATTTTTAGCAGATAATACTGGAACATCTATAAATTGCGTGGGTTTTGGATCTTCCTTCCATTGACCAATATGCATAAGACACCCTTCACGGAAATAACCATCCTTATTTAGAACTTCCTTGTCTATCACTTCCAAAGATAAAAAACCAATTTGACTTGAAAGTTCATCCCATAAATCTCGACCATTTTCGTTAATTAACAGAGGAAGATACTCCTCATTGCTTGTTTTCATTGGATTGGGTGGAAGGTCCTTTGTAATTGAAATAAAATATGCTTTCTCGACTTTAAAATTATTCATATAGGGAACTACGATTCTTTTAATTAATTGAGGTTTCCCTGCTTTTCTGGGTCCTTTGTTGTAGTCATAAATCTTCTTCTTATACTGCTCAAAGATACCCATTGGCTCCTCTAAAAAGGATCCTTCTGAATATCGTTCAAGAGCCAATGCCAATCTATAATTTAATGATATTTGACCATTAATGGAACTGTTATATCCGTTTTGTTTCATTCCATTTTTATTTGACATCGCGCTAGCATTGTAAGGGATTGCTTTCGCTTCAATGAATACCCAACGTTTTGAACCGTCTTTAATTTTGCACACTAATACCAAGTCAGGTTGACCAAATTTACTAAATCCGGGTTCTATCAAATAGACCACTTTTATAATATCATCGATCCAACTGTAATCGCCTTCCGAGCACCATTCAATAGATCTCAGCACGTCTTTTAATTGGTTTAGATCATCCTTGAGGTCCAAAACTAATCCATTTACAATTCCTCGTTCTCCGTAGAAGCATATTTTATTCATCAAAACCCCCATCGAAATATATCAAATCTAATTCTTAAAGATATCAGTTCTATCGTTAAAAATTGGATCTTCTTTCAAATATCCTTTTCGCTGTCCATTTCGATTGAAAATATTTGTTCTTTCCTCATCCAATCGGTCCTGCTTTAAGTGCCCTTTCCGTTCTCCCTCTTTGCCATAAATATTTGTTTGTTCCTTGTTTAACCAATCCTTCTTGAGATACCCCTTTTTTTGCCCCTTGCTGTCATAGATGTATGTCCTGTCCTTAAAAAGCCAGTCTTGCTTTAAGTATCCTTTCCTTGAACCGTTTCGGTCATAAATGTTTGTTCTGTCTTTATAGAGATAGTCCTTTTTTAAATAACCTGTTCGGCCGGATCGTTTTGATTTGTAACCATCGGCCAGAGAAATGTTGGAGCAAATAAAAAAGGATAAAATTACGAAAAATATAAATTTGGATTTCATAAGCACTCTCAAGTCTTAAAATTTTCTTTTAATATCAAGAAAATTTTCCCAATCTTTTCAGAAGTTCGTCCCTTATTTTGACCATTGCAAGGGTGTCGTAACCACAATATGTGAGCAAGTCCTGTTTGATTTTTTCTTTTTTATCCGGTGGTGTCGCTTGACCAAGCATTCTTAGGTATTCAAGAGAAGCTATGCTGCCCTCCTGTATTGATAGATTTTCGTGGTTCATCGATGGAACCAGAACAGGAAGAACAGCTTTAAGAGAAAGTGAACCGTAAAATTCTGGATGGTAATAATTCTTCCGGATAAGCGCATACAAATCTTTGAACCGATTGAGGAGATTGAGCAATTGATTTCGGAAGTTAGGAAATTGATCCGCCAACTGAAACACTATCCTTTTCTCATAGCTTGCATAAACAAAGATGGTTCCACGCGTACCAAGTGTTTCAAGTAAATCCGTCGTAAATTCTTCACAAGGGTCTTTATCCTCGACAGAAAGATATTCCACATGTTCAATACGACCTTCTTCGAAAAGAATATGATTAGACCATTGAAAGGGTATTGTTTGGTAAGGGCGGGTGTTAGGATAACGGGGAATCGCCGATGCAAATGTTTCGAAATCAAGGAAATGGACAGGATATTCGACATCCATTAACTCGTCCTCAAGTTCAGGTGCTATGAACTCTTGGCCACTTATAACGCAATTCCTGATTCTTTCCTGGA
>PVMS01100706.1_pt1 | contig 12412 bp, 11 predicted proteins | sample 1853461 | NCBI WGS metagenome assembly PVMS01 (sample SAMN08582032, study PRJNA380276) | Marine sediment metagenome, whole genome shotgun sequencing project. | isolation source: ocean sediment barecode stripped | collected 2017
TCTGCTAACAGATCTTCGATATCCCGATGACTGACGTTGAAGCGATAGTAAAGCCAGATGGCATATTGAATAATTTCAGATGGAAATCGGTGACGTTAAACGAGTTTTTTGATTTATTCATCCAGTAATTGTCGCCCAGATGCGTTTAACTTGTCAGTACCCATCGCTGACTTCTATACCGCGTTCAGCTAACAGATCTTCGATATCTCGATGGCTGACATTGAACCGATAATAAAGCCAGACGGCATATTGAATAATTTCAGATGGAAATCGGTGACGTTTGTATAGACTAGTTGATTTATTCATCTAGCAATTGTCGCTCAGATGCGTTTAACTTGTCAGTACCTTACATCTCCCTAGTTATTAGACTCTGTTGGTACTGAATCTTCAATCTCGTTTAAATATTTTTCGTAATCAGGGCTATCTTCACTTGCGTAATTAAAATTCTTAAATGCTCCCGTAAGTTTTGTGAAAAAGTCTCTTGCTTTATCTTTATCTTCAAATTCATAATCATTTGTAACGATGTTATAAACGAGTTCAAATGATTTCTTCTGGCGTTCAAGCGGAACGCTGGCGTCGACTGCATCAAACGCATCTTGTTGTAGATAAACCATATCCAAGAACAATGACTTTTGATAGGTAATAAAATCTTCCATAGTTATCCCTTCTTCACCGGTTACCTGCATCATTTGAAAAATGCCATCTCCGCGTTTTAATAACTCAATCATTTCTTTTACTTGATCGGTCCAACCTTCGGAAATTTCTTTTTCGAACCATGGCGCAAGTTGCGTCAAATATCTTGACCAAGAAAGCAATGGATCTACAGCCGGATAAAAACGTTTATACGCTCTTGCTGCAGAAAGGCCTAAAAATGTTTTAACCGTAGCTAATGTAGACTGCGTTACCGGCTCTTCGAAATTACCGCCGGCGGGAGATACCGTACCAATTAAAGTGAAGCTACCCACACTGCCATCATTGGTGCGAATCAATCCTGCTCGTTCGTAAACAGATTTTATAGAAGAGTCTAAATATGCTGGAAAAGCTTCTTCCCCTGGAATTTCTTCTAATCGACCTGAGGTTTCACGCATCGCTTGCGCCCAACGTGAAGTTGAATCCGCAATAGCAAGCACATTAAACCCCATTTGCCGGTAGTACTCACCAAGTGTGATACCGGTGTAAATCGAAGCCTCACGCGCGGCAACTGGCATTGAAGATGTGTTACAAATAATAATGGTGCGATCCATCAAGGATCCACCCGTTTTCGGATCATTTAATTCAGGAAATTCAATAATCGTTTCCACTACTTCACCAGCTCGTTCACCACAGGCAATGATAATTACGATATCCACATCTGAATGACGTGATATTAGGTTTTGCAAAACGGTTTTACCCGCGCCAAATGGTCCTGGAATACATGCCGTGCCACCGCGCGCAATTGGAAAGAATGTATCAATGAGTCGTTGCGTAGTAATCATCGGTTCGTCTGGATATAGACGCTCGCAATACCGATTACGTAATAAACGCTCCGGTATGGCACGTCTTACCGGCCACTTTTGTGTCATGGTAAGTGGGCGTTCGCGCCCAGTATGATCTTTAATACGCGCTACAGTTGTATCAATCGTAAAACTGCCTTCTTGAATCCAGGTAACCTCAACTTCTTCTCGTTCATTGAACGGGATCATAATTTTGTGTGCGAACCGACCTTCTTGCACAGTACCAATGCAATCCCCTGCTTTTAACTTCGCGCCAACTTGTACGCTCGGCACAAATGACCATTTGGCTCTTAGGTCTAACGGATCAACTGCCACACCACGAGGTAGAAAGGTGCCAAAATCAGCCGCAATGTCTTCCAACTTATTTTGTAGTCCGTCATATACCTGACCTAATAAACCGGGACCCAAAGATACAGAAAGCAATTCACTCGTTTGCTCAACTTCATCACCGACACCCACGCCACGGGTGCTTTCAAAAACCTGTGCATCGGCAGTGCGGCCATTAATACGTAACACTTCAGCTTTTAGTTTTTCGGCCCGTGCATTTTCCGCTGGAGTTGGGCATATATAGATCACTTCATTCTTCATAAGTGGACGGGGGTTTTTCTCGGCCATCTCTATCGTTACAATGTCCTCTTGCACTGCAATAACCTGCGCTGAGTTAAACTCGTCAGTCATGACTCACTCCTTATTATATGTTTGCTAATGCAGTGCAAATAAATCTGCATGCTCACCTAATCCTGATTCCACTAAATTATTAAAACGTTCAACTGCTTCTTTGCCTGAATAACTTGTCCAGCGCGCGATAACATCCCAACGCATGACATAAATTATAACTGCCTCAAAGTCGAAGTAATGTCCTTCGCTAGCACGACCTAAACTGTCCCACACTTCACTTAAAATTAATCGTTCCAATCCGATTGTGTCATCAGCACCGAGTAAACGATTTGCTTCCAAGATCCATGGATAGATGCCCTCTAATCGAAATGTGGGCTCACTCCAATAGCGTTGTATATGATTAACCCAACGTCCTGCGCCCCAAGGTTCACCCGACTGCGGAACTGAATCACCGCGTTTACGTTTGCGCAGTGCTACTAGTGCAGTGCGTAAACTTAAACGTTCCATTACTAAATTAGATATAAATTCGTTATCAAGCTCTTCAAGTAAATGTTTTGCATGTTGTATAAATTCTGCATCAGTAGCCTCCATGGGCTTATTGACCCAACGCAGGAGATCTTCAATTTTTTTTAGTAGCGGAGCATCTTCGTCATTAAGTGATCGCAACCTAGCCTCTAAACTAAGTCGCGATAACGGAGTTTGCTTCGATGTAAACAAATCTCCAGCAATGGGTAGACTGGCAATCAAACTTATATAGGTATCGTTTGACATTCTCAATAGATAATTTATTTTACGACGCCTTCCAACAAGGCACGGAAACGGGGTTGCAAATGCTCTAGTAATACATCTGCAATTGCTTTATCACTAAAATCAAGTACCATGCCTTTGTCTGTGAGGTGAATCCTTAGACCACCACGATCATCTTCCGCAACGCCAAAAATTACGCCCTCACGTATCAGTTTTCGGCTAACGAGTCGAAGAAAATCTGTTAGCTGACCTCCTTCAAGTTCCTCTGTATGCTTACTTAGTTCTTCAACTTCGACGATATCACGCGGCAGAATGACTTCAATCTTTTTTGATTTGCTGGCTTCTTTCTTGCCTCCACCAACAACTTCAAGAATCATTTTTTCTAACAACTCTTTTTCTTTAGTGCCTTCTCCCACTAAACGCCTTACTTCGCCGGTAAAACGCTGGGTTAGTTGTGTCCTTAAGGAAAGCACTGCATCACGCGCTGCAGTATTGAGCGCTTCTCGACCCGAGTGTTCCATACGTTCTGCCTCTTCCTTGGCTTTTTTACGAATCAGCTCTGCCTCTTCTTTTGCCTGACTCACTATCCACTCTGCTTTAGTTTCTGCTTCAGTAAGAATACGTGCTGATTCATTACGACCATGCTCAATTCCATCTGCTTTTAAATGCTCAATGAGTGCTTCAACACCATGAGAGATTATTGCTGTATCATTATTTTTACTCATTACACGCTCCCTTTCTAGCTTGTAGGTATTCCTTCACTCAGCACCAGCGCAAATACAAATGCAAACACTGCAAACCCTTCAACAATTGCTGCCGGGGCTAACGATAAACCAAAAATTTCAGGTTTGGCTTTGGAAGAATTTATGGCAGATGCACAGGCACGTCCTTGATAAATTCCGCTATACATCAAAGCTAAGCCTGCAAGAATTCCTATACCAAACATACCTGGAGCAGACTCAACTGTGACCTCACGGTTCAAGGTAAACATCACAACAATTCCATAAATAACTTGTGACGAAGGCATTGCCGATACACCAACATAACGTCCATGGCCACTCTCGGTTTCTAACATAGCACCGATTGCAGCTTGACCAGCAAGTGAGCAACCAATGATGCTCCCAATTGCACCTAAAGCCATCGGACCGTAAATTCCAGCCCAGCCCAAGGCCAGTACAAAATCACTCATAATCAATCTCCTTTTTCGCGAATGCACGGAATGGATATCCTTCTTCCGATACACCCCAGTTGAAAAACTCAATAAAATTCAAACGCAATCCATGCACAAAACCGCTAATAATTCCTAAGCCAAGATTAATTGCATGGCCTAGAAATAAAATTAAAATAGCAAGCAACAAGCCCAAACCAGGCACACCTTCTCTTACTTGATCGGCAAGTTGGTTAAAGGTTACTGCTAATGATGAACTTGCTAAGCCAAGTGCAAACAATCGCAAATAACTCAACACATCACCAAACAGTTTGGTGAAGTTGGTTAATGACATAAAACCATCTACTAACCGCAAGAGTATGGCTTTGACTGAATTCGCTTTTCGGGTACTTGCAAATAACAAAACCATTGCAAAGCCAGTGATCATTAATGCTGTAGAAACATTGGCAAGACCAGCCGGACCTATTCCACTTTTGCTAAAATAAATTCCCAAACCTCCAAAGATTACTGCAATCCATCCAAGTGGCAATGCACGAGCAGAAACTTTACGCGCCTTAAAGGCCATTGCAGCGTTAGCAATAGCAATATGTACACAACCAATGAATATAGAAAGTCTCATCATGGTGTCAAAATCTTCTAGCTCTAAAATCTTCATTTTTTCAAGTAGAGATCCCTCAGGTAGAGCTAGACCAAAGTAACCACCCACCATCACCCCATAAATAAACGAAGCGCTCAACACTGCAATCGATAATTTTCTGAACCGTATACCCGATTGTGTTGCACCCATAGGCTTCCAAAAATATGCAATAACACCTGCGAGTAGCAGTGAGTAACCCGCATCTGCCAGAATCATGGCAAAGAATAATGCGAATGAGTAAAAAACAACTTGCGATGGGTCCCAACTATTGTATCCAGGTGTTTGGTAAAAACTCACTAAGTCCTGAGCGCCACTTACTGACTCAGAATTTTGCATATAGCTTGGAGGTTTATCTTCCGCTGTAGGTTCTTCTGCCAACATGGCGTGGCCATGATCTTCTGCAAATATTTTAATACTAGTTATGTCGTTCGTTGATGCCCAACCTTGCACCAGACATATTTCATCATCATTCAGAACTTGTGAAGTCGCATGTAATAATGCAGCACGATCTTCCGCACGTGCAAAATTCTTGGTTAATAAATTTATCCAGCGTGTGAGAGACTGACGTTCCGCTTCAATTTCCTCTAATTCAATTACACATTCATCCAGTTGTTCTCGTAGTTGATTAAGGGAAACTGCTCCTGTATGCGTACGGTCAACTGGCATAGCGCTTGCAGATGGCTCATCTTTTGAAATCACCACAACATAACTATGGCGGTTATCTTTGTATACAACCTGCCATGGTATCTCGAATTTATGTACCTCTGACATCTTGTTGTGTGGGATTTTATAAAACCATAAGCAGTAGCCATGCAGTCCTTCCTTCGGCAATGTAAAATTACCCCAAGGCTCAAGCTCCGAGATTCGATGTATTAAAAAATCTCGCTTATCCCCAACATCCCGTAAATGTTGTTTATTTTCTAGTATTTGCGCGACCACTGCATCTAAATAAAATTTACTTTTGACACTAACCTGATGCCGCTTATTACGCACATCTAAAAGATAACGCAACGCTTGATAGACATCCTCGGCATGTTCTGGTGGGACATTTTCCGGTTCTTTATGTGGAGCTTGTAGCGAAATCAAATGCATGCAACCAAGCTTTTGTAGTTGCTCTAACAAAGCTGTTTTATTTGCAGCTTTGGCAAAGATAGTCACTTTATTCAGATCTAGAATACTCAAACCGCAACTACCTTTTTCGTTTTAGAAATTTTTGATCGCACCACTGCAGAACGTTCACCATCTGATAAAAAAATTTGTATTTTTTTAATATTAGCCTGTGTACGAGGAATAAGAACTTTGTCAAACAAGTTAACGCGTTGTGTAATCGTTTTTACCGCTTTATCCAGCATCTTAAGACGCTGTTCTGCTACTTGTTTTTCAATTTGCGACTCTAAGGCAACTTTCAACAGCTCAACCAGTCGATCTACCCAATGAGGTTTACCGAGTAATGAAAATTCGTGCACTTGCATATGCACTTGTTTTACTTTGGGAAGCCATGAACCTACAATATTTTCCTCAGATAGCTCTACTTCTTTTATAGAAACAAGCTCTCCAAGTTCAACATCTGCGTTGGATAACATTATTAGATGTTGTTCAACCACGGGTTGTATTTGCTTGATCTTCTTTTCTACTTCTGTTACTTGCAGACGTGCCTTTACTTGCTCCGTCACAAGTTGTCTACGTTTTAAATCCAATGAAGGTAGAAATTCTTTATAATTCTTTAGCTGACTCACCTGGCGCGTCATGGAAGATTTATTAAGTGCAAGTCTTGCCATTTATGCTGCCTGAGTTGAAGTTGATTTTACTTTTGGAAAGTATGTGTCGATCAGATTCTGCTTCATTAAAAGTTCTTGTGGCTCAAAACACTCTGCTAAAGTCTGCCAACATAAGTCTAATGCTTCTTCTAAAGGCATAGAAACATTTATGTCCATAAAGCGATGTTTAAACAGCTCACCAAATTTCAATAATTTGTGATCAAGACCTGATAACTCAAATGCCATTGCCTGTTTTTGTTCCGCGTCTTTTGCTTCGGAATAAAATCGGATCATGGTATTCATAATTTGCCCGTGATCTTCCCGTGTCACCTTGCCGATGACATGTTGTTTAAGCCTGGACAAAGAACCAAATGGATCAATTAATCCATCGTGCATATAAAATTGCCCCTCAGTGATGTAACCAGTGTTATCCGGAACGGGATGCGTAACATCGTCACCCGGCATAGTCGTCACCGTTAGAATCGTAACGGATCCACCTTTACTGTAATTTGCTGCTTTTTCATAACGACGCGCAAGTTGTGAATACAGATCGCCCATGTAACCGCGATTGGAAGGAACCTGATCCATGGAAATTCCAATCTCTTTTAAGGCATCGGCAAATGCTGTCATGTCTGTTAGCAGCACCAGCACACGTTTACCTTCTTCCACCGCATATTTTTCTGCTACCGCAAGGGCCATATCCGGAATTAATAAACGTTCTACAATCGGGTCCGAAGCCAAGTTCACATACATCACCGTGCGTGAAAATACTCCGGCATCTTGGAATGCGGTTCGGAAATAATGGTAGTCATCAAAAATTAATCCCATGCCGCCAAACACCACCACATCGGCATCTGCCTGTATACCAATGCGCCCTAGAAATGGATTAAAAGGTTCTCCTGATACGGAGAAAATTGGGATCTTTTGGCTTTCAACCAGACAATTGAATACATCAATCATAGGTACGTCTGTGCGAATCATGTGCGAAGCTAACATGCGCCGCATTGGGTTCACTGAAGGACCGCCAATTTCTACTTTAGGGTCATGTGAAAGATCTGGTCCACCATCTATGGGTTCACCGGTACCACGAAATATCCGTCCCAAAATATTATTGGAGTACGTAGCCTGCATGGGATGCCCAAGAAAGCGCACAGTTGAGGTTGTTGATAGGCCCTTGGTACCACCAAAGACCTGCAAAGCTACAACATTGCGTCGTAAATTTATTACTTGTGCCAAAGACTGGTCACCATTTGCATCTTCAACAATAGCGAGATCGCCATAGCGTGAACCTAAATTCTTACTATGCGTGCCAGCCGGAACCTCAACTTTAATGATCTCGCCAACGATCTCCAAAATTTTGGAGTAACGTACAATGGTACGAGCCATATTATTCTCCTTATTGTTTAAATTTTTTTATTGCTCGAGCTACTAATAATTATTAGTGATTGACCAATTTCTCCTCATATTTATTGTTTTCTATTATTTCTTCAGTAGGTTTGATTTTAGTAATTGTAAATCCTGTAATACCATAAATGATAGAAACAATTGGATTAATCAGGTTAAAAAAACAATATGGCAAATATGCTAAGGTTGCGATCCCAAGCGTACCAGAAACATAGGCTCCACATGTATTCCAAGGAATTAAGGGCGAGGTTAATGTCCCAGAATCTTCTAAAGCACGAGATAAGTTTTTAGCTTCAATTCCACGTTTTTTGTATTCCAATTGAAACATGTGTCCGGGTAAAACAATGGCCATATACTGATCGGACGCAATTATGTTCGTGCCTATGCAAGTAATTATTGTGGAGGTTATTAGGCTACTCGTACCACGCACTCCGCGCAATATTGCTTCTACCAATTTTTGTAATAATCCCGCGCCTTCCATGATTCCCCCAAAAGTTAATGCAATAAGTATTAACCAAATTACTGTTAGCATTGAATTCACACCACCTCGACTTAATAAATCATTAAGTTCAGCATTCGATGTATTGGCAACATAACCATCCAACATAGATTGTATGATTCCTATAAACGGAATAATTATAGGATTCAAATCTGCGCGATTCACAAATTGTGTAATTTGTTCTAGTTGAAATATTGCAGCAAATACACCACCGACTAATGCACCTGTCATAATGGTTAGAAAAGCAGGAATTTTTTTAACCGCCATGATCAACACTAATAACAGAGGAAACAATTGATACCAGGCGATATGATAATTAGCACTTATTACTTGAATGGAATTATTTCTAAAACTAATGTCACCTGTAGTTGCAGTGAAATAATTAATTGCGGTAAATATTAATAGAGTAATTAAGATGCTTGGCACTGTTGTCCATAACATATGCCTTATGTGTGTGAACAAGTTGACACCACTTACACCCGGCGCTAAGTTGGTGGTGTCGGATAGAGGTGATAATTTATCGCCGAAATAACTTCCACAAACAATGGCCCCTGCAGTAATTTCAGGAGAGGCGCCCATACCATATGCGATCCCCATTAATCCGACACCGATGGTACCCATCGTTGACCAGGAGCTGCCAATACTTGCTGAAGTAAGACCACAAAGAATGACGACTGAAGGATAAAGCTACGCTGGGTTTAAAAACTCTAGACCATAAACAACAATTGAAGCAATGGTTCCCGACATTGCCCAAGATCCAATTAAGGCTCCAACTGCAAGTAACACAAAAATCGCTTCAATCGCCTGCTTAATAGATCTTGTAACTCCACTTACCATCGCTGACCATGGGACATGATTTTTTAAACCAATAGTCGCTGCAATTAAACAGCAAATGGTTAATGCAATTTGATTAGGTCCACTTGATGCATCATCTCCATATGAATAAACCATCATAGCTAACAAACTCGCAAGAAAAAAAATTGGAATTAGGGCGTCAAACAGTGAAGGTTGCTGTGTTCTGATCCTTTCAGTGTTACTGTCGGACGCGCTCAAATGACGCCTCTAAAAAGTGTAATTCACATAAAGCATGAGATATTGCCAGGTGTCATCGCCACCAGTGAAATCTTCTGCGGCATCATCAGGAAACAGAACACCGTACGTTCCAATGAAATAGGTATTGTCATTATATGCCCAGTCAGCAGATACGTTTATCTCATCACCAAATTCATCACTCGAAACGGGATCGCCGAAAATTTGCTTTTCATCAAGCTTAAAATTGTAGTAGAGCACATTTAGAGTTAAATCTTCAGTTGGAAACATCTGTACTCGAAGCATGTGTGACTTAAGATTACTGTTCTCAAGCAGGTAGTTACCTGCGATTTCACCTTGATACCATGTGCCGTAATCAGTAAACCCATAAGCAAGAGGTCGAAATCGCTCGTCATCTTCAGTGTCGGGATCATCTCCGCTTAAATCTGCATAACGATAGCTGAATTCAGGTGCCCACTTAACATCTGGCCATGCGTACGTACCTTGTATGTACCAAGCTTCACCATCTGCATTATTTTTACTTTGATCAACGTATTCACTATCAAAACGTAAATTTTCGATTGGACTCCAACCAGCTCGATATGAATAGGTATTAAATACATCAAATTCACTATCCCCTGTGTCATCCGTATTGATGTAGGTTACGCCTAATTCTAAATTAGCAGGCTCAAATTCATATTCTACGTTACCACCTACTGCGACAGCTTCAATACCACCACGTCTAGCTTGGTTTTTTAACCGAAAAGCCTCTGCAAGTAGTGGACCGCTATCAAAGCTTAAGAGAAATGCATCTTTAAAAGTTTTGCGTGCGCCAATCCACCAACCACCGCGTTCGCCTCCGTCACCAGCGCCATCAGCAATTAATAAACCTGTTCCAATCAAGTAATCAAATCGGCCCACTTTAACAGTTATCGCGTCTTCATCGAGTGAGTCAAACGTAGTGCCAGATCGCCAGCCGAAATGTGCTTGTTCAGTTGTAAATAAATCAGGAGAATTTTCATCGCTTGTGCCAATTTGCAAGCCGGAAGCATCCGTTTCCCAAGTGCGAGTTTGAACGCCCGTTAATGAACCAAATAAGCTACCTTTGCCAAAAGAAATATCTGCTGCAAAACCAATTTCACCAGCAGCTTCCTGCCAGGTATCCGTGTTCTCGCCAATAAAGTTTTTTGAATTACCAAAGTTTGAGTAGGAGTTAAAAAAGAGGCCGCCATGCAAGTCAAGAATAAAATCGAGTTTCATATCGTTCTTGTTATAAAGTTCTATCTCTGCAAATGCATTGCTAGAAAAAATTATACTTACTACTAATAAGAGATAGTTAAACTTTTTTATGAGGTAATTCATGCTAATCAATTTTCAAATTAAGTTAGTCCCAGAACTCAATGCCACTTACATTATTTGTTACAATTGTGCCGGCTTCTCTGTTCATTATTTTTGTAAGGTCTGAAAGCTTCCCAATCGCACTTTCTTTCCCTGTTTCTCTAACAAATTGACATGCGCCGAGTACTTTTGGCCCCATTGATCCTTTAGCAAAATCCATTTCTTCTAAAGCATCTGGATGAGCTGATTTGATAGCGCGTTGATTAGCTGTTCCGAAGTCTGTAAAGATAGTTGCTACATCGGTAAGCATCACAAACATATCTGCTTCTACATTATTTGCTAATAAACCACTGGCTAGATCTTTATCAATGACTGCCTCAATTCCAAAAAGTCTATTTTTATTATCATAAGCAACAGGTATCCCTCCACCACCCGCACAAATTACTACTACATTATTATCGACAAGCATTTTGATTACATTTATCTCGATGATGCGTTGTGGTAACGGTGAAGGAACTACTCGACGAAATTTGTCGCCATCTCGCGACATATGCCAACCTTTTTCTTCCTTGATTTTGGTCGCCTCAGCTTCGTCATACACTGGACCAATAAATTTTGTTGGATTCTTATAAGCGGGATCGTTTTGATCAACTAATACTTGTGTTAACAAAGTTACAATATGATCATCAAACGGGATAATATTTCCCAACTCTTGTTCAATTACATATCCGATCATGCCAATTGTTTCAGACACTAAAACGTCTAATGGGAGGTCGACAGGCTTATAAGCTTCGTCCATCAGCGCTAACAAACCTACTTGTGGCCCATTACCATGCGCTATGACCAATTGATGATTTTCATGAACAGCAGCTAACTGTTTTACTGCTGTGCGCACATTGTCTCGTTGATTCTCAGCAGTCAACGCTTGTCCACGTTGCAATAGGGCATTTCCACCTAATGCAACCACTACTCTCATTGTTGATCACCAAGAGTAGCTACTAGTAATGCTTTAATTGAGTGAACTCGGTTTTCCGCTTGTTCAAATTGAATTGCTGCCTGTGATTCAAATACTTCTTCTGTAACTTCCAAGGCATCTAGTCCAAACTTATCTTTTATGTCCCGACCCACTTGAGTCTCTAAATTATGGAATGCTGGCAAACAATGCATGAATTTCACACGCGGGTTACCACTTTCATCCATCAACGCCTTATTAACTTGATAAGGTTTAAGCAAGTTAATTCGTTCTTGCCATACATCATCGGGTTCACCCATTGAAACCCACACATCAGTATGAATAAAATCCACGCCCTTTACAGCCTCTTTGGGATCTTCAGTAAGCGTTAATTGTCCACCATAGGTTTTCTCTAACTCTCTTGCGGGCTCTAAAAACTCATCATGCGGCCAAAGATGTTTAGGTGCAGCAATACGTACATCCATTCCCATCATGCACCCCGCTATCATCAGCGAGTTGCCCATATTCGAACGTGCATCGCCTATGTATGCATATGATATTTCTTGCCATGGTTTCTGAGTATGTTCACGCATAGTCATCAAGTCTGCTGCCATTTGTGTTGGATGAAACTCATCTGTTAATCCATTAAATACTGGAACACCAGCATACTCTGCCAGTTCTTCCGCTATGCTTTGACTAAAACCGCGATATTCAATAGCGTGATACATTCGGCCCTTACCGGCTCGTTCAAAGATCGGAAGAGCGTCGAA
>PVMS01080664.1_pt1 | contig 12409 bp, 10 predicted proteins | sample 1853461 | NCBI WGS metagenome assembly PVMS01 (sample SAMN08582032, study PRJNA380276) | Marine sediment metagenome, whole genome shotgun sequencing project. | isolation source: ocean sediment barecode stripped | collected 2017
CACCGCCGGCGGAAGGGCCGCTTCCGGCACGTCGACGGCCTCCGCGCCGTGCCCGGGATCGGCGCGGTGAAGGCCCGGGCCCTGGCGCCCTTCCTCACCGTCGGGGGAAAGAGAGAGTTCAGTGCGATCGGTGAATGATGTAGTCCGCGGCCGAGAGGAGGGCGCGGTAGAGGGGGGAGTCGGAGAAGGAGTGGAGCGCTTCCTTGGCGGCTTCGGCATGGGCCGCCGCCTTGGCCATTGACCTCTTCCCGCACCCGCGCTCGTGAAGCAGTCCCGTGATTTTCTTCACCGTGCCGTTGTCGACCTCCCCCGCCGCCATGGCCGCGGTTACTTCTTTCCGCAGCGGCTCGAGATCGCCTTCCTGGAAGAGGTAGATCAGGGGAAGGGTGACCGTTCCCTGACAGAGATCCCCGCCGAGAACCTTTCCCAGTTTGTCGGGGTCGGCGGTGTAGTCGAGGGTGTCGTCAATGACCTGAAATGCCGTTCCGAGGCTGCGGCCGAAATCAGCCAGCCGCCCCGCCTGTTCGGGGTCGCCCCCGCCGAGGAGGCTGCCGGCTCGGCAGCTGGCCGATATCAGGCTGGCCGTTTTCAGGGAGATGATTTCGAAGTAGGTCTCTTCGGCGATGTCCGTTTTTCCCCGCCACTGCCGCTGGAGTACCTCGCCTTCGATCATGTCGAGCGAGGCCCGGGAGAGGACCCGGATGATGTCGCGGGGAAAGCGCTCGAGGAGAAGATCGAAGGCGCTGGTATAGAGGAAATCGCCTCCGAGAACGGCGAAGTGATTGCCCCAGCTGTCGTTGGCCGACGGTGCGCCGCGGCGAACGGTGGCGTTGTCGAGAACATCGTCGTGGAGGAGAGTGGCGGCGTGGAGGTATTCCACGATGTTGCCGAGGGCGATGTGATCACGCCCCTGGTACCCGTTCATCCGGGCGCAGAGGACCACCAGAAGGGGGCGAAGCCTCTTGCCGCCGCTGGCGGTGATATAGGTGCCGATCTTCTCGAGGAGTTCGTTCCGGGACCTGAGATTAGCAAAGATGGCCTCCTCGATGGCCTTCAGGTCCGGGGCGAAGTATTCCATCACGCTCTGGAAGGTCCACTGCCGGTCGCTCGTCGGAGAATTGATCATCGCAGTATTCTAGAACAAGGGTTTTCGCTTTTCAACCGGACAGTGAAAAAGGGGCGGGGGGAGAGAGGGGAAACAAAAAGATTGCCATAATGAATTGCAGGAGTTAAAATCCAGTTTTTATTGCTGAAAAGGGATGTCTACCAGGGAGGTCGAAGGACAATCATGATGCGCTATATGCGGGAAAACACCGCTTTCGTTCTCGGGGTTATCGTCTTCGTTGTCGGGGCTTTCATCGGCACCATCTTTCTCGTCTACGGACTGAGCAGCACCAGCGGTTCAGGGGGGTTCCAGGAGGGGACCGTCATCGCCGTGGTTGACGGCGAGGGGATCGCCTATGAGGAATTCGTCAGCATGTACAACAACCAGGTGGAGTTCTACCGCCAGTTCTATCCCGGCCTCGGGCTGAGTGAACTGGAAGAGCGGTTCCAGGTGAAGGAGAAGGCCCTTAATTCCCTGATAAACAGCCGCCTCCTTCTGGCCGAAGCGGATCGGATGGGAATAGAGGTGAGTGACGACGAATTGCGGCGGAAGATCGAGGGGACCGCCATCTTTCAGGAGGGCGGATATTTCAATCCGGCGAAGTACCGGCAGGTACTCGCCGGCTCCCGGCTGAGCCCGGCTGAATACGAAGAGAGCCAGCGGGCGGAAATAATGATCGACCGCGTGCGCGCCGTCATCGTCGATGCCGCCAGGGTGACGGAGGCCGAGGCCTGGGAGTCCTTCCGGAAGGAGAGAGACAAGGTCAGGTTGAACCTCCTCCCCCTTCCGATCGAGACCTACGAGGGGTGGGTGTCGGCGACGGAAGAGGATGTCCGGCAGGAGTTCGACGCCGATCCGGAGAAGTACCGTCGCCCCGAACGCCTGCGCGTCGCCAGCTTCACGCTGCGCGGATCTGATTTCGACAAAGATCTCAACGCCTCGGAGGAGGAATTGATGGAGTATCACGCGGCCTATGAGGAGCGCTACCAGGCCCCGCGGCAGGTGAAAGCGAGTCACGTCCTCTTCAAGGTGCCGGAGGGGACTTCTGCGGAGGAGGAGGAAAAACTCAGGGAAAGAGCCGACTTTGTCCGCGGGAAGGCGGCGGAGGAGGGAGTTGATTTTTCCGCCCTGGCCAAGGAGTTCTCCCAGGATGCGAGCGGTCCGGCCGGCGGCGGTCTCGGCTACTTCGGGCGCGGGGACATGGTGCCCGCCTTTGAGGTAGCGGCTTTTGCCCTCGAGATCGGTGAAGTGAGCGATGTCGTCCGCAGCAAGTTCGGTTTTCACGTCATCAAGGTCGAGGACATCAGGGAGGCGGGAACACGCCCCTTCGATGAGGTCCGTGCTGAAGTGGAAAAAGACTTTCTCGCCGACGAGAAGGTTCGGCTGATATCGGAGAGGGTGGAGAAGGTGAACGAAGCGCTTTTCGACGATGACTTCTCCGCCGTGGCCGCGGCCCACGGTCTCGAGGTGGAGCGGGCGGAGAGGCTCACGAGGGATGACCTCCTCCCCGGTCTCGGCTTCCGACCCGACGTCTCGGTGGTCCTCTTTGCCCTCGAGGAAGGGGCGGTCAGCGAAATGTATCGCCAGGAGAGCGATTACCACGTCTTCATGGTGGAAGGGAAGACAGCCTCATACGTTCCTGAATTTGACGAAGCCGAGGACGAGGTGAGGAAAGACCTTCTGCGGTCGAAGATGAAGAACAGGGCCCTCGAAGAATCGAGGGGGATGGTGAAGAAGCTGAAGGGCGGATCCTCCCTGGCGGAGGCGGCGGAGAAGGTTAAGAGCGAGGTGAAGGCCACGGAACTCTTCGGGAGAAACGATTTCGTGCCCGACGCGGGGTCCGGGGGGGAGGAGTTCGCCGAAGCCTTCCGTCTCGATGCCGGGGAGTTCGGGGGGCCGGTCGCGACGGCGGGGACCGTCTGGATCTTCGAGGTCGCCGAGTTCAGTGCGGCGTCGCGCGAGGACTTCGAGGAAGAGAAAGCCGCGATCGCCGACCGCCTCCGGAAGGAAAAGCAGGACCTCCTCTTCGAGAGCTGGATCAGGGACCTGCGGGCAATCCGCTCCGTCAAGATCGACGAAACCCTCATCGGAAGCTAGGGCCCTTCTCGAGTCCGGAGATGCCTCTCTACGAATATCGCTGCCGCCGTTGCGATGAGGATTTCGAGAAGATCGTCTCCTCGGCGACGAAAAAAGTCAGGTGCCCCCATTGCCGCAGTTGGAAAGTGGAGAAGCAGTTTTCCCTCTTCGGCGTAAAGAGCGGCGGCGTCTTCACCTCCTCCCGGGGCGGGGACGGCTGCAGCAGCTGCAAAGCATCCTCCTGCAAGAACTGTAAATAACTCCGCAGAGCACGGCACACCGCACAATGTTCATCCTGAAGCATGTTTTTCGTTCGGCAATCCGGTCCATTCATGCAGTGGGCAACTCTTGGAGGTCACGGGCGATCTTCGTCGTGCCAATCCGGCGTGAGGCACACCTTTTCGTTCGCTACGCTCCATCGCACCCAGAGGGCACTTCGCCGGCGAAGCGCCTTCCCGTCAGCCGGAACGTATCACGAGGATGACGAAATCAGCGGACGAAATACTCTCCCAGTGCAAGTCCGCCGGCAGGAGGACTGTGAACGGTTCAGGGTGAGGGGTGGGTTGCGTCAAGGACGGCGCGAAGTGCCTTCAGGGAGAAGGCAGGTGATGACTTCGATCCCGCGCCCGGCGAGCATCGCTTTCAGCCTTGGCCCGATATCGTCGCCCGTGACGACGAGCGGACCGGTGTCGCGGGCGATGTAGTAGCCCTCGATAAGTATGGTGAAGCGCGCCCCGGGCTGATAGAACTCAAGGAAGGGTCCCGAGTAGTCGTAACCGAAGGTGTGCAGGAGTCTCGCCAGGACGAGTTCAAGGGAGTCGTCGGGAGCGATTGTCAGGGAATCAGTTCTGTCGGCCTCGGCCGCGACGAAGGTGACGAGGCGGGAACGACCGTTCCCTTCGAGGGTGATACGGTCCTTCCCGTGGAAACCTTCCCCGTCGGTGGGGAGTGCTTCCCTTACTTTCAGCCCGAGTGCGGGTCCGAGTTCGCCGAGGAGGGTACGGAAGTCGGAGGCGGTGATCTTGCCCCCTCCCCACCACCCCGGAAAAGAGGCGGGTACGGGAGATCCATCACCCCCTGATGGCGGCGTGATTTCCACGACTTTCACCAGGTGATCACGGGCGATCTCCTTGATTTCGGAGGGAAGAGCTCGATTTGGTGAATCCTCGATCATGATGAGCATGAGGCTTCCGTCGAGAATGCTCTCGGCTGTCGGGGCGACGAGAAAATCAGGCACGATCCGGACGCGGCCGTGCCGGCCCAGGAAAAGAGGGGCGTCCCGCGAGACGGAATGATAGCCGCTTTCGTCGAGGATGAGTCCCATGAGGTGGCGAAAGTCGGCGTCGGCGGGGACGTTGATAACACGGTAGCGGGGCCAGTGTTCTTCGATGAGTCTCCGTGACTCCTCAGTGATGTCGCCGTCGAAGTCGAGAAGAAGACTTCGGCCCGTCGAGATGCCGGCGACGGGAGAGGTTCTGGCATCCACTTTCAGCGTTTCCCCCGTCGGCAGTGGGAGGCTGAGCGTTCCCTCAGGGGTCAGAGTCTCGCCCATGGCCCGCAGCGAGCTGTCGAGGAGGGTGATGAGACCGCCTTCACGGCGAAGGGCAGTCAGCGCGAGACTTCCCCCGGCGGTTTCCGAGTCAGGGAGGTCGCGTTGCTTTGATCCGGCAAGATGTTTCTTCAGGACGATGTCGGTCCCTGATAAGAGATCGGCCGAGGCGGCCAGGCTGGCGGGGAAGGGTGCGAAGAGAATCGAGATGAGAGCCAGGCAGCCGGCAGCGCGGGCTGCCGCCGCCGGGGCCGGGTAGCGATGGCGGTTCGGAGAGGGTGCTCGCGCGGTCATCGGAATATGCCGTGGCGCTCGAGGTACGCGAACCCTTTCCAGAGGTTGCTCTCGGAGTGGGCCTCGACGGTGCCGATAACGGGGTGTTTTATGAGAGAGAGCCTCTGGAAGAGAGCGGGGAAATCAAATATGCCTTCGCCGGGGGGGAGATGTTCGTCGGTCAGGCCGTGATTGTCGTGGAGGTGGACTTCACGCAGATGGGGTCCGAGGGCGTCTATCCACTCGTCGAGGGGAACGTCGGAGAAGACTTGAAAGTGACCGGTGTCGAGACAGAAGCCGAAGGGGGGGGAGGGAAGGGAGCCGAGGAGTTCAGCGATGGTGGAGGGGTCGCGCTCGAAAATATTTTCGATAAGGATCCAGGCGCCGGGGAGGTTGGCCGCCTGGGGGAGGATCTGTCTCCAGGTGCGGAGACTGTTTTTCAGCCAGGCCCGGCGGTGGGCGGCGAAACGAAGAGGGTCGTAGCCGGGATGGAATATCACGCTGTGCGGAGAAAAATGGGCGGCCCTTTCCAGGGCCAGGCGCATCCGCTCGGCCGTCAAGGCTCTGAAGGCGGGATCGACGGCACCGGGACTGAGGTCGTAGAAGGGGCCGTGGATGGTCACGCTTCGGTCCTTCTCGCTGAAGGCGGCGGCCAGCGCGACGAGTTCACGCACGGGGATCGACTCGAGGGTTTTGTGGTCGAAGTAGATCTCGGGATTCAGCGAGTTGTCGAGAAAGAGGGAGAGCTTCTTCTTCAGGTGGAGGAGAGGGACGTGGGCCTGAACCTGGGTGAAAGGATTTTCCGCCACGGCATCGCCGTCCTCGGCGACCCTTGATGATGCCGGGCTTTTCATCGCTTCTCCCGCCCGCCTGTTTCACCGATCTTCTTCGGCAGCGTAACTGCCCGCGTCGGCTGCGTTACACTCCCCTGGACTCCAGGTAAGGACGGTACGACGGCGGTGCCGTCCGTCGTGGATCCCTTGCCTCCACGAGCAATGACACTGCTTCGCGACAGACATCCGTGAAATATGCGGGCTAGTGGCTGCACGTCAGGCCGGATTCTACCGCGGGAAGGGTGTATTATCAATGAAATACTTGACTTTGGGCCTGACTTGCTGTAAATTTCTCGTTTCACAGTATGAGAGGTAAGGAGGATCGGTAATGAAAGAGGGCATCCACCCGAAATACGAAGAAGTCGTTATTACCTGCGCCTGCGGCGAGGTCATCAATACCCGCTCGACAAAGCCCGACTACAAGGTAGACATCTGCTCCAAATGCCATCCCTTCTTCACCGGCAAGCAGAAGCTGGTCGACACGGCGGGAAGGGTGGAGCGGTTCCGCCGGAAGTACAAGCAGGACCAGGCTCCGAAGTCCTAGGTTTTCGTCCCTCCCCCGCCTTTTTCAGGGGGGGTCCGTGCCGAACGGGCCTTATGAGAGAGAGTCATCCGTGAAGGTTACGCTCCTTCGATACACCGATGATCCCGAGATGACGGTGGCTCTCGCCTCCCGTCTCTGTTACTCGCCGGTGGGAATCGCGGCCCTCGAAGGGCGTTGGACAAGGGATGAAGCCGCCCGGCTGATAGGGAAAATCATGAAGCTGGGCCATTTCTCCGTCCTCGAGCACGCCGGGTTCACCTTCGGTATCGAGGGCATATCGCGGGCGGCGAGCCACCAGCTCGTCCGCCACCGCATCGCCTCCTACTCGCAGCAGAGCCAGCGCTACGTCAAGGCGAAGGAGAAGTTCGAGTACGTTCTCCCGGACTCGATTGGGGAAAACGCCGTCCTGAAGAAGAAATTTACGCGCCAGATGTCCTCCGCCGGCCGGCTCTACGAGGAGTTCGTAGCCGCCGGCGTCCCCGCGGAAGACGCGCGCTTCCTCCTTCCCAACGCGGCGGCGACCAAGATTGTCGTGACGATGAACGCCCGTGCGCTGCGCCACTTTTTCACGCTCCGCTGCTGTTTGAGAGCACAGTGGGAAATCCGGGCCGTGGCCGAGGAGATGCTGGGCCTGGTCCGGCGGACCGCTCCCCTGCTTTTCGAAGACGCGGGGCCCGGATGTCTCCGGGGCCGCTGTCCCGAGAAGACCATGACCTGCGGCCGGGTGAAGGAAGTGCGGCAGGCGTACCGCCGTTGGCCGAGCGAGGCGGCGCGGCCGGGGATGAGTTCCGTTCCGATCACGGGAGAAGGTTCCGGCGGTGCTTGAGAAACTGAGAAAGGTCGAGGAGAGGTACCTCTCCCTCGAGGACCGGCTCGCCGATCCCGAAGTTGCCGGGAACTGGCAGGAGTACAGCAAGCTCGCCAAGGAGCGTTCCGATCTCGAGCCGATTATCGACAAGTACCGCATCCTGCTCAAGCTGGAAGGGGAAGTGGAGGAGAGTCGGCGCCTCGTCGCTGACGGCGACCCCGACCTGCGACTGCTCGCCCAGGAGGAGATCTCCGACCTCGAACCGCGCATCAAGGAGTTGGAGCGAGAGCTGAAACTCCTGCTTGTCCCTCGCGACCCGAACGATGAGAAGAACATCATCCTCGAGATCCGCGCCGGGACCGGCGGTGAGGAGGCGGCCCTCTTTGGCGCCGACCTCTTCCGCATGTACACGAAGTACGCCGAGAACCGGGGGTGGCGGGTCGAACTCATGAGCACGAACCAAACCGGCGTGGGGGGGTACAAGGAGGTGATCGCCTCCGTCGAGGGCAGTGGGGCCTACAGCCGCCTCAAGTACGAGGCGGGTGTCCACCGGGTACAGCGGGTGCCGGCCACGGAGGCCTCCGGCCGGATACACACCTCGGCCGTCACCGTGGCCGTCCTCCCCGAAGCGGAGGAGGTGGAAATCGACATCTCGCCGGAGAACATCCGCTTCGACGTCTTCCGCTCCTCGGGTCCGGGGGGGCAGAGCGTGAATACCACCGACTCCGCCGTCCGGGTCACCTATCTGCCTACGGGGATGGTGGTCACCTGTCAGGACGAGAAGTCCCAGCACAAGAACAAGGCGAAAGCGATGCGTATCCTCCGGGCGCGCCTCCATGAGCAGATTCAGGGGGAGCAGGACTTGAAGAGGGCTACGGAGAGGCGCAGCATGGTCGGCAGCGGCGATCGCAGCGAGCGGGTGAGGACCTACAATTTCCCCCAGGGCCGGGTGACGGACCATCGCATCGGTCTGACTGTTTACCGCCTCGACTCCTTTCTCGAGGGGGATCTGGAGGAGATGATCGATGCCCTCGCCTCCCACTTTCAGGCCCAGGCCCTGGCCGGAGAAAATGCCGGCGTGGCGTCCCGCACTTGACCGTGGGACGGCACACTCGTGGCCCTTCCGCCGCCACCCCGCTGCTCCTAGGCGACAGTCTCGCCTGGGGAAGGCGGCATCTCGCCGAACGCGGTGTCCCCTCCGCCGACCTCGACGCCCAGCTGCTCCTCGCGCATGCCACGGGATGTGATCGCTCTCACCTCTTCTCCGGTGCCGATCGAGTTATGGAAGGGGAGGCAAGCGACAGCTACCGGCGGCTGGTCCTGGAGCGTGGCGAGCGCGTCCCCCTTGCTTTTCTCGTTGGGCGGCGGGAATTCTGGTCCCTCGACTTCCTCGTCGATGGAAGAGTCCTTGTTCCCCGCCCGGAAACGGAGGGGATTGTCGAGGCCGCCGGGGATCTCCTCCGGCCGGGGTGCCGGGTTGTTGATGTGGGCACCGGGAGCGGCAATATCATCGTGGCCGTCGCCTCGGAGATGAAACGAGGTGAGTGGCACGCCGTTGACATCTCGCCGTCGGCTCTCGAGGTGGCGGCGGCAAACATCCGGACTCACGGTCTCGAGGGGAAGGTGTTCCTCGCCTGCAGCGACCTCCTCGGAATCTTCGACCCCGCCCGGGAGGGTTTTGACGCCATTCTCTCCAATCTTCCCTATATCCCGAGCGCCCGGATCGATTGCCTGCAGCCCGAGGTGGCCGGCCACGAGCCGAGGCTTGCCCTTGACGGCGGAGCTGACGGACTGAGGCTGGTCAGGCGCCTCGTCGACGAGGCGCCGACCCGGCTGCGGCCCGGCGGTTTCCTCGTCATGGAAGTGGGTGAAGGCCAGGCAACCGTCGTCAGGGAGATGATGGCGGCACATGGCGGCTACGGCCGGACGCATGCCCGGCGCGACCTCGCCGGGATCGAGCGGATCGTCGTCGGCGAAAGGAAGACGCAGTGGAGAGCATAACCGTACGAGGGAACGCCAGGCTCTCGGGCACCGTCAGCGTCAGCGGTGCGAAGAACGCCTCACTGCCTATTCTGGCGGCAACCCTCCTCGCCTCGGGCACGCACCGGATCGGGAACGTCCCCGACCTGCGCGACGTGGATACCGCCCGCCGGCTACTCGAGAAACTGGGCGGGCGCGTGCGCGGGCACGGTGTCCTCGACATCGAGACGGGGAAGGAGACGACGGCCGAGGCGCCCTACGACCTCGTCAAGACGATGCGCGCCTCCATTCTCGTCCTCGGACCCCTTCTGGCGCGCGTGGGACGGGCACGGGTCTCTCTCCCCGGCGGTTGTGCCATTGGGGAAAGGCCGGTAAACCTTCACCTCATGGCGATGGAGAGGCTCGGGGCCGAGATCACACTGGAGCACGGATATATCGAGGCGCGGGCGGAAAAGCTTCGCGGCGCCCTCATCCCATTCGAAGAGCCGACGGTGACCGGCACGGCCAATGCCATGATGGCGGCGGTCCTCGCGGTCGGGGAGACGACCATCGAAAATGCCGCCTGCGAGCCGGAACTCGTCGATCTTGCCGGTGCCCTGGCTACGATGGGCGCCCGGATCCGCGGAGCCGGCACGAAGACGGTCGTCATCCGCGGCGTGAAAAAACTGCGACCCATCTCCTACACCGTCATGCCCGACCGGATCGAAGCGGGGACGCTCATGACCGCCGCCGCCATGACCAGGGGCGACGTGCTCATTGAAGGGGCGGTGCCGAAGCACAGCGCGTCAGTCATGGACAAACTCAGGGAGGCCGGCGCCGTCCTCGAAGAGGAGGGCAGCGGCCTCCGGGTGCGCGGGCCGGGGCGCCTGCGTTCCGTCGATGTGAAGACCGGCCCCTATCCGGCCTTTCCCACCGACATGCAGGCCCAGTTCATGGCGCTTCTCTCCGTTTCACGGGGGTTGGGCGTGATCACGGAGACAATCTTCGAGAACCGCTTCATGCACGCCGCCGAACTCAAGAGAATGGGATCCGATGTGGTCGTCGAGGGCAACTACGCCATCGTCAGAGGCAAGAAAAACCTCTCGGGAGCCGAGGTCATGGCTACCGACCTGAGGGCGAGCGCCTCTCTCGTCATCGCCGGTCTGAAGGCTGTCGGCGAGACGATCATTTCCCGGGCCTACCACCTCGACCGCGGCTACGAGCGGCTCGAGGAAAAACTCGCCTCCCTGGGGGCGAGAACCAGCCGGGTCGGGGCGTGAAGTTTGAAGATTACGTGACAATGCTTTACCATTCCAGTGGGTTGCGGAGGTGGAGATGAAACCCTTGTCAAGGAGAAGAGGATGAAACTGCTTCGTTCGCGCGACCGCGGCTTCAGGAAAGTGCTCGATGGTCTCACCCGCCGGGGAGGGGAGGATGCGAGCCGGGTCGAGGAGACAGTGGTGCGCATTCTGGGTGACGTCCGCCGGCGGGGCGACGAAGCCGTCGTCGAGTACACCCACTCTCTTGACGGGGCGCGCTACCGGCCCGACGAACTGCGCGTGGGGGAAAAGGAAATACGAAAGGCCTTCCGCAGCGTCTCCAAAGATGATCTGCGGCTCATCGAGTGCGCCGCCGGGCGGATACGCGCCTTTCACGAGAAACAGCTTCCCCGGTCATGGTTCAGCACCGATGAGGGAGGCAGCCTGATGGGGATGCTGGTGACGCCCCTCGAGCGTGTCGGCCTCTACGTTCCCGGGGGGAAAGCCGCCTATCCGAGCTCGGTCCTGATGAATGTCATTCCGGCCCAGGTGGCGGGTGTGCGATCGCTGGCGATATGCACCCCGGCTCCGGAGGGGAATCTCAACCCCTACGTCCTCGTTGCCGCCGACCTCCTTGGGATAGAGGAGATCTACCGCATCGGCGGAGCCCAGGCGGTGGGAGCGCTCGCCTACGGGACGGGAACGATCGGGCGAGTGGACAAGATCGTCGGTCCGGGAAACATCTATGTCGCCACCGCCAAGAAAATTGTCTTCGGGGAGGTCGACATCGACATGGTGGCCGGCCCCAGTGAGATCCTGATCGTGGCCGACGAGAGTGCCGAGCCGTCACATCTGGCTGCCGATCTTCTTTCCCAGGCGGAGCACGACGAGATGGCCCTCTGCATCCTCGTTACGGACTCGGAGAAGATGGCCGAGCGAGTCCGCATCGAGGTGGAGCGGCAGGTCGACACGCTCCCCGCCGCGGCCCGGGCCCGGGCCGCCCTCGAGGGGCAGGGATATCTCATCGTCGTCCGCAACTTGTCGGAGGCCTTCGAAATCGCCAATGCCATCGCGCCGGAGCACCTGGAAGTGGTCGTCGAGGATCCCCTCTCCCGCCTGCCTGAAATCCGCAACGCCGGCAGTATTTTTCTGGGGCCTCACACCCCGGAGGCGGTGGGGGACTATCTGGCCGGACCAAATCACGTCCTGCCGACGGGCGGGACGGCTCGCTTCTTCTCCACCCTCGGTGTCGATTCCTTCATCAAGAAATCGAACATCATCAGTTTCAGCCGTAAGGAGCTGAAGCGGTGGGACAGGGAGGTGGTCCGCTTCGCCAGGCTGGAAGGCCTGGAAGCCCACGCCCGCTCCGTCATAATCCGGCGGAAGAAGAAATAGCGCGAGAGTTAAAAAAGGGTGTTTTTCACCATCCGCCGCGATGCTTTGCGGGTTACTACCCAGAGCTGTTACCTGCGAGAATAATTAATGTTTTCATATGACTTTGGTTGTGTTATGCTTTGGCGATTTCAAATAAAACAGACATGCTTGAGGCATGTTTCTTGCGTTGCAAAGGGGTGTTATGACTTTGAATAAGAGGTGTCTCTTTCTTCGTCGGCTCACGGCGTCGCTCTCCCTGGGCATCCTTTTCCTTCTGCCGGCAGCGGTATCGTCGCGGGAAATTATTTTCCCCCCCGACGGCTCCCTCGTCGACGGGGAGAGCCTGGAGAGCCGTGGTTATCGGCGGGAGAGGTCGGGCAGGCTCTCGGTCTCCTCCGGGGGGGTGGAGAAGAAGTCGAAAGTAGGTCCCGGGTACTTCACCGTCAGTGTCACCGTTGCCCACGGCTTCACCACCATCGTCCTGGGAGATGAAACGGTGAAAGTATTCTACCCCGAGGGCGGGGTTCCCGAGGCGGCGGCCTCTTTTCAGAACCCGGATCTCCACGCTGTCGACAACAGCTGCGACGACTGTCATGCCGAGGAGGCAGGGGTCCTGGGACTGAGCGCCG
>PVMS01083567.1_pt1 | contig 12408 bp, 6 predicted proteins | sample 1853461 | NCBI WGS metagenome assembly PVMS01 (sample SAMN08582032, study PRJNA380276) | Marine sediment metagenome, whole genome shotgun sequencing project. | isolation source: ocean sediment barecode stripped | collected 2017
TATAGGTATTTGCTAACGAGCCATAACCCCCTTGCAAAGAAAAATTACCTTTTAATCCTTCAGCAGCCTTCCCAATTATGAGGTTGACCGTCCCACCAACTGCATCGGCATCCATATCCGCAGTCAATGCTTTAGTAACTTCTATACCACTAAGGATGTTTGGTGCTATCATATTCAAATCCACACTGCGATCATTACGGTCCGTGGACTGCATTCTCACACCATTAACCATCGTCACATTATATTTTGGTGACATACCACGGATTGCAACCTTCTGTCCCTCTCCTCCGCTTCTGATCAGAGACAAACCGGGTAGCCTTGATACTGATTCTGCAGCATTAATATCTGGAACATCTCCTATTCGATCTGCTGATACAACATTTTTAATTGTATTAGAAGATAGCTGCTGGTTAATAGCCGCCATCTGTCCTGAAGCCTGGGCAGTTACTACAACCTCTTCACCTTCAAATGCGGCATAGTCTAATTCAAACTCTACTTCTACTGTGCTACCTGCAACAACAGTAACTGATATAGATTGCTCTTTAAAGCCAATATAAGTGGCGATCAAATTATAACCTCCAGCTGGAATTTTATGGATAATGAATTCACCTTCAGCACCTGTTGATGTTCCAATACTTGTTCCTTCCAGTTGAAGATTCGCAAAAGGAAGCCCGTCGCCGGAACCTTTCTCAACAACAGTCCCGGAGATAGTCCCGGATCCTTGCGCATAAGTTGAGTGAAATCCTGAAAAAAGAAATGCAAAGACTAAAACGATAACCGTAACGAAGGATTTACACATGCTATCTCAATATTAATATTGGTGTGATCATTATAGTTTAATTATTGACGACTCTAAAATAGATCTTTTGATAAGGCATCACCATGTATTTTTGTCCAAAAAACAACAGAAAATCGTACATGAATTTTTTGCTATACAAATCTTCTTTATCCCATCTGCCTAAATCTTCCCTGACCTACAATATGTTAAAGATCGCATATCGGCCATTCCAAGTAGCTTAGGATAACAGTCAAATTTGGCGGCAGTAAATCTTAAATCAACCATTTTCATTTAACCCTTGTTTGCAATGGTCCCATATAGGAGTCTCTCAATCCTCCAAGATCGATTACAACTTTATCCATGAAAACTCCAGAATCAATCATCCATATTCTTAAAGTGTGCCTCCCACCATGTTGAATAAAGTGTTGTGTTTTATTCACCGCCTGGTTACGTTGTACATTTTGTTTCCATTCTTCGCAGCGTAAATGTGTTTCAAAGTCGACAATCAAAGGGGGGCCATCATCGATTGAGATGCCATAAAGGCTGTGCCGTTGCGAATTGATTGGGAAAGTTGGCAAACAATAGGAATAAATGTCAACCCATCCTTTATTGAAACAGTAAAAATCATATTCCACATAAGCTCCTTCCTTATCATGTTCTAATTTCCATTCTTGTTCTACCGGCTCTGCAGCAAAAGGATAAGCACCGATACTGCTTCCAGTCAGGCCAAGCCCTTTGGTGTACTCCCAGCCAAAGCCATTCTTATCCTTTTTTCTGTGAAAACTCTCAGCATTGATTGAAATGACTCCGTTGTTTTCGACAAAAAGACCTAAAAGTTCCACTTGTGAAACATCCACCGGGGTAAATACGAAAACATCTATCTTCTGGCTGCTGCCAGCACCTTCTACGGATATCACTCCTTTGTGTTGACTCTGACCTCTTTCAGCCAACTTATTGTAATCTATATGGACGGTTATTCTGGAATCATCACCACATTTCCCTTTGATCTTGCTAAGACTGATCCAATCATCTGAGGTTGAAATATGATATTCGAATGATTTCTTGCCTTTATTGAATATTTCAAAGAAGTATGGTTTTTTATAAATCATGTTAAACCAGGGAAGCCTGGGATTACCGTCAATCAATATTTCATTTTCGAATTCTTCCACGAATATTCCCATGGAAGCATCCTCTTCCGGAATATTCTTCTCAACTGGTGGCATGAAATAGTTTGGTTGATTCTCTATAAGAATGGTATCAGCTTCTGTTTCCGGCAGCCAATAGGTTGGACGATTGACACCTATGCCATCCCACTGGATAATATCAACCCACTTTCCATTCAACAGCTTATGATAATTTTTAGTGACAATTCTAATGCTGTCCCAATATAGTGCTGCCAACTCAGCATAGCGATTTGTACTGGCCCGGCCCTGATTTGCATAAAGCCTGTTGGTCTGCGCATGCAGGAGTTTCGCGTCAGTATAATACATACATGCTATGGGGTACCAAACCAACTGGAAAAATGCTGCCTTTTGATTTTGTGAAAGTTGCTTATAAACAGCCTCAGCTTTTTCTTTCAGCTCCTTGCTGGAATTCAAGCGTCTTTCTGCCTCTTTGTAATTAATACTGCTGAATTTCGTATCTACCACTGGTGTTGTGGGCTCCAAACGATCCCAACCCATGTACTCCGGTTTACGTTCAAAAGCCAATTGATAATATTGATATTTTATATCTCCCAGCTCCTTTGCCAGTTCATCGCCGAATGCATTTCCCATCCATTTTATCTGGTGCTCCCATATGTTGTCCTTATCAAACCTGGTAACATCCCAGGCTAAATCCATCGAAAAGGAGAGATTGTATTCTGCGGGTTTGATATCACCCACATTAAAAACCCATAGTTCTCTTGCATTGAAATCATAGGCTTTCTTCATCTCAGTCCATATAAGTACAGGATTTGTAGTGCTAAGCCAGAGATAATCATGTGGCCTGCCCAAATAGGATAAATGATAGTAAACCCCAGCCCCCCCCCTCCTGGCACTCTCTTTTGAATTTGAAAGTCGCTTGATATACCCATAATTATCATCCGGCCATACTAGGGTGATATTTTCAGGCACTTTTATTCCCTGATTGTAAAGGCCTAATACTTCTTTATAGAGGACTAAAGCTTGTGGTATATCCTCTATTGGTTTATTGATATTGTCAGTCAAAATTTTCTGCTGATCATCAATAATCTTCTCCATAAGGCCTACCTTTTCATCGATGCTTAGTTCACCGTTCAGTGGAAGATCACCACTTCCTCTCATGCCTAATGTATAAACAGCATCGAAAGCTCCCAGTTTTTCCACCCAAGCATTCCAGTAGTCATAAATATTGTCACGGTTGATATCGTATTGCCAGGGTCCCTGTTTTTTACTGTTCCATCCAGATGAAAGCATTTGTGTGTTATGGGGCGTTCCCAACACAATGGCATATTTTTCTGCCAGTCGTGCTCTTTCCATATTACCTGCATTCCAGGTGTAGTTAGCCTTTAAACGAAGCAATAACTCATATACATGCCGGAAGGTATTTGGTCCCATACCATTGGTCCCGGGATCCTGGGTTTGAGCAGCCCATGGTTCCAATCCAAATCCTGAATCATTAATAAAAATACCTCTGTATTTGACAGATGGAGGCCCGAATTGACAATTCGCACTTTTTATGAAAATATTAGTCTTTTTCTTTACAGGTACGTCTGCCCAGAAATACCACGGCGATACACCAATTTGTTTTGAAAGTTCATATACACCGTAGGCAGTTCCTCGCCTGTCGCTTCCCACTATCACTAGTGCTTTCTCCACATTTGGGAACGGATTCTCAACAAGCAGGATTTTAAAAGTCTCCCACTGGTCTTTGAGACCTTCGATATCTATTTTATTCTGATCAGAGAGTTTAGTCAGCAGTTCGCATTTTTCCACCGAGCCAATGATCACCAGGTTCTTTTCTGAGGAACCCTGTTGACTTATCATTTCCGGAATTAATCCGGTGACCTTTCCAATATCCTCCCGAAGATCCTGGGCAGCAATCCTGACGACCTCAAAATCATTTTCCTCCACATAAATAGTTGAAGCATGTTTTTTTGAAACAAGGGGGAAAGCTTCTGCGGAATATTCATCCTCAATGATTAGCTCTTTACTCTGACCGCTGAGTTTCCCCGGCTGGGCAATTAAACAGAGAAGCAGAATGCATGACGCTAAAAGAAAGTGATTTGCTTTCATCAATTTGGTTGAAGTGAATAGCTAGTTTTTTTTCGGATGCAAGGGGACAAGCATAATGTCACTGTCCGTCAGCAGGCTGGAATTGATCAATACCCATTTACCATCGGGACTGATGGAGGGATGAAGATGTGCCTCACTGGTAAAAGGGCTAATACTGTTCAGTCGATGTCCCTGGGTGAGCAATACATCCTGCTCATCCTCTTCAATATTCAGCCGGTAGAGTTTGCCGTCGAATGTGTCTCCAACCGCCCATTTATGATCCGCAGTACCACCGCAATGCCAGTAGCCACCACCTTCAACCTGGCCAAGCAGTTCGGATTCGTCGGTACGCAGGTTAATGGAGAAAATCCCGGTAGGATTCTTACGCAGGCGGTCAATGTGTCCCATTACATGAAAAAACACATGATCGGGTCCTGCAAATATTTCGTGGGTAACCCACTCTTCATCATTTTCCTTGTACAGGGGCCGGTTTTCCACCTGGCCATCTTCTTTCAGGGTCATATACCACATCCGTTGCGGAGAATCCCCCCCGGTTTCCCAGCAATACATTACCTCACCGGTCACATAGGGATTTGATTGAAGATGCCCTATCCTGAATGGGACTTCAAGGTGTTTTGTTGTTTTGCCGGTCTTAAAATCCAGGGAGTAGATGGCCGAAAGATCATCCCCCAGACGGGTTGAAAAGAACACCCTGTTTTCTTCTGCATCAAGACCCAGTCCACTGGGTCTGATATCCTCAGGAACAGTACCCAGACTATTTTCGTAATCAGAGGCTTCTCCAACTTTACCTTTTTCGCTGTCGGACAATAATTTACCCAGGTTTAGCTCAATCAGCTCATTTCCCCGGAAAATATATCCTGAATTTTTTTTCCATCCCAGATGATAAGTACTTCCCTTATCCCCGGAACTGATCTGGACAATCTCGTAATTCTCCATGGAAATGGCATAGGCTTGCGCACTTTTGTTTTCAAAATTAGTGTGACGTGATGTAAAAACAATGTACTTCCCGTCGGGGGTCCACTGGGGATGAGTCTGGTACATTTTCGAACTGTTACGCCTGGAAGTAGTCAGGGCTATCACCTCCACACCGGTCACTTCATCGATGAATCTAATGTGCTCGGAAGGGAAACGCTGGCCAAAAACATCCTCTTTGGCCATGTCGAATGTCTTATAGACACCCGACCTTCCGGAATAGTCAACTCCCTCAATAACCTGGGAATGAACAGTTGGAGAAAGCAGGAAGGTGATAAGTATGATTCCCGGCAGGGAGCAAACGAGCTTAATATTTTTCATGGGCTTTATTATTTATTTAATTTGATTATCTGTATTTATACGGTTTCGGGTCTTTCTCTTCCTCAGAAAATGATTCGATTGGAAAAACGGTATACTCTGCATTATACAGCTTATCAAGCTGTTCCTTGGTCATGGCTGCGTCCACTGCATCTACCCTTTTCAGGTATCCTTCCATTTTCGTTAACAGTTCAAGGTATTTATCGGGCAATTCCTCCGACAGATCATGCCATTCATAAGGGTCGTTCCTCACGTTGAAGAGCAGCACTTCATCGTTATTATAGTAGTGTTTAATTAACTTAAAGTCGCCGTGTCGGATAGCTGACTGGCGTCGTTGGGCGTCCCCGCCTTCTCCCTGAGCGCAGTGAAAAATCAATCCTTCCGGCATACCGCTTCGCAAGACATCGCCCTCGCCCCCTGCTTTTAATAAGGATACAAGGCTGCCGCCATCCAGGTCTTTGGGTAACGGTACTTTCGACCCTGCCAAATCGTGAAAAGTCGGCCACAAGTCGCAGCCCCAAACCAACACTTCGCTGTGAGAATTCTTTGGAATTGAGGGACCTGCGACAAGCATGGGCACACGAATGCCCCCTTCCATAAATCCATATTTGCCTCGGCGTAGCGGCATGTTCACTCTTGCGGCTCCTCTCCCTTTTGTCACTGCACCGTTATCCGCTATAAGAAAGATGTAGGTATTATCCTCTATGCCAAGTTCTTTAATTTTATCCAGGACAATACCAATCCCGTCATCGAGATCCTCGATCATTGCCCCGAATTTCGTTCGATTATGCCATTTGCCTGGTTCTTTATTTTCATATTTCTCTAAGGTTTCAGGTCGTGCAAAATAGTTAGCATGAGCGGCATAATGCGATATCTGCAAGTAGAAGGGCTTTTTGTCCATGACCTGCTTATCCATGAATTCGCATGCTTTGCGCGACAGGCTGAAAATGCGCTTTGGATCGTCCTCAGGCAATCGAATGCCCGGTGTGTTCGTCTTTCTGTCAGGCCCCTTGAGAAAGTTGCCTTCTGTGTTAGAGGTTGCACCTGTAGTAAGATCATAACCCACCGAGTCAGGATGAGGCCAATGATGCCATTTGCCAAGATGCGCCGTAACATAACCCTGCCCGCTTTGTTTGAGCATTTTGGGTATTGAAACTGACTGACTAATCCGTTCTTTAGCCCCCGGATTCCATTGCCCTTTTTCGAATTCATTAGACATAAACAGCAGACGCGCCGGACTCTTGCCATATTGAAGTGCGCAGCGTGAAGGCGAGCAAATAGCGGCAGGACTGTATGCACGGGAGAATCGCATCCCTTGCTTCGCTAATCTATCGAGATTTGGTGTCTCAATAAAATCGCTCCTGGATTCCGGATCATTAGGATCCATTCTCAGCGAGGTTCCCGTCCAACCTTGATCATCAGTCAAGATAAAAACGAAATTCGGCGGGATTGCAGAACTCCCGGAAAGAGATTCTGTATTCTTGCCTTGTTTTTCAGAATTATTGCAGGAAAACAATACTAATCCTAGGAAAATAAATAAAGTGAGATTTTTCATTTTATATGAGTCTTACTTAGCAATTTTAAGTTTAATGTTTTGTATCACTGCTGAAATCACTGAAGAGCTACATCCCATACTTTTGACAGGCGTGATTTACCAAGCGGACCTTCCACCCAGAGCACCACCACATATTTTCCCGGCTCCTTATATCTATGTTGTGGATTTTGTTCGTCGGACGTTTCGCCATCTCCAAAATCCCATTTCCAGGAGGTAATTTCTCCTCCCGATTCGTCCTGAAATGCAACTAAACGGCGTGTCATATCCACTATTTTGAAGGACCATTTAGCCTCGATGTCTTTCATGAACCGGGGCTCCAGGGGCATTAGTTTAAATGGAAGCAGATGGGATGCATTGCCATACATGGTGTGTTCTTTGGATAAGTTCCAGAAACCGTTATTACCGTCCTCCTGGTCATAATCAATAAATGCCCAGCACAGCCCCACATTTTTGTTCTCTTTCAGGATGGAGCTTACAGCCCGCTCGGGTCCTTCACTCCCCGCATGGTCGAAGGGTGTTATCCAGAATTCCAGTGTAAGATCTCCTGATTCACCGTGCTTGAAATTGAAGTCATAAGCGGCATTGGCCCATGGCAACTCCTTGATCCAGGGTTGACACCCCCAAACCAGGGTCCAGTCTTTTCCTACCGCAGGGGTGAATATGTGGTAATTCTGGGCATGTACCCCATGGAAGGAAAGATAGGCTTCCATGGGATCAAGCGCTTTATTAGGATGAAAGCGGTCTATAAAGGGGCCACCACTCTGATCTCCGTCCACCACCAGTTCATAGGTATCGTTGCGCAATCCTGGGCCTGAAAAGTCCCAAAAATCATCATAAGCCTCCACAAGGAAGTACAGCCTGTTGAGGCCATCCACCCAGCCCACTTTCACATTCAGGTTCAAATTCGTTGTATCCACAGAAGCATGTTTTTTGGTATCATCCCATAGCTGATCCATGCCAATCACATAATCTGCCGGAACAATATCCCAATCTTCATTATTCCCGTCTATGCAAGGGATCTTATCTGGCGGAAACTGAAAGATTTTGTAACTGCGTTGATCCTGGGAGAATGCATTATTGCTATAAATACCAAGAAAGATCAAAATTAGTGTGCAGTAAAACAGACTTTTCATAGTGCAAGTATTTGGCCGGTTGATCGGTGCATCTGTCATGATTGTGTTTATTCGGATTCTCCGGAGAACAGGGGATGATCTTCCGGTATCTGATCCCCTACTAACTCCAGCAATTCAATGGCGTTTAAGCACCATTGCGCTGTTTTGTTAGTAGAAACACCATTCACCTCATATACCGGGGCAAGTATTTCGGGCTTATCCACTAAATTCATATAAAATGTTGTGCTGCTTCCTTCTGTTCTCCTTTCTTTCAGAAAATAATCCCAGGCCTTTTCAGCCCAGGCATCCTGTCCTGTTTCCCTGGCATAGTAGGCAGGAAGCCGGGCATAAAATGGTCCAGGGTCGCCCAGTTTTACACGTATCCCGAATTCTTCCTCAATGCGATCAGCCCGCTCACCGTATAGCTTACAGAATTGCAGCCAGAGTTTATCCCACTTCTTATTATCCAGGAGGGGGCCCAGCTCAAAGGCTATTTCCGGACCTCCCATTAATACTGAAAGATGGCTGTATCCTATGTCCTCCCGATCCAGCTGATACAGCTTATATGTTGCCGGATCGTATCCCATGGCAGCACCCTTTCCTGAGAAGAGACCATAGGGCATCTTTGATAAACTATTTATGCCAGTCATAATCTTATCCCTGTGTACATCATCTCCGGTACGTTCCCATTCCGTCATCCAGTTCCCCACCAGGGCCAGCCAGTCGGGGCCCATTCTCGCATGTGTCGGGTATTCGCTTTTCTCCAATATTTGACGCAAGGGATCCGTTTCACCAATGGCTCTGTTTGAAGCCTCCGCTGATGCATGCATTAAGTCGCCTGTGCGTTCATCGGTTGTGAGGTAGTAATAGAAACGAGACAAAGCTGCCTGGGCAATTCTTACCTCTTTTGCTCCGCAGCCCCAGTGACGTACATTGTGCCTTGAGCCCAATCCCTCAAAACGCCCCAGGTGATATACATCCACTTCTCCGGTATGGCGGGTCATGGCTTCTGCCATGCGGAAAATATCCTGTTCGCCGGAACGTAAAAAGGCGTACCACAACCACATATTTGGCATTAACTCGGTATTATCCCAGGCGTATCCGCCAATGTCATATCTCCATGTATGCCTTACGGGATCGTATGCATGCATCACATCCCCAAAATCCCAGAATCCATACCAATCCCTTTGTTCCACTTCCAGCTGGTAAAACCTGAATGCCTTGTCGAGCTGATCTTCTATCCATCTTTTGCCTTTTGTACTCCTGTCGGGTAAACTCCAGACTCCAAAAACGGGAATGTTATGTATATATTCCGGCAATGCCGTAAGCAATGCGGGTTGATTACCTTGTTGTGAAAGTCCGTTCAGTATATCTGCAGAAGGCACCTCCGAAGAGGCAAACAACAGAATCTCACTGGTTCTTCCAACACCCAGCGGGGTACTGAATCCGGGTTGAACATCTTCATAACTGGCTTCAAGTGTATGTCCCCATGCCAGGGTATCGTAGTGCCTCATATCCATGGCCGGGCCCTCTGGTGACCATAACCAGGCCTTTATTTTTGCAGTTCCTGTCCTGGCATCCTTCACCTCAAGTGCTGAAGGAAAAGATTGCCAGAAATCCCTGATGCAAACCGCCAGTCCGCCTGAAACATCCCCGGCATATACCAGGCCGGAAGAACGGCCGCCGGCCCCTGCATCTATCCAGGCACTCTGGTCGTTGGTCCTTTTTTGAATCCTGAATCCGTCGGCATTTCCCTGGTATAATTTGAAATCGTTCCATGACGCTGCATTATCAATATAGAATTTCTGCTTCTCAGAAAATGTTTCACGCGCAGGGATTCGTTGTCCTGCTATTTGCTTAGCATAAGAATCTTTTTCCCCTATCTGCCTTCGTCCGGTTAATGGTTCAACAGGTTCGGACCAAAAACCACCTTTTTCACCTGAAAACCGTATATGGCGGTTATATAATTCCTCATCCATTGGGACATCGAAAACAATTCCCAATCCGCGAATAAAGTCCTTGTGCTGGTCGCCGTCATATATGATGGTATGCACCATTTTTACGGATTGCTGGCCAGCATAAAAATAGAACCGGACAATGAAGGGAAGGAATTCCCTGGTTCCCGTTTCAGAAAGGTGGGTTCCTTCAATTTTTACTACTGACCTGACAGGTCCGGCTTGCTCCACAGTAACTTTTTCTATGCTGCCTGTTAACTTTTCTCTTCCCGGTTGGGCACCCAATTCCGTATCCGGCCCGTTCTGAAGAATGCAAACCAGCTCTCCTCCCGATGAAACCTCACGATTATCAGTTTTAAGTGAAGTGATGATCCGGCTTCCCTGGCGGGGAATGACGCACTCCAGCACTCCGGTGTTAATGTGAACAGCTTCTTCGGTTTCGGTCACCTCCATTTTATGAGAAGCTTTGATCGGTTCTGCCTTTTCTGTGGGCTGGAGTTGGAAGGTTGATCCTGAATTAGCATCCACTACAGTACTCATACCTAACCATTTAAGGGAACCGTCGGGCCAGTAGGCCATCGGCCAGGATTGTACATCCATGGGATGACCTTTGGAATTTTTCAACAGGTAAGCACTGCTTGTCTGGACTTGTCCTTCAGCAAAAGGTACTCCGAAGCTGACACCCGTGGAAATACCCGGGGCCTTTTCACCGAGCCACTTGAGTTGCACTACCGGGATGCTTTGGGCCAAGGTTTCATTACAGATAAAACCTATGATTGAAAGAAGAAGCACAGATAAGAATGCTTTCTTGAGATATTGATTCTCAAGGGTATATTTCCGGTTCATGATTATAGTTTAGAAATTTTAAAATTTGCAAAGCGCGATGAACGCGTGAACATCAAACGCAATCCAATTCTTCCCTCTTCAATTACAGGGAGTTCTGAATTAATAAAATGACAGTAATAAGTTTGATGCGCATTCGAGATTTTCATATAGATGTTTCGCTCCCTTTTTATCACTGTAATTTTATGAGGATCACCAGGGGCAAACAGGCCTTCAGGATAATAATCAGGCGTCAGGTTTGAACCCTCCAGGCCAGTAAGGTCAGGCATATAACGACGTGCCCGGATGTAAGATTTGCGGTCATCTCCATTATTTGGGAATGCGGCAAAGCTGATGTGATAGGCATTCATGTGATCGAAATACTTACGCATGGCAGGTACCTGCCGGTATTTACTCCATTCTGCGATGTCCTTTTTAAAAGGCTCCTTACCGCTACCAGTGGCCTGAATGTACAGGATATTAACACATCGGGTCTCAAAATCCAGGCGGGTATAATCAAATTCAATTTTCACATCACCTTCGAATGATTCCTTTGTCCATAAAACCATGTGATGCGCATCATTCTTAAATTTTGGACCTGCAGTGAGTTGCATCCCCTTTTCATCGTTTCTGACCGATGCAACTTCGCCATCCAGAAACCATCGTTCTTCCCAGTCTCCTGTGCAGGAATCCGAAAAGACTTCCAGCCATTGCTCCTGCAGGGCTTCTTCAAAAGCTTCTTTTTCCGGATTATTTCTCTTCTGTTCAACGCACCCAACAGATAGAGCAACGAATAGCAGGGTGCAAATCAGATTGCTTATTCTCATATTTTCAACTTTAGCTGAAAGTAGACAAGGCTTAATGATGGTCCCTCACTCCATCTTCTTCCATGTAAAAAATGGCGGCATCAGTCTCCACTTTTTCTTTGTAAAATAATAATGCACTGTCATTCATCTTTACGGTTTGATTTTCCAGCAAGCGATACACTTCCGCACCTGCATATATGAAAGGACCGTAGCCATGACCGGCTGCTTTATTTACCGGACGGTAATAATAGAATGCAGGATCAAATGCCATTCCGGTACCTACACAGGTCCCGTCAATTTCGCCAAGCTCATTCACCCTGGTTGTTACACCGTGCCAGCCAAGCATCGTTTGAGAACCATAGGCCAGCATATCAATCCAGCCTTCGTTTATCGCTTTTGCCATACAATACACGTAAATTGCACTGGCTGAAGTTTCCAGGTAAGAATCGTTTCTGTCCAAAAGCTGGTGCCACAATCCTTCACTGGATTGAAGACCACACAAACCCTGGATATGGGCCTGCAGCAATGCCAATACCTTTTCTCGTCCCGGGTATCCTTCTGGTATAGCGTCTAACACTTCCACCTTTGTCAGCAGGGCCCAACCGTTAGCTCGTCCCCAGTGAAAGGCAGGATGTGGATTCATGGCTTCAATCCAACCATGCCGGTAAAGCCCTTTTTCTGGCATAAACATGCGGTCGGCAAATTGCATAATTTGTTTGATTGCTTCGTCGTAATATTTGGTCTCCCCCGTGAATTTGCCCATATTCGCAATGGCGGGAACACCCATAACCATATCATCTAACCAGAGGGTGTTTTTTTGTGGCCGGTTGCGTGCA
>PVMS01018522.1_pt1 | contig 12407 bp, 12 predicted proteins | sample 1853461 | NCBI WGS metagenome assembly PVMS01 (sample SAMN08582032, study PRJNA380276) | Marine sediment metagenome, whole genome shotgun sequencing project. | isolation source: ocean sediment barecode stripped | collected 2017
CCGCGAGTCAACGCGAAACTTTCAACGACATGCGGCTCGGTGCCATTATCGCGCTGGTACTGATGTACCTCGTACTGGCCTGGGTTTTTCATCCTATGGCTGGCCGTTGCTGGTGATGCTGACCATACCACTGGGGCTCACGGGAGCTGTACTTGGACACTGGATCATGGGCATGAACCTGACCATATTGTCGATGTTTGGTTTCTTCGGCCTGTCGGGTATTGTCGACAATGACTCAATAATCCTGGTTATCTTTTACCGTCATATCAGGGACGAGGGAATGTCAACCTATGCCGCTCTTGAAGAGGCAGCCTGTCAGCGTTTACGCGCGGTACTGCTGACCTCGCTTACCACGATTGCAGGCTTGACGCCGTTACTGTTCGAAACCTCACGCCAGGCGCAATTCCTGATACCGATGGCAGTTTCGATCGCCTTTGGACTGGCGTTTGCAACACTGCTGATCCTGTTGGTGATTCCAGCGATGTTATCTATCTACGAAGATGTTCACGCCGCACTGCGAGGCGAGCCGCAAACCCCGGCGGGAGCAACATGACACAATTTTCTCGATTACAGAAAGAACAGCTCAAGTCGGTAGCAGAACCGATCTGGACAAATATTATCGTGGCCGCACGCGAGCGTGACTATGCAAAATTTTCACGGGGCTTTTCCAGCGAACTACTGGCAAAACTCTCGGAAGAGCATTTCCGTGAGAGTTGTAAAGATTTTCCGCTATTAACCACCATCGAACCCGGCTTCGAATTTATCGACTCGATTCAGCGCGAGCAGGCAATAACCATTTTGTGGCGACTGCGCAGCTCAAAATTCGAAGGCGAATTTCTCGGCCTGCTAACCCTGCAAAGCGGCGCGGCTGGCATGGAGATCACTGCCGTTTCTGTCAGCTAATCGGTACCACCAACCGTAATTTCATCGATTTTGAGAGTAGGCTGTCCTACCCCGACAGGTACCGACTGGCCTTCCTTGCCACATACGCCGACACCCTGGTCGAGTTCGAGGTTGTTACCCACCATCGAAATCTTGCCCATCACCTCGGGCCCGGAACCAATCAGGGTTGCACCCTTGACTGGCGCGGTTATCTTGCCTTTTTCAATGAGATAGGCTTCGGACAGTGAAAACACGAATCTTCCTGAAGTGATATCCACCTGACCGCCGCCAAAATTAACCGCATACAGGCCCTTGTCTACCGAGCTGATAATTTCCTCGGGGTCGCTTTCCCCGGCCAGCATATAGGTATTGGTCATTCGCGGCATGGGTAAATGGGCGAAGGATTCGCGACGCCCATTCGAGGTGGACTGCACTCCCATCAGACGAGCGTTCATCTTGTCCTGCATGTAACCCTTGAGTATGCCATTTTCGATCAAAGTGGTGCGTTGTGCGGGAACCCCCTCGTCATCGATGCTGAGCGAGCCACGGCGATCGAGTAAGGTGCCATCGTCGACCACGGTGCATAGCGGGGAGGCAACCTGCTGGCCCACTTTATTGCTGAATGCGGAGGTTCCCTTGCGATTGAAATCCCCTTCGAGACCGTGACCTACCGCCTCGTGTAACAATACCCCCGGCCACCCCGGGCCCAGTACCACCGGCATAGTACCCGCCGGCGTCGCGATCGACTCGAGGTTGACGGCGGCCTGCCTGACCGCCTCGCGCGCGAGTTCATAAGCGCGGTCGGTATCAAAAAATACATCATAGCCATGTCGTCCGCCGCCACCGGCACTGCCCTGCTCGCGACGATCAGACTGGTGCATCAGCACGGTAACATTGAGACGCACCAGCGGACGTATGTCGGCCGCCAGGGTATTGTCTGTCGCGGCGACCAATATGTGATCGATGCCGCCAGACAGGGATATAATAACCTGCTCGATACGTGCATCGAGCGAGCGGGTATAGGCATCAAGCTTTTTAAGCAATTCTACTTTTTCATCGGCATTGCGACCATCTATCGGATTTCTTGCCGTGTACAGCGCCGTTGCCGGTCGACTGGACAGGGTTATGGCACTACTTCCAGACTGCCCCTGCTTGACGATTGCGCGAGCATTGTTTACCGCCTGGGTAATCGCATTGCTGCGTAAATCGTCGCAATAGGCAAAGCCGGTTTTTTCCTCTGACATTGCACGAATTCCAACACCTTTTTCGATATTGAAACTGCCCTCGCGCAGAATACCGTCATCCATGACCCAGGATTCCTGCTGGCTGGTCTGAAAGTAAAGATCGCCGGCATCGACATGCCTGCTCTGCAAGCCGTGCAGAAACCCGCCAAGCTGCTCAATTTCAAGTTCGCTCGGCTCGAGGATATTCTGACTAACTACTTCTAAGGTTGACGCCATGTTTCGTTATTGCTCCAGTTCGTCGCGATTACCAACGTCCAGCTTGATCTCGTCGGCTGCCTGTGTGCCTGATGACAACAGGATATAATCTGAGGGCACACCCAGGGATATCAACCAGTCGCGTAATTCCGCCGCCCAGAGTTCACCTGTATCTTCACCGGGATAGCGAATAATCATGGCCCTGTCACCGCCCTTGCCCCAGTAGCTTACCGCCGAGCGGACCGCCGCCAATTGCGGAATCACTATACCTGTTCGCGGGCGTGCCCATTCATCGGCACTCAAGGTGAAAATGCGAATCGAATTTGCCATCGCGTTACCTGCCATACAGAGCAGGCCGACAAAACAGATGCTATTTTTCACTATTCGGTAAGTCTTCTTGATTTTCATCAACTGCCTTTATCAGTTCAATTTGAGGATCATCCCAGCTTCCGGTGATCTTGTATTCTATTTCCACCGCATCGTCTATGGATTTTTTAAATAAATTCTGCAGTAGCAGCAAGCCCCAACCTACTGCGGTACTGGCTGCAACTACTCCAAGTATCGGCAAGGTTTGCCTGAATTTCGGAGTCACCCGCATAACCTGATCATAATCACGATCGATTATTCCGGTCCTGCCGGAGATCTTGATCTTGGCTGCAGGGCCATCCATGCGCGTATTTTTGGTATAAAGCGCACCGTCCTCAAGCCGGTATTTGCCGGTAATCTTGTCGAACTCCATGCCTTCGACCACAACATCCGAAAAGTCCAGTGACAAACGCCTTGGTAAAGCGCTCAAACTCAGTAATCCGACATATCTGCCGCCGCCTGGATCGACGTTATTCAATACTCCATCTTTAATTTTCATGCGGGCATCACCGTGCAGAATACCCAGCTCAAACCCCAGCAGCGGCGCCTCCCAGGTGAACCCACCACTAAAATCCAGGGTTCCGTTATGCATGGTATCGCCGAAGCCAATGCCCTTGATTGCCTGACCAAATTCCTTGCCTTTAGCCACCATGGTGAGGCTGGAAAGATGGGCACGGCTGGTAGCATCGTAATCCCACTGTGCCTTGCCGGTTATGATTATATAGTCTCGACGCAGACCAAACTTATCGATATAAACAGTATTTCCGACCGGTCTGCCATCCACGAAAAAATCATTAAACAGCATATCGTTGTATACCAGCGCATCGCTGCGCAGGCGGAAATCGACCACATCCGTCGGCAGCATCCCGTCATAGTTCCTTTCCTGCTCCAGTTTATCCAGTCTCAGGTAAGTCAGATTAACGAGCACCGGATCTTGCGGGGATGGTTGCAGGGGCACTTCGAAACTGCCCCTGGTCAGGGTCGATTCGATCAGCCCCAGAAAACGGTTGTTTCTCCGATACAGGTCGAACTTCACTCTTTCGAGAGTGCGGCCAAACGCATGGACCCGCTCTACTTCGAGATCTGCCGTGCTCAGCAGGGTCGGTCCTTCACTGTGGTAATCAGCGATGACCTTGATCCATTCGTCAACAGCGACCTCGGTAATCGAGCCATAGAGATGCATACCCTTACGCTGCCTTGCTTCAAGCGGTCTCGAGAAAGCCAGGTCGAGTGAGTCCAGCTCGAAATCCTGATCCGCCTCGGCGAGCAATCGCCCCCGACCACTCAGATTACTACCCAGGTCAAACTTGAAACGGATTTGCTGGGGGTAAAAATCGAGCCCGGCTGAAACTCGCATAGTTGCCTTCGACAACTTGGTCAATGGCTGCGGCAGCGTAAGCCGGGTAGCCTTCAAATCGCTGGCGGCGTTTACCCGCAGAAAGGCCTGCCCGACGGGTGCTGATGCGCTGGCAAACCTTAACCCGACCTGCCAGCCGCTTTTGCCATTCACGTACCGGGTCAACTTGTCTGGCAGTTTTTTGAGCAGGTTCCGGGACTCAACCACTCCTCGCGCCTGCACCAGTGTATCGCCACTGCGCTTATCTGTGCTGATATTGATTTTGACCGGATCACCAAACAGTCGCGCACTTATATCGCGGGCTACGATCAAATCTTCGGTGACCAGCAAACGACCCTTAATCCTGCTCAGATCCAGACCCCAGACATCGGCACGGGCACGCGCATTATCGAAATCTATGGCGACCTTGACCTGTTGTTCAGGAAGGCCGTCGCCTAAGGGTATGCGCAGATCGATTTTCACGCTGGCCTTACCACCCAGGTCATGCAAATTGCTGATAATACTGCGATAGTCTTCACCTACCGGTGTGCCGAGCCAGACGCGTACCGCATCAGCAGTTGGTGCTTGCGTATCGATTTCAAGTACCAGCTCAGCCTTGTCAAAATCAGCGATAACCCCATTGGCGCGCACATCATCGAGCTTTTCGTAGCTGGCCCGATCCAGGTCAAAGTTGAAGCCGGCATTATGGAACAATATTCTGCCGCTACCATTTCTAAGCGCTAACCATCCAGGTGCAAAAAACAGGTTGGTATTCTCGACATCGAAATCGACAAATAACTCGCCCGCTCTCTCCCGCGCTAACTCACGGATATCGCGCAGCCGGCCGTGGAACTGGAAATCGCCCCTGGGTACGAGGCCTTTTTTTAACCCGCGCTCCAGCCACGCAAGGGGAGCTGGAGGCAGGATTTTGAGCGGCAGATAATTGCGCACTTTATTGACCTTGGCGTCTGCAAAACTAGCCCGTATAAATACAAATGGTTGTTCGGCCTGATCGGCGATCAACCACATGCGGCCGGTGGCCCTGATATCCTGATTATGCGCCAGGATATTGTCTGCAGAGAGCACCAGATCACCAGATTCCAATAGGTTTACAACTGCGTCCAGTTCGAGAGTATCAAACTCAAACGGCGCCCTGAACTGATCATTAAAATCCAGCCTGACAGCCTCGCCATACAACCTCGCCTGCAGTCGATTATCTCCCAGCAGAAAGTCGGCATTCAGATTTGTCACACCCGGATAACCCTCAAAAGCCTCGCTACTAATTTCAGCTGCCCGTCCGCTTACCCTGAAAGCCTCCGGTCGCGCCAGGTCTATCCCCAGCATTACATCCCGCAGTACACCCTGAAGCCTGCTATTTGCGATTTGTTGAGTGAATTGCGCAGGCAGCCACTGGCCTGCGACCACCGGCAAGCTGGCAATTCGGAGTCGATCTATCCAGGCTGAAATAAAGGGTTTGTCGGGGCCGGCAGTGACTTCAAACTGGGTACGGAATCCAGGCACGTTACTGTCATTGATTTTCAGGCGCTCGACCTGGTTCGTAATTCGCCAACCGGACTTCCGATTAATGGCGTTAAAACGGGAGTGGTAATCGACCGCCACAGGGGTTCTATCCGGGGACGACTGCAACATCCCCTGCTTGATTACCAGATTTCCATTCACCGCATTGACATCGTAGCCGGACATATTTAGCCAGACTTCACCATCGAGTGTCCCTGCCTGAACTCCCCATGTACCCAGATCGAACAACCCGGCTATACGGGTTAATTGTAAATCTGATGTATTTATATAGATCACACTGCGCCCGGGGTCGATTACCGACTTGATTAAAATCCTGCGCCCAAGTTCGTCCGGTAACATCGTGCTTAACTGCGTATAAAACTGGTCGTTACGGCGATTGATTTGTGCAGCAACATCGTTGAGCTGATAGGTGGATTGAGATTTCTGATCGCGAATTACCAGGTTCCGCAAGTCGAGTTTAAGATAACGCGGCGCCAGCGACAGGACGCGCGCGAACCCGGGCAAAGGCGTATCGACATCCCCCAAAGGGATTTCGAACTCATCGGCCCACCAGCGGCCCGATGTATCCCTGGTCAGTTCGAGCCTTTCCAGCTGACCGGTTATTTCCAGCACTACCGGCGCCCGCTCGCGCAGGCTGGCCCAGAAATCAAACTCCACCGCGAGCCGGTCGATAGACAACGGCTGCGATTTATCGGGCAGGTTTATGGAAGCATTCTCGATACGCAGAATCGGGTTGAAGCGGTTCATTGCCCCGCTGACTCCACTAAACACGATATCCTTGTTCAGGTTTTGCGCCACCAGGCGCTCGATCTCGGGCTTGAAATAGTCGATATTGCTGATTGCAAGGCGCAAGCCGCCCATGATTATCGCTAGCAGGATAACCGTGGCTACCAACAGCCTAAAGCCAAGTCGTTTTAAAAAATCCATCGTATGAAACCGTGATTTCTAGACCGGTACCACGTCATAGGATTCCTGTGACAAATGCGCCTCTACCTGAAGTTTGACCGGAATCTTGATAAAGGTTTCCAGTTCAGCCAGATTTGCGGCCTCTTCGTCCAGCAATCTGTCAACCACGTCCTGATTCGCCATCACCAGCAACTGTTGCGCCTCATCATAAAAACGGGCTTCGCGTAAAATCTCACGGAATAATTCATAGCATACGGTTTCGGTGGTCTTCAGCGAACCACGCCCATGACAGGTTTTGCAGGGTTCACAGAGTACGTGTTCGAGACTTTCACGGGTGCGTTTGCGGGTCATTTCCACGAGGCCAAGGGGTGATACCTCGCACACCTGGGTCTTGGCATGATCTTTAGCCAGGTATTTTTCCAGTGACTTCAATACCTGGGCCTTATGACCTTCATGCTCCATATCGATAAAATCGATGATGATAATACCCCCCAGGTTGCGTAATCTGAGTTGGCGTGCGAGCGCCTGGGAAGCTTCCATATTGGTTTTGAAGATGGTTTCTTCCAGGTTGTGACGGCCGACGAACGCGCCAGTGTTGATATCGATGGTGGTCATCGCCTCGGTTTGATCGATGATCAGGTAACCACCGGACTTGAGACTAACCTGACGGGCCAGTGCGCGCTGTAATTCGTCATCGATATTATATAGGTCAAACAGCGGGCGTTCGCCCGGATAGTGTTCGATCTTGCACGGCAGATCGGGTATGTAGCGCTCCGCGAAATCAGTCATTTTCTGAAAGGTCTCGCGCGAGTCGACTTTTACCAGCGATGTATCAACACCGACCATGTCTCGCAGCGTGCGTATCGACAACGGCAGGTCTTCGTGAATTGCGCTACCTACCTGGGCTGTATCTACATTTTCCAGCAACGAAGCCCAGAGCTTGGAGAGGAAATTGATATCACGCAGCAACTCGGCTTCGTCGACACCTTCCGCCGCGGTTCGAATGATACAGCCGCCTAACTGTTTTTCGTTGCGGCAAGCCTCCAGCAGGTTTTTCAGGCGTTCGCGCTCGATTTCATCTTCGATCTTGACCGATATCCCCACGGTCGAGGAATTGGGCATGTATACCAGGTAGCGCGAGGGCACCGATATGCTGGTGGTCAAGCGCGCCCCCTTGGTACCCATGGGGTCCTTGACAACCTGCACCAGTAAAGACTGCCCTTCATGCAATAATTCGTTAATCACCGGGCGATTACCATTTTCCTCGTTAACCGCGTTCTCATCGACGTAATCGATATCCGAGACATGCAGAAATCCGGCTTTTTCCAGGCCGATGTCGACAAAGGCCGCTTCCATTCCCGGGAGCACTCGATTGACCCTGCCCTTATAAATATTGCCAACGATGCCACGGCTACTTTGACGTTCGATGCTAACTTCCTGCAGCGAACCATTTTCGACTATGGCAACCCTGGTTTCCTGGGGAGTTATATTGATGAGTATTTCTTCATTAATCAGCATAATTAAAACACTTCTATCTCAGCGTTTCCCAATAACTCGGCAGTCTCGAAAAGCGGTAATCCCATGACCGCCGAGTAGCTCCCCTCGAGGTGATCGATAAACAGGGCTGCCTTGCCCTGGATCGCATAGGCACCGGCCTTGTCCATTGGTTCCTCAGTCGCACAATAAGACTCGATCTCCTGCGCCGACAAGGACCTGAAACTTACCCGGTTGCGGGTCAGGCGCAATGCAATATCCCCTGCTGTCGCTAACGCAACGGCGGTTAATACCAGGTGTTGCCTGGCAGACAATTGCTCCAGTATACAGCGGCACTGGTCTCGATCAGCGGGTTTGCCAATAATATCATCATCGAGGGCAATAGTGGTGTCTGCCGCCAGCACTACAGCTGGCTTGTATTGCCCGGTATTATTATCAGCAATTCGTTCTGCGGCTATTTCATCAACTGCAATCCGGGCCTTGCTCGTCGCCATACGGCATACATAGTCGGTTGCCGATTCCGCGGGCAACCTGGATTCATCGATATCGATATCATGTAGCAGGAATTCGACCCCTATCTGACGCAACAATTCGGCGCGGCGAGGGGATCTTGAAGCAAGATAAATCATGCTGGCATGATAGCCTGAAAGCTGGTCAGGGTCGCCTATTGGCGATGATAAGGGTGGCCTTGCAGAATCGTCCAGGCGCGGTATAACTGCTCCACCAGCACTACTTTGACGAGGGCATGGGGCATCGTCATTCTGCCCAGGGAAACCTTGTGCCGACAGGCCTTGAGACAATCTTCGGAGAGCCCATCGGGCCCACCAATCATCAGGTTTACCCGTGGAAACTCGAACATCCACAGTTGCAGGTTTTTAGACCAGTCGGTGCTTGACCATTGTTCACCCCGTTCATCGAGCGCAACGCTCAAACTACCAGGGGCTAATTTACGTAGTATCAGCTCGGATTCACGTTGTTGCTGGCGCGCTGGAGACTGTTGCGATTTGCGCGCTGGCAGCGGTATGGTGACCAGTTGCAGGCAAACTTCACGCGGCAGACGTTTCAGGTAATCATTACAGGCCTGATCGACCCAGGCCGGCAGTTTTTGCGCGACATTGATGAGCTGAATTTGCATGCTCAACTAACCGCCAGTTCTTCTCCCCAGAGTTTTTCGAGCTCATAGTAAAGGCGCACATCGGGCAACATGATATGTACAATCACATCGCCCAGGTCGACCAGCACCCATTCACCCACGTCCTCGCCTTCGATGCCGATTGCCGGCTCATTTATCGCCTTTGCAGCTTCGACTACCGATTCAGCAATGGCGCTGACATGGCGTGTAGAGCTACCGCTGGCGAATATCATGTAATCGGTAAAACTGGCCTGTTGATGCACATCGAGCACCACGATATTGTCTGCCTTGAGTGCGTCCAGCGCCTTTAATGCCAGTTTCCTGGTTGCTTCAGCCTGCAAATTGGTGGGATTTGATTTAGTCACCTGGTTTCCGATATAAATTGTGTTTATCAATATAGTCTGCCACCGGCGGTGGCAGGTACTGCCTGGGTATTTTACCCGCATCCAGCGCGGCGCGCACGGCGCTGGAAGAACAGTCGATCGCCTCGACTTCGAGCACCAGGATCGCACCGGCCGTGTGCGTGGACAGTTCCTCTGCCGAGGCGACTCGATGCTGACTGAACATTTTCCGATCGATCTCGAAGCCGGGACGATGGCAGACTACTAAGTTCACCAGTTGCAAAATTTCCCGCGGTAATTTCCAGCTATCGAAAGCGTTAAAAGCATCCGCACCCAACACCAGGGTCAGTATGGAATCACTCTGGCGGCGGATCTCGCGCAAACTGTCGATACTGTAGGAAGGCCCATTTCTATCAATCTCGAGGGTGTTCAGGCTGAAGGCCTGCTGCTCGGCAAGCACCAGTTCAATCATTGCGCAGCGATGCAGCGCCGAGACACGCGGCAGCTCACGATGCACCGGTAACGCGCAAGGCATGAACTGTAACTGTTGCAGGTCCAGTCGACTGACTAGTTGCCTGGCAATATGCAAATGTCCGTTGTGAATCGGATCGAAGCTGCCGCCCAAAATTCCTATCATCTTAAGCGCGTATGTTCCCGTCTCCGAATACGACGTATTTCTGCGAAGTCAATCCTTCCAGCCCAACCGGACCACGCGCGTGTAACTTGTCGGTACTGATGCCGATCTCGGCGCCCAGTCCATACTCGAAACCATCGGCAAACGCGGTCGAAGCGTTGACCATGACCGAACTCGAATCGACGCGACGTAAAAATTCACGGGTGTGGCTATAATCCTCGCTCACTATCGCATCGGTATGCTGCGAACCATAGTGATTAATATGTTCGATCGCCTGCTGCAGACCATCGACAATCCGAATCGATAGAATCGGCGCAACGTACTCGGTATACCAGTCGTCTTCGTTCGCTGCGTTGATACGCTCGTCATACTTGCGACTGAGTTCACAACCACGCAACTCGACACCCCTGGCCGACATACCTGCAATGATTTCGGGCATAACACCAGGCGCAATTGCATTGGCCACGAGCAGCGTTTCCATCGCGTTACACACGCCGTAACGCCTGGTTTTAGCATTGATCGCAATAGCGACCGCTTTTTTCAGATCCGCGTGATCATCAATATAAACATGGCAGACTCCATCGAGGTGCTTGATCACTGGAATCGTCGATTCAGTGGCAATGCGCTCGATCAGGGTTTTGCCGCCACGCGGGATAATCACATCGATACAGTCACGCATTTTCAGCATATGGCCTACCGCCGTACGGTCGGTGGTATTGATAACCTGCACCGCGGTTTCGATCAAACCGGACTGCTTCAAACCATCCTGAATACACCGATAAATCGCCTGGTTAGAATGCAGCGCTTCCTTGCCGCCACGCAAAATGCTCGCGTTGCCGGACTTGAGGCATAGCGCGGCTGCATCCACCGTTACATTTGGACGCGACTCGTAAATGATGCCGATGACGCCGAGCGGCACGCGCATTTTGCCCACCTGAATACCGGAAGGCCGGTAGCGTAACTCACTGATCTCACCCACCGGGTCGGCGAGGCTAGCCACCTGTTGCAAGCCTTCGATCATGGCATCGATACGTACCGGGTTGAGTTCCAGTCGTTCGAGCATCGCGGCGCTGATCTTATTGTCTTCAGCCGCCTCGAGATCCTTCCTGTTGGCCTGCATAATAAGGTCGCGCTGTTGATGCAGCACTTCTGCAATCTTGAGCAATGCCAAATTCTTGGTTTGCGGTGGCGCATACGCAAGCTCAGCCGCCGCGACGCGTGCACCGCGCCCCAGGTCTTCCATATACTGACTCAGGTCAGTACTAATTTCATTATCCAGAGCTGCGCTCATAGCTATTACCAGCATCCCCACTGAAATCGGCCACCAGTGATTTGATTTCAAACCAGTCCTGCAGCGGAAATTCGCTGTCCTGCTGGCCCTTACCGAGGCGATCTAATGTAGCACAGCTTTGCAATAAACGCTCAATCTGCGCAGTCCCTAAACGGGTCATTGCCGCCTGGTAAAGACGTTGCTGATTACGCCAGATGCGTAACTCCTGCCAGAGTCGCTCATTCATCGCGCCACTACGCTGGGCCTGCTTGAGCCGGTCGAGCTGTTGCAGCGAATTCTGCAACGCCCAACGTAATTGCGCAGTGGCATATCCTTCCGCCTCCAGGCTTTGCAATATTTTGAGAGCACGCCGGGTTTTACCGGCAAGGCAGGCATCGACCAGTAGAAAGTGGCTATAGCGGGCCGATTCGGCAACCGAAGTTTCTATAGTCTCGAATTCGATCACCTGCTGACCGGAAAATCGTAACGAAAGTTTTTCCAGCTCCTGATCCGCCGCCAACAAGTTCCCCTCGGTGCGTTCGGCGAGGAACTGTGCGGATTGTGGATCGATGTTAAGTCCTTTATCCCGGGCCCGCTGCAGTAACCAGTCTGCCAACTGGTTATCGTATACCGGCTTCAGCTCAATAATTTTTCCCATGGCCTGGATCGCCTTGCACCAGCTGGCGTTTTTCGACTGTCGATCGAGTGGCGGGGTCACGAATATATAAACATTGCCGGCAGCCGGGTTCTCGCACAGGCTCTTGATGACCTTGCTGCCCTGTTGCCCTGGCTTACCGCCGGGTAGGGTCACGATGCGGCACTTGCTTTCGGAAAACAGCGACATCATATCGCTCTCCTCGAGCAATTCCTGCCAGTTAAAGCCGACATCGGTCTGCAAATTTAAAATGTCTTCAAACCCGGCTTCGCGCAACGCCCGCCGCGCATCGTCCAACCAGTCGCGGGCCAGCAACGGCTCGGCGCTGGCAAGCAAATAGACGGGTTTGAAGACATTTTAAATTTGCAGACCGATGTCGGCTTTAACTGGCAGGAATTGCTCGAGGAGAGCGA
>PVMS01094078.1_pt1 | contig 12406 bp, 12 predicted proteins | sample 1853461 | NCBI WGS metagenome assembly PVMS01 (sample SAMN08582032, study PRJNA380276) | Marine sediment metagenome, whole genome shotgun sequencing project. | isolation source: ocean sediment barecode stripped | collected 2017
ATATCCACATCTTACCCTTGCTATCGCTTATTATGGATGGATATTCCTGTTGTTGCTCCAGGAAATCGGATAGCACCTGTATTTCAGTTGTATTTGTATTTGCAGGCTTAGAAGACTCGACACAGCCCTTCACAACTATACTAACTACAGAAAGACAAATAATGCCGTAAATGGTCAACTTCATATTCATTATATTTTAGGTATTCACTTTAAGAACTTTTACAGGACTTGCCAGCCCTGTCTTTCCATTGTTCAAGGTTAATGAATTTTCCGTTACTTTCTATACCTCAATTGATCGTGAGTATGTTTCGATAACTCCACTATTGGATCCGCTCAAAAGGAAAAGGTGCATTAGGGGGAAACATGAGCTGAGAGATGGGTGCTTCGTTTTAAAGTTGTTGTTTCATTCTTTTTATAGCTCCATCACACATGCTTATCCATTCTTCTCTGTTTACCTCTTTAAAAAACAGGTTGTCTTCGGAATGGCCGGCTGGTACGACAACATCTATTTCCATTTCTTGAATTTTTCTTAGAGAGTCAATAATTTGTGGAATATCACCTTTGTGCAGGGCAAATCCATCCCAAATATCCATACTTGTAGGATATAGATTATCTCCCGTAAACAAAATTCTTTTTCCATCTGGAGCTGTCCATATAAAACAGCTACTTCCTACAGTATGTCCAGGCGTACTGACTATTTCAAATGTATTATCGAATTGGAAATTATTCTTGTAGGTTTTATCAATTCGACATGATTCAGATATCTCTGTTGATTCCAATTCTGGTGAGTAAAAAGAAACATTAAAATGGTCTGAAACTATATTGCAATACTTTGAAGCTTCATGTACATGAGTGATGAAATTAGCTAGTAGACCGCCCTTTTCTTCAATGAAGGCAAAGTACTTCTCTATTTTTTTAGAACTGTAAATTAAAAGGTTGCCCTCAGGTCTAAGAAGGAGATAAGCACTCACTTTAAATGAACCAAAAGCAAATAATCTATAAGGTTCTGTTCGAAACAAATAGGGATAGATCTCTTCCATTTTTTACTGTATAATTTTATGACTTTTCGCGATATTTTAATAATGCAAATAGTGCCAATAGTCCAAAAACAAATTCAAATATCATACCTTGAAGTGGGCCCTCCCCCGGATTTCCGTCAAGACCAAAGCCTATGAGGCGAGCTACTCCAAATCCAAGAAATATTACGGTGGCAGATATTGTTGAAGTATAGGTCAATCTTTGATTAAAGGCTCCTAGTATTATGACCAAACCAAATCCAAGAACAACTCCTCCAGTACCTCTTGCTTCACTTAATTGCCCAACTTCGTTACTTAAAACTAGTCCACTATTTTCAAAGAAAGCGATTGGGTCAAAAAGTCTCCATGAACCGAAAATGGTTAAAAGAAGTCCTAATAGAATCAGAATACCTTTTAATATTATTGAATTTTTCATAATTCGTCTATTCGATGAAGCACTACAACGGTAAATGTACCAGGTGCTCCTTATTTCTCTTTCTATGGTATGTTAGATAAAACATCCAAGCTCATTGATTGTTTCATTCCAGACCCAAACGACCGGGCTCCTCAGGGTTACCTGGTTCTAAGTATTCAGACTGAGTACTGAGCACTGGTAACTTTGCACTTGAAGCCTCTGGCTTCATTTGCGGGAAGAAAACCAACAATCATAGACCATGCGTATTTCTCTGAAATGTTAAAACTAAGTTATATTCTAAATAACTGGCTATAAGACAATAACAATACCTGTAGATCATTGTTAGATAATAACAAACCACTAAAAACAGACACCATGGCAAAAATTTTAGTGACAGGAGCAACTGGTAATACTGGTTCCATCCTTGTACCTGCACTTTTAAGTGCCGGACTGGAAGTTCGTGCATTCGTACGAAATGAAGAAAAAGCTCAGGGCCTCAAAGATGCAGGAGCAGAAATTTATGTTGGAGATTTAGATCAGAGGAATACAATTGATGGAGCTCTTGAAGGGATTGACAAGGTATATTTATGTACCTGGAATGGTCCAAGCGCTTCAGCCCAGGGCAAAAACATTATCGAAGCGATCAAAAGGGCCGGCACAAATCCTTTTGTGGTAAGACATTCAGCTTTTGGTTCCGATGGTTCAAGGCTAATACGACAGATCAATGAGGTGGATCAAGCGCTTCAGGAATCTGGTATTCCATGGGCCAGCATCAAACCTACTTTCTTTATGCAAAACATGATGATGGCTTCCCAATCCATTAAGAATGGCGGACAGATCTATTGGGACTGGGCAGATGGAAAGGCCGGAATGATAGATATCCGCGATGTTGCAGATAGTGCGCTGGGGGCCTTAACGGGAAAAGCTGAACAGGGAAAGGAATATATCCTCACGGGTCCGAAATCCATATCAATGCACGATGTGGCCGAATCATTTTCAAAAGTTCTCGGAAAAGCAATCAATTATGTAGCCGTACCATTCGAGGCCTCAAAAGAATCAATGATGGGTATGGGATTCCCAGAATTCATAGTGGATGGATACGTAGAACTCAGCCAGGGTTTTTCTCAAGGATTTGCTGATACAACAAATGGCAATGTAGAAACACTTTCAGGCCATCCGGCCAGGTCCATTGATGATTTTACCAGAGATTTTAAATCTTTTTTCGAAGGTTAATACAGCAACTATTTGATTCCCGGGTTTTCACTCTGGTGATGGAGTTACCGCATCCTTCCCCCATTCTTTATTGGGCAATTCATCCACAATCAGCTCCAATGTACCACCAGCCATTATTTGCTCGTGGGTAATAAACGGACTTGTAATCTCTTCTCCATTTATAAATGCCTTTTGAATATACTTTTTTGTCCGGCTGGCCCCTTTTGCCAGTACCGTAAACTTCTTGCCATTGGTGAGGTTGATGGTGGTTTCTTCAAAAACCGGACTGGTTATATCGTAAAAAGGCAATCCGGGTGTCACCGGGTAAAGTCCCATGGAAGTGAACACTACAAAGGCTGTCATTCCGCCCCCGTCTTCATCGCCTGGAATTCCAAAAATATTATCCTTGAACCACACATCAAGCAAGAAACGGGTGCGTTTTTGTGTTTTCCAGGGAGCTCCAAAATAGTTGTACAAATAAGGGATGTGAAAAGATGGCTCATTACCCATGGAAAATTGACCCACTAGGCCGGTGGAATTCGCCCCATTGACATAAAAATCGCTTTTCCTGATTCCCAGGGGCTCTCTAAAGAGTTGGTCCAAACGTGCCTCGGCTGCATTTTTCCCTCCCAGTAATTCTGTTAACCCACTGATATCATGTGGTACATCCCAGGCATAGGTCCATCCGTTGTTTTCATCGTAGAATTCCCGATATCCTTTGCCTCCGGCTAACTTAGGGTCAATATCAATCCAGTTGCCATGTTCATCCATGGGCATAAACAATCGATGATCGGGGTGCCACAAGTTTTTATAATCCGAACCCTTCGGAGCAAACTCTTTATAGTCTTCGTTCTTACCCAATTCTTTTGAGAGTTCAGCCAGGGTCCAGAAATCGTAACTAATTCCCAATGTAACCGAAACCGGTTGACGCTTTTCAAAACCATCCATATTCGGTTCTGTCTCTTTCTCACCCGGATGAAGTGCAGGGTAGTAACCGTTTGTGTGGTAGAAATCATCGATGGGACGGCGTGGAGTTCCCTGGCGCCATGGGATAAAAGTTCCCTCCATCAGGTTTTTCTTAATTCCCTGGTAGGCCATTTCAATGTCGTAATCCCGAAGACCTTTTCTGTAACCATCAATAAAAATAGCCGAAGAGTGATAAGAATTCATGCACATGTGGTTTCCATGAACCTGGGGAAAGGTTGGCATCCATCCACTTTGTTCATACATTAGAGTGTATGAATTTAACATCTCATTTTCCGTTTGAGGATCAAGAATAGTGCGCAAAGGATGGTGAGCCCTGTAAGAATCCCAAATCCAATCGTCCACATAAAAAGGACGGTCGCTTATATGCACCTCTCCATCATACCCGCTGTAATACTTGCCTCCCTCGTTTACATCAATCATGCGCTCATAGGTTCGGTAGAGGGAGGTGTAAAATGTTCTTTTTTGCGCATCTGTTCCTCCCTTTACTTCAATCTGGTTAATTACCCCCTCCCATTCCGTTTTCCCCGATGAGACTAAATCGTCGAAGCCCCGGGTGGCGATTTCTTTCTCAAAATTAATTTTTGCCTGTTCGTAACTGATGTATGAGACAGCATATTTTAGAAATACAGCTGATGATATATTTTGAGGAAATGAAATAGAAAACTTCCCGTTTTCAGCGGTCATAGCCGCCCCTTCAACCAATTGGTTTTGATAATCGGTGACAATACCATACACGTAGGCCAGCATCGTGCGTGTTACCGGATTAGTTCCCCGTGTAGTGTAATCTATTTTCTCTTCGAATGTAAAAGATGCGCCATCATTGACCGAACATTTCATTTCGCCTTTACCCTGAATAAGGATATTTTTCTTTTCGGCAGAAGGAAAATCGATTTTATATATGGCACACTTTTCACCGGGAGTAAAACTTACCCGAATATCGTCGTCAATTAAATAGGTTGAATAAAACCAGGGTTTAACAATTTCCAGATCGTGGTCGATATTCATTTTTTGTTTCCAGGTCGAATTGGTGATCTCTCCAAGACTTACTTTCATTTGAAGAATACCGGCACTCCTGTGTGATACAACCTGCAAAGGGAATGCAGACACCTGATCGGATATATAATCCTTCTTTACCGGAAACATCCGGATCATTTGGTTGGGAAGATGAATAGTGGGATATGTGGGTACCAGAAAGCGGGCCACATTACCTATGGTAGGGTCCACATATTTTGTAAAATCTTCCTGTGCAAAAGATGGAAATAATGAACTTATAGTCAGGATCCCAATGACCAGTGATTTCTTATGAAATGAATGCATATTCTAAAGTGTTGTTAAAGTTTCAATTTTCGAAACCGCAAATAAAAGGTTTGAGGACTAGTAAAACATTACTTTTACATTAATAAAGCCAAAAAGCGCGCTATTCTCCAGGATTTATATCATTTATTATCTCGCATCAAATCCCGTTTTTTACATGTTGAATTCCTTGTTTTGAAAGGAATACTGCATAAGAACCAGGTTTACAAATATATTATTGCACTGTATATCAGCTACTTTAAAAATATTAATACATATTATAACTATTTACCTTGTATAGCTATGTATTTTGTTATACATTTGCCCCATGGACGATTCATTTTTACATAGATGGCAATCGCAACTTAAGAAGGGCACCTTATCCTTTATTGTGCTGAATATATTGAAAGATAAGGAGTATTACGGGTATGAACTCATAGTGTCGGTTCGTGAACATACTGAAATTGAAGTTGCAGAAGGAACCCTTTATCCACTTTTAAACCGGCTGAAAAAAGACGAACTGGTAACTTCCAAATGGGTAGAGCAAGAATCTGGTATCCCCAGAAAGTATTACAGCCTTACCGAGACAGGAGTCAATACTCTTCAACAAATGCAAGTGTACTGGGATGATTTAGAAGCATCACTAAAAAGAATTATACTATGAAGCCCATAGAATTTGACCAAAAAGCGGCGCAGCGTATCTATGACGACTATGTAAAGCGTGTTAACCGGACCGTAGCCACACTTTCAAAGGCCGATCAGCAAGATATTCTGCTTGAATTTAACAGCCATATTTATGAAAGTATGCAAGGCAGTAATAAAGAGTCTGAAATTGATTCATTATTGGATGTATTGCAAAAACTGGGGGCACCTGAAGAAGTTTTAATTCAGCTCGTTGCAGATAAAAAGCTGGAACAGGCCACTAAAACATTTAACCCGGCACATGTATTTAAGGCGCTTGCTTTAAATATTTCCAACGGCATTTCGTATACAATTTTTGTCATTTTATATCTAATCCTTGGCATTGGAGTTTTCTCAATTGGGGTAAAAATATTTTATCCTGACAGGATTGGCTTTTTTGTACATGAAAAAGGTTGGACCATAGGGATTGGAGAGAATAGCGGGACTGAAGTGCTGGGTAATTGGTTTATCCCCGCAATGCTTGGTGCCATACTGGTGCTATACATACTTATTACATTATTTCTTCGCCTTATCCGGGGTTTGAAGAAGAAAAAAAAGGCGCTTTAATTCATTTCAACCTGAAATCACATTATCCAAAAAACGGGAGGAATCTCAAATGAAAAAATATTCATTAGTAATACTTATCCTGATTGTCTGCATGCTTAAGACAACAGATGCAAATGCACAACTCAATGATAACATTCAGGGGTACTGGATGGGAAACCTGAAAATTGATACGGGCGAAGAGATCCGAATTGCCTTCAGGATTTTACAAACCTCCGACAACAAAATCTCAGCTACAATTGATGTGCCGGACCAGCATTCCAATGGAATACCGGTAACTGAAATCGAATTCAACAATGATACACTAATCATAAAATCCAGTTCCATAGGAGCGGTTTACGAAGGGGTTTTCAACCCCGAAGAAATGTTGATTAATGGGAATTTTATTCAGGGGGACACAACCCTGTTAATACTTGCACCCATAGATTTGAAATCCATTGAGGGTATATGGGTAGGTCCTGTAAAAATTGATGGTGGAGAAGAGATCAGATTGCTCTTTGAAATTACCTCAGATACTGCAAGCACTTATACTGCTCTGTTTGGAAGTCCGGATCAGGGCGCCATGGGACTTCCCGTTGAAAAAGTTGAATATGCACAGAAAATGCTCAATATTGAGATGTTGAATTTTGGCATCAGGTATCAGGGTTCACTGCTGGAAAACGGGGTTTCAATATCCGGCCACCTGATTCAGGGTGATACTGTTGAATTGGTTCTGGCCCGATATGGACTGATGCCTGATCTGACAAAAAAGAAGGTAGTGGTTGAAAGGCCCCAAACACCAGTTGCACCTTACCCCTATATTGAAGAAGAGGTGATTTTTAATAATGAAAGTGCAAATGTAACATTGTCAGGGACACTCACCTTGCCCGACACCCAGAACACCTCCCCGGCCGTCATTTTAATACATGGATCTGGTCCCAATGACCGCAATGGTACCTCCATGGGAACATTTCATTTACTGGCTGACTATTTAACACGCCAGGGCATAGCTGTTTTACGCTATGACAAAAGAGGTGCAGGAGAGTCAACAGGTAATTATGGAGAGTCTACCACCCTCGATTTTACCTCAGATGTGAAAGCCGCTATGGAGTTTTTAAAAAATGATGCCAGGATTAATCCAGAACTAATTGGGCTAATCGGCCACAGTGAAGGAGGTGTCATTGCTCCACTTGTGGCTTCTCAGAATGACGAAGTTGCTTTTATGGTGTTAATGGCCGGCCTTGGACAATCCTTTGGAGACGCAGCGGCTTATATGAGAACCAACTACGCTAAATCTATCGGGAAAACTGACACAGAAGCAGCCGTACTCCAGGAGTGGTACAGCCGTTTCTATACAATTGCAGGTGTTGAGAATGATACGATTCAAAGACAACTTAAAATCCATGAATCCTACAATGATTTGCCCGAAGCCAGTAAGAATGTGATTGGTTGGACCGAAGATGATATAACCCGTGAGGTAAAAGGAACATATTGGGCCTGGTTTCATGCAGCGCTCAAACTTGATCCTCAGAAATATCTGAACGAATCCGCCTGCCCCACCCTTGCGGTAACCGGAGAAAAAGACCGACAGGCTAATCCCATAGAAAACCTGCCAATAATTGAAAAGTCATTGAAGGAAGGAAAATGCAAAGATTATACGGTATTAGAAATGCCCGGGCTGAATCACCTGTTTCAAACGGCAGAGACAGGGGCGATATCGGAATATGAACAGATTCCTGAAATTATCGCTCCCATTGCTTTAGAGACAATTTCTCAATGGATCATGGAAAGAGTAGATATGGAATAATTCACTACTTCAACCCCATTCCCTTCAATATCGCAATGAACTATTCAAAGATTGCAGAAATATTTAAGCAGAAGGTTGGAGAGTAGGGGCGTTATTGTCATCTGTTGGCAAATTTCTGTATTCCAACTTTTCCTTTCCAAAGAGACGAGCAAACATGTGACGTTCAACCTTCAAAAGGAACCTGAATTTTTTCAAGGGTGAAACCCCTTCAGGGACTGCCTCAACCGACTCGAGATTTTTCACCAGCCCATGCACAGGTCCAAGGCTTTCGTATTGTTCAACGTGTTTCTCAAAATCGGTCTTGTCGAAAAATTGACACCTGTCTACAAAGGAGTTCGTCACAAGGATATATTCGTCTGATGCAACGGAATTTTTAAGTAAGCGGTGAGTTATGATAACGTCTTCACCCGAAATCTTTTGAATGTCCCTGACTTTGGTAAATGCGGCTTCACCTGAGTTCAGAATCGCCTTGATTTTGAGTTGACCTACATTATTACACGCCTCGCAAACACAAAATCCACACTCTCTTAGCAGATAAGATTCCCGTTTGTGAAAGGCCAGCAGGTATTTTTCAAGCTGCCGATAGATTTTATCAGCCATGTCAGGTGATCCATCGTCTAAAGCATAGAGACTAATCGCATCACCTAAAATCTCGTGGGCTACAACAGGAAATTCAACCTCGTCCAGAATGCTTTCCATCAGCTCACCAATGATCTTTTCAGCATGAAGAAGAGACATCTTGTGCAACCGAATAAAATTTGTGTATCCGCTAATGTCTACCAGGATAATAAATATTGGCTTAATACCCATATGTTTGCTACCGTAAGTTCCACCAGGTTACCTCTTTTAAAACAATTAAGTCGGTTGGGATGTTCATTGAGATCAAAAAAAATTCCAATTTCTTTCAACTTACTCATGGTAATGCCCGGAGCTATTTTGGATAACTGGTCCAAAGCTCGTCTTCAAACTTTGAAAGGCCCTGGTCAGTGGCCATCCAGACAGACCCATCAGGATCAACAGCTAAAAATTTAATTTGATTGCTAACGATGGGATGGGTTTCCATGGTGTAGCCGGACCATTGCGATCCGTTGAGTCTGCTGATCCCCCGGGTGGTTCCAAACCACCAGTTGTCTGCATGATCTTTAACAATGGACAATATGGTATCATTGATTAAACCATCTTTTGTGGTGTAAACCAACCAATCACGCTTTGTCTCTTCGCTAAAATGAAAAGCAGCTCCCAGATCCGTTCCGTAGACCTGAACGGTATCGTCAATGAAGACAGAATTGATGTTATTTGACTCCAACAAGCTCCAATCTGTATCAAAAATTGTGGCACCGCTTATTCCATCCACACCTGCACTAAAACGTTCTATTCCGCCTCCGTAAGTGGTTACATAGGTGAATCCATTGGTAGTTGAACCAATGTCGGTTATTTCAAACCTTAAATAGAGGTTGTTCTCTCCAGTGTTGAGTGTCCAATCCTGGTGAATCAAAACTGAAATCCCTTCCGGAGTAGCATAATAGGAATTATTATCACGATCAAAATGGACCTGGTTCACCTCATCGCTGTGCAGACCGCTATTTGCCACATTCAGGTACTCCTGTAATGAGTAGTTATAGACTCCTTCATGAGATGCAAGCCACAATTCCTGCGATTGCGCGTTGTTGGTATAGGTCAGATCCTGAAGTGGGGGTTGGGGAGTAGCATTTGGTGCAAGCTCAATACTGCCATTTCCATCATTGAAGCTATATAGTCCGTTGCTGGTGGCAAGAAACTTCTCCCCCTTTTCACTGATGGTAAAACCATTAATACTTTCATAGGGAGTTTTTGGAGTATCCTTCTTTTCACAGCCAAAACAAATCGCTGTGATTGCCACTATTTGGATCCAGCGAATGCCGGTGATCTGTTTTTTACTTTTCATAAGACTCTTAATTAGTTACTATTTATTCAGCACGCTTCGGGTACGCATGGTACAGATACATGGCCCCGTAGGTCCAGTTGTCGCCCTCCATGCCCGGAAAATTCAATCTATCCATCATTAATGCAATATAGGGGGCCGGGTAACCTTCTGGTAGCGGTATCACATTGGGCCAGACGCGGGTTCCACTCGCATCGTCCCATGGAGGCCTGTGTATCCTGAGTTCTCCAGCCGGTTTCAGATCCGGGTAGGTATAGATGTAGACCTTGCGATCGGCACTGCCGAAAAGGGCGTAGCGCTTTTGTCCGATCTTTTGAATCTGGGTGCCTGTGCTGTTAACCTCAACAGGCCCGGCGATCTTCTCATAGGGCCCATCCCAGGTATCTGACTGCCGCATTACAGCTTTATATCCTTTATGATTTTCGCAAAGCAACATTCGCCATTTACCAGCCTGAGAATCATAAATACATTGTGGGTCCTCATAATCCGCTATCAGGTCAATGGATTTGGCCTTCATAACCGAGATTCCCTGAAGTGGCTCAAGGGAACTTTGCACTGCCCAGATTTGTTTTTTTCCCTTCTTCTCGGGATCTCCATAAGAGGAGAAGCCTGTTGTAAACCCTCTCCATTCCTTTTGGTTTCGATCGTAGAAAATATTAGACGCCAGGTCATTTCGCAACAATCCATCTCCGCGATCATAGAGAATAATTCCTTCAAACTGAATGTCGAAGACGGATGGATTTATACTGTATATACCTTGCATCGGGTGAGGCAAACCACCTCCCCGAACTGTCATTAAAATCCAGAGTCGTTTTTCTTTAAATAAAGGGGATCCGTCCTCATAGGTTACAACCCGCATATCAGCCTGACCATTCCCGGGTGATAAAAATGCTGTGGCCTCATCAATTTCAACAGATGCATTGGCGTCGATCTCAGCATGAAGGCAGAACTCGTAGCGCCTCATTAAATCCTTCCTCCTGAGATCAAAGTATTTTACAAAGTCCATGCGCCCGATCAAGGTGGTTCTTTCATCCAATTCCACATAGAAGTTTGCTCCTACCGCAAGCATCTGTACCCGCAAACGGATTGGTTCATCACAGTTCAATTCTTTGGGCAGTTCAAAATCGTGACTCTCCGCTTCCTGACCATCTTTAACCACCACACAGTGAATCGATTTGTAGGTTCCATCGGCAACAACCAGAGCTGCTGTGATCCAGTTTTGTGCATCGGTGTCTTTAAACATCATGCCAACTTCTCCTGATCCTTCAACCCGGTGAATCGCCAGGTCATAAGTTGCAAAGGGATTGAATCCACCGATCCAGCGGGTGGCAGTGGCCGGCTGCTGAGCAATGATCTGTAGCCGACCCTCTTCGATGGACAGTTGTGGATTGTTTACCTGCTGTCCAACCGCCGGATGCATCACGTTCAATCCAACCACCTTAGCAGGGTGCAACCCTGCCAATGGAATATTCTGCGACCTGTCAAAAATCATCCGGCGCACAGCCTGCCGGCGAAACTCCAGATCATCGGGCACCAGGTCTTGTGCATTAGAAGTTGAGGGAATGACTATCAGGGCAACTATCAGACATGTGAGGACACTATTTAAATAGGGTGAAAATTTTAGCTTCATTTTTACTTTTCGCATAATGGTGATTTGTTATCAATGGATGAACAATAACTATCCCAGATACTGAACTAATGTTGAAGTCATCATATTTAACCGATTCATCTGAATCAATGGATCGACATGATATAATTGAAACAAGTGACAGGCTGAAAATGGTGATTTTCAGAAATTCTTTCATTGGTTCTAATACTTATTTGTCCAAACTAATCAGCATCACCTGGTTGGTGCCGTGTTGTGGAAATGCTATCACATTTAATTCAGGTGCAAATGCTGTAGATGGAATGATTGTTGCCAGAGAAGCAGCACCAGATATTTTAATAAAATTTCTTCGTCTCATTTTTAGTTATTTTTTACTTCTTGGCTAACAGAATTTTCATTTGACTAACAACGGGAGCATATTCTTCGCTCTGTGCCAGATTGTTGTATTCCATTGGATCGTTCTCTTGATCGTATAATTCAGCGCCATCTTCTCCATGATTCCATTCAATATATCTCCACGATTTTGTTTTTACCATTCGGCCCATTATATCACCTCTTTTTGTAACTGCATAAACTTGGTCTTTAAACGGTAATTCACCATCAGCAACCACCGGTGCAAAACTTAAGCCTTCTAAGTAATCAGGTGCGTCTAAGTTCATCAATTCAGCCAAAGTTGGATAGATATCGATAAACTCTAACATAGCTTCAGATTTTATTCCTTTTTTCTTTACAGAGTTTCCTACTACAATAAATGGGGCTCTTGTACCTTGTTCATAAACGGTAACTTTGTTCCACCATTTATTGTCACCTAAGTGATAACCATGATCTCCAAAAAACACAATTAAAGTATTATCCATTTGTCCTGTTTCTTCCAAGGCATCTAATAATCTACCTACTTGTGCATCCATAAAAGATGTACAAGCAT
>PVMS01095899.1_pt1 | contig 12404 bp, 8 predicted proteins | sample 1853461 | NCBI WGS metagenome assembly PVMS01 (sample SAMN08582032, study PRJNA380276) | Marine sediment metagenome, whole genome shotgun sequencing project. | isolation source: ocean sediment barecode stripped | collected 2017
AAAAGGCGATTGGCGGGTAAGCGGTAAAAGCATCGAGCGGGTTGCTGCGATGACCTATTGGGAATTTGAGGAAACAACCCGGCGCTTCCAACAGATCCTGGATAGCATGGGCATTAGCAAGGCTCTCATTAACGCAGGCATAGCCAATGGCGACACGGTGCATATCGGCGAAGAAACCCTCGAATGGAGTGATTAGTTCAGACTAGGCGTCCCCCTCCCCTGGCTCATCCTCGGTATTTGGGACATAACGTTTCATCTGGCTTAAGGGCACCTTTATCTGTTTTCGGCATTTGATGCATTCAACTGAGTGGTATTTCTGGCCTTTGGCGGACGATTCGCTGACGGCTTGAACAATATAATCTCGCGATAGGTTAAATGATTGGCGGCAATAAGAACATCGGACGTGCATGGTTTAATCTCCAGGGTTTGGCGAATGCCAGTTTGACTATTGGCCGAACTTGGCAAACGCTCGAGCAATCAACTTATTTTGAACCTAAATACATGTAACGCGTTGGTTCCTGATTGCTAATTAGCAGTTTCTTAAACTCATTATACTATACATTGTAGCCCTGGTCGCTTACTGTAAGCGTTAATCCAGAGCAAGTATGCTCCTGGCGAGTATGATAACCGTCGATTTATCAGTAACCACAGAACTACTAATCCAGTCTCTCCAAGAAGGCGCCCGGCCGTTTCTGACGGTCACCAGCAACAGTATGACCCCGTTGATACGCCAAAGTGATGAGATTCAGGTGGCTCTTACAAATCAACAGGAGCTTGATGTCGGAGATATCATCGTTGTCGGAGATGCCGATGGTTTTCTTGCTCACCGCTATTGGTCAACTTTCTCTAGTGATGGCGCCAGCTACCTTGTTCTCCGTGGAGATCGGCTAAAAAACTTTGACCCACCCTATCCCGCAGCCCAGTTGATTGGTCGCGTCATTGCCCGGCGTCGAAATAAACACACATTAGATATCTCTCACGGTATCGGCCGCCGGCTAAATTTGCTGCTTAAAGATATTGCGGCATTCGCCGTGCCACTCTCGCGAACCCATAAGATAGAGACTCTTCCACTCCCAGCCAATGTCTACCAGGGGACTGAACAGTCGATCCGCGTCGCTAGACGACCAATATTCGGGAGCTTATTCTATACAGCCCAGATTCTCACGCTGGTTGTGGATACCATGAGTCGATTTTTGGGTCTATTTGGCCGTGGCTAATCGACCTTAGAACAGAAATCAAAGCAAGGATAGGAAGTTGGGTTTTTCAGTTGCAATTGTCCCATCATGGTGTTCCTTGCCGGTTTGCTGTTTCGTTTGACAGTTAATCCTTGATCGGGTATTCTATTTTTACTATGCGAAATTATAGACAGCTGATTAGGAGGTATCCATGAGTGAAGATCGCCAGCCAGAACTATACCCACCGGGTACTTTTCCACACGACCAACATAGCCAGTTTACAGCAGAAGCATCCATTCAAGCTGCATTAGGCGCCTTTGACCGCCACATGGAGCAAGAAGGATTTGCCGTCAACACCAGGAAAGCCTTTGCCAGCGACATACGCTTGCTGGGCAAGTATTTGGGTGTCGGGCAACCCATCGGTGAGATTGGCACGAAGAATCTAAACGATTTCTTGAATTGGCTTGTCTATGAGAGAGGTGTGCCTTGTAGTCGCAAATCATATGCCCGCAGAGTCACAACGCTCAAGGTGTTTTTTAGTTGGCTGCAACAATCAGGCGTCCTCCCTTCGGACCCGTCCGCGGCCGTCACGCAAATTGCAGTCAGCAGTCCTTTACCGCAAGTGCCTTCAGAGAAGGATTTGACCAAAGCGTTAGCAGCATCATCTACTTTGAGGGCAGGATCGGATGATGAAGATCCAGATGCGCGACCCCATTTACTATTAACCCTATTATTATCAACCGGAATCAAGAAGAGTGAAGCGACGGCTTTGGTTCCTAACCACATTGACCGGGTAGATTCTGACGCGCCATATATTTTCATCCGCTATAGCAACCCACGCCTCCGCCACAAGGAACGAAAGATACCCTTAGAGCCCAGTTGGCTAGATACTCTCGACGAATACATCCAACAGTATGAACCAGGAGATACGCTATTCACCTGCACAGCCCGAAACTTGGAATATATTTTGAGCAACGTAGGGGAATTGGCCGGCCTCTCCCAGGGACAGTTGTCCTTTGAGAATTTGCGGTGGGCTTCGGCTCTTCGCGATTTAAAATCGGGGTTGGAACCAAATCAGATTCGTCTAAATCTGGGGTTATCACCGGTGACTTGGCGAGAGACGAGATCCAAACTCGAGAAGCTCAGAGCGCGCCAGCAGCAGGGCAGTTGATCCGGAAGCGACTGTTTGGCTTAGCTGTCAGAGTTCTTGAGAACCTGATAAGCCTGTACTAGCGGCCGGCTGATAAACAGCAGGGGAACCTTGGCTGTGGGTGGAGTCGCAATTGGCCGGATTGGGTAAATTGAAGCCGATGTTACTGGGTAGTAATCATGAAGATCGTCCATCAGATCCTCATCAGGCGCATCACTGGTTACATGCAATTCACCTTGAACTGCGAATAACCCCAGGTGAAAAATGATGGATCGGTGAGCAACAGGAATTTGGACATCTGCCGTCGCTTCAGCATCCAACAAGCTAACCAGGCATAAATTCTGTTTGTTTACCGAGAGAAATTCTTTCCGCATGCCACCGACCCGTGAATCGTGAGCCAATGGAAGTAGTTCTGCGTCCAGAAAGGGTATATATTCCCAATTTCGGTCATTCATAAAAGCCAGCATATGTCCTCGTGGTTGCAGACTGGCCCGCAGGATATAGTCCAGCATTATGCCTTCAATCTTGAAGGTCTTTAATTCAATTTCTCGAAACATATGGTTTCTTGACCATTATTGAGGATTGACACAACCAAATAGGGCCTTTGGATCGTAGAATTTTGATTCGGTGAAAGTTTGACCAGTGCCATCATCCTGCATCGTAAATGTGTTTACCCAAGGATCACACCGTCTGGACCGGATTACGTGGAAAAATGGACCGGATCCGTTGTATTGACTCGGCGGATCGTCATCTGAAACAAGAACTGTGTACGGCCCTACTCCACCAAACGGGATGATACTGACCGTGCATTCCCAATCTCCCTCATCAACATCCACGCAATTTCCAATATTAAGGTTGTAGCCAAAGGGGCCCGCTGCGGTGGGTGATGCGGCCGGGGTACTGGTCGCCCGCGGTATCGGAGTTGGTGGCACGAATACCAGAATCTCAAATTCGATAGCAGGTCCCACGCCGATGCCATCTTCATCTTCAAACTGCCATGAACTAGTATATGTGCCAGTCCTTATTGGGGCAACAAGTAATGTTTGCAATAAGGCTTCGTCCCCGGCAAACAAATCATCTTCCAACTCAACCGGGTCCTCTTGCTCGAACTCTTCTCCCTTTTGATAAGTCCATAGAAGGCCAGCCGGCAGGGGACATTCACCAATATTCCGAATTTCCCAGTTCATCCCAAAATCAACGCCAACCGGCACACTGTTTGTATCTTCATTTTGGAAAGTATAGCTATTGACGAGTTCGACATCTTCCTCGCAACTTGCTAAGAAGGCAACTGTTGCGTCGGGAGTTGGGGTGTCCGTCGGAATTGTCGTCGCTGTAGGCAAGATAATTTCGGTTGGTTGGGCAGTCAATGTTTCCGCAATCCGGGCAACCGCTGTGGAAACGTTATCGGCCGTCGGTCCGGGTTCTGGTGTCGCTGTGTCCGTTGGCGCCTCAGTTGGGGTATCCTCTGGCACAACTGCGACTACATCCGTCGGTAATGTCGGATCGTCCCCACCACCTCCAAAAACAACGAAGCCTCCGGCAGCGCCGGCAAGAATCAGAAACAAGAGAACAACCAGGATAATTGGCCAAATAGTTCTCTTCTTGGCCGGTGTTACCGGTGGCGCTGGTGGCACCGGCGCTGCAATCTCAGTTGCCATAATCTGGTCGGAAGTAGCGATTCGCGTGGCGCCAACCGCGGCTGCGCCAGCGGCCCCAGGTGAGATGGACGTCGCTCCGGCCGACGCAATCTGAGTCGCTTGTACACCAGCTACTGGTGGTTGGGTTGGCGTGTCACGATTCGCACCGTAGACCACCCCAGCCGCCAGGGCCAGGTCACTGGAAGCAGCGGCAGCGGTCAAAGCGTCAATAAATTCATATGCCGATTGATAACGTTCATTCGGATCTTTGGCCATCGCCTTTACGATCACCGCTTGTATGGCTTGCGGCGTATTGGGATTCATATCAATGGGCCTTGGCACCGGTTCATTGACATGTTTCAGAATGACAGCAAGTGGAGTATCCGCATCGTACGGCAGTACTCCGGTTACCATTTGATAGAACAGAACGCCCAATGCGTACAAATCGCTACGCTCATCTCCGGGCTGGCCCAAGCCCTGTTCCGGGGACATGTAGGCCGGCGTTCCAATCATCGCCCCGGTGGCTGTCACTGTCGGGCCGCTGAGAATCTTTGCGATACCAAAATCGGTCAATACTGCATGACCGCTCTCGTCAATCATGATATTGCCTGGCTTTATGTCCCGGTGCACCATTCCGCGGGAATGCGCGTAGGAAAGGGCGTCAGCGATCTCCAACACCGACTGAACAGTCTCCGATAGCGGAATCTGCTTACCTTCGGCGGAAAGTGAGGTTAGCTTTTTCTTTAGTGTACCGCCACTCACGTACTCCATGACGATGTAGTACATTTCGTCCTGAACGTCGAAATCATATACACCGACAATATTATTATGATTCAGAGAAGCCATCGCCTTAGCTTCCCGCTGGAATCGAGCGAGAAAGTTTTCCTCATCAGCCAGGAATGCGTGCATCACCTTGATGGCGACGTAGCGATCAAGATTTTCTTGGTAGGCCCGGAAGACTTCAGCCATCCCCCCACGGCCTAAGACATCAACGATTTTGTATTTTCCTAATGATTGGCCTATGAGTGTTTTATTCGCCATATTACTCACAATTGAAAACGATAATCAAGTTGAAGCAGCTAACGGGTGGAACAAGAGGTATTAGGTCACACTCTATTGTTCCCCAACCTCATTCAGATCAAAATGCCTACTTATGCTGTCAACGATCTCCCGATCTCCGTCGGTCGATCGGTAATAAAGTGAGGCTTGAATTTCATACTGGCGATCAGGAACAGGTTCGCGTATATGCATGGTCAGGTTGAAATTTGGTTTCATTGCCTCAATAATGCTCAGACTGGCCTCTTCCGCACCGCTATTGTTAACTATTGAAACATCAATGGAAGGACGCTCACGGAATGGGGTGATATCAAAACCAACTGCAACGCGTTGCCGGTCGTCAAAAACGTATATTCCTAACTTGTTAAATCGAACTTTGTCACGAGAACGGGACTCCTGGAGTGGATTGTCAAAGAATTCAATTCTCATGGCCGTAATTATAACGCGTAAGCCCAAATTAGAGCAATCATCCGCGACTATTGCTTAGTGTTGACAGCTTATCCCGTCGACTCTCTTGGAGTTTCTCCAAGGTTTGCACCAAAGTGACCTGCCATTCACGAGTGCTCATACCGCGGCCGAGCCAGATTCCTCGTTTGCTGACACGAACATCCGGTCCCAGCCGCATTTGTAGCTGGTAAAGACCTTGTCCATCGTCCCCGGTTAAACGAATCTGGATCTGGCCTGCCTCTGAGGTCACTGACGCCACCGCTGCCTCTATAGCCATGGTTTTTATTCGAAGTTGATAGAGGAGGTTGTCAATAGGATCAGGAATCGCTCCAAATCGATCGGCCAACTCACCCGCCATTTCATCGATTTCTGTCATCGTATCCAGGATTGCCATCCGCCGGTACAGGCGCAAACGCAATGATGAATCGGAAACATAATCAGTTGGAATGTAGGCTGCCAGCGGAATATCAATCAACACGTCATCTGAAAGCTCCGATTTGACAATCTCGCCCTTTATTGTTGCCTTACGATGTCTGACTGCCTGAGCAAGCATTCGTGTGTAGAGTGCAAACCCGACAGAAGCAATATGACCACTTTGACGGGAACCAAGAAGATCGCCTGCGCCCCGGATCTCCAGGTCTCGCATAGCGATAGTGTAGCCCGCGCCTAGTTCACTTTGAGCACCGATAATTTCCAGCCGTACTTTGGCATCGTTCGTTAGTTTATCCCATGGTGGGTGCAATAAATACGCGTAGGCTCTGCGTACACCTCGACCTACGCGACCGCGTAATTGGTACAGTTGGGCCAAACCGAAACGATCTGCTCTATCTACAATAATCGTATTCGCATTAGGTATATCCAGACCGCTTTCGATAATCGTAGTCGTTAGCAACACGTCAACCTCTCCGTTCACAAATCGAAGCATCACATCTTCCAACTCGCGCTCGCCCATCTGCCCATGACCAACAGCTATAACCGCATCTGGAACCAAATGGGTTAATTTCACCAGGGCGTTTCCGATCGTTTGCACCCGATTATGCACGTAAAAAGTTTGCCCACCCCGGTCTAGCTCCCGTAGAATTGCCCGGCGGACCAAGATTTCATCAAATTCGCCGGTATAATTCTGAATTGGCAGTCGGTCGATAGGGGCCGTATCTATTTGACTGATATCACGAGCACCTGTTAGGCTAAGGTAAAGCGTTCGTGGTATGGGAGTCGCAGTCATTGTTAGGACATCTACTTCTGTGCGCAGTCGCTTCAATCTTTCTTTATGAGCAACTCCAAATCGTTGCTCTTCATCTATAATCAATAGTCCAAGGTCCTTGAACGAAACGTCGGCCGAAAGCAAACGGTGAGTTCCGATGACGATGTCAATCTGTCCATCCCGGAGTCTCTGTAAGATCTTTCCTTGCCTGGCCGCTGTTCGAAAACGAGACAACATTTCTAGAATGACCGGGAATGGCTTGAGCCTTTGACGAAAGGTATTGTAATGCTGCTGGGCCAACACGGTTGTTGGAACCAATATGGCTACTTGCTTGCCGTCCATAACTGCCTTGAATGCTGCTCGTAGAGCAACCTCGGTCTTGCCATAGCCGACATCGCCACAGATGAGCCGATCCATCGGATAAGCCCGTTCCATATCATTCTTTACTTCGGAAATTGCCTGGATCTGGTCCTCTGTTTCGCGGTAAGGGAAACTAGCCTCTAATTCAGCCTGCCATTGGCTATCAGCATCGAAAGCATGGCCGGCAATCATCTCCCGCACTGCATATAGCTCCAATAGTTCATCTGCTAGTTCATCAACTGACTGCTGAGCTTTTGCTTTTGTAGTGCGCCAACTTTTTTCGCCGAGACGTTGTAGGTTCGGCGAGCGATCATCAGGTCCTATCCACTTACTGAGACGGTCGGCATGGTGTACCGGTACGTAAAGTACGTCACTATTCGCGAACGCAACTTGTAGATATTCCCGTTCTGAGCCCCCGATCATCCTCGATACCAAACCGACAAACTTGCCAATCCCAAACTCGCTATGGACCACGTAATTTCCAGGGGCTATATCGGCAAAATAGGTTTCTGGCGCCACCGGCCGTGGCCTGCTTCGCCGGCGAGGAGCCGGTCGGCTCCAGCCAAAAATTTCCGCGTCAGTAAGTAGATGGAGCAGCACCTCAGGTTCACGTCCCGGATAAATCGTATCCTCATCCACTCCTCTCTCAATGATGAAGCCACCAGTGAGCGTTCCCTGGACGAATGATATCTGGCCTTTTCTATATAAGGTCGCCGAATCAACGGCTCCCCCTTCCTGGTCAACCTCAAGAGCCAGGTCGTCGCCCATATCTTCTTGCCACAACTCTGCCAGCCGCTGAGCTTGCCGGCTCACGATTATCGCGCTCTCCTGACGATTCGCAGCTTCGCGCAATTGCATTATAAAGGGCCGCATCTGGCCCCCATATCGTGGCCCAGGCTGGAACGATAGCGCCAGGTTCGGCGCCGGCGTCATCGTCGTTTGAATAGCATCACCCTGGCCCAACACCAGAGATTGCCTGCCCGAAAATTTCTCTATCAACTCCTTCCATTGGAAGAGTGGGTGGGGAAAACCGGGCGGAAAGTCTACTTGTTCACTGGCAACTTGTGTCGCATGGCTGTGTATTTCGCGGATTGCTGCTTCCAATTCAACCAGGTCATCGATGACGACCAGCGCGTTCTCCGGGAGGAAGTCAACGATGGACCCCGGCTGGGGATAAACCATTGGCAAATAGTACTCCAGATTTGGCGTCCCTTCGCCCGCTTCAATATCAACCGCGTCTTCACGCCAGCTCGGCAAATTATCTTCCTTTTCCGACGCTTCCTCCGCCAGAAGACGACCGAGTTCGATGGCATCGCCGGGCATTAACTCACGAGCCGGCGGTATGATAAGATGGTCATACTTGGTTGAGAATGCATCACCGGATCGTTGAGTGGCAGGGTCAAAAGCCCGTAAGGTTTCAATCTCATCGCCAAATAGCTCAATTCGAATCGGGTGAAGCGAGCCGACCGGGAAAATGTCCAGAATTCCGCCACGGCGACTATAATGTCCCTCAGATTCCACCACAATCTTGTGTGCATAACCGGCTACCAGCCAATCACTAATCAGTTTATCTAAATCTATGACCTGCCCAACTCGCAGCAAGCGGGTTGCGGCCGCGAACCTCCGGCGGGGAATCGTTTTTTGTAAAAGAGCCCGAGCAGAGGTCACAACCAACAATGGCCTGTTGTGCTTTGGAAGCAAGGGGTGTTGGTATTCAAGTAACTTAGCGAATGCTGTCAATCGACCCGTTCTAGACAATCTACTCCATGGCCCTCGTTCAAATGGCAGTGGGGTTGGTTCGAGAAAACGAAGAGGGTGAATTTCTTCAGGCAACCATGCCTCAAGCGCTTGTTGCCACACCGGGGCAGCATCAACCCTCGACGTAACAAAAAGGATTGTCCGCTGGCCAGATGCGAACAATTTGGCCAGCAGAGGCGCCCGCGCGGCCGGTGGCAGCTTTAAGGGGGCCACCCCAATCTCATCGGCCAGTCGGTCTTGCAGATTGTTATAGGCGGGCAAATCCTCAAAAAATTTGAGTACGCCAATCAAATTCATTTAGCACCAGCTGAAGATAAAGAATTGGAGTTCAAAAACATTTGATCGTAATCTTCAAGTAATCTGACCATTATATCGGGTCATCGCGGTTTCAATCCCATCCTGAAGGTACGATTGAATGGCAGCAACCGCCAGATCGATCATCTCAGTCACAATAGGAATTTCCCCATCGCTGAAGTTTTGCAACACATAGTCGGCCGGCTCCATATACCCCGGAGGACGATCTATACCAATCCTCAACCTCGGAAATTCGCGCCCTATCCTATCGATAATGGATTTCATACCGTTGTGTCCACCGGACCCGCCCTGTTTGCGAAATCGCAAGGTACCGAAGGGTAAATCTATCTCATCATAAATAACCAGAAGCTTGGCCATCGGAATCCGGTAATAGCGGGCCAATGAGCCAACGGCGTTGCCACTTAAATTCATATAGGTTTGCGGCTTTGCCAGAATCAGGGACTTTTGTGCCAAGGAGCCATCTCCGACAATGGCATTTGATTGCACCCGTCCAAGTCGGATGCCGGCCGTCTCGGCAACTCTATCAATAACCATGAAGCCAATATTATGCCTGTTTCGCCGGTAACGCCGGCCGGGGTTTCCCAATCCTACTACCAGATATTTTCTGCTGGATTGTGTATCACTATCTTTGGTTCCATCCATTACTTCCGTTCCTGAATACCAGCTTTATTTGCTTTTTTTTCTATCTACGAGCCCGCAGATAGCGTTTTATCGCTCTAAAGAATCCACGTAATAGCCAGTACCCAGCCAGTCCCGCAAAAATAAAGGCTACAACCCTGACACCTGACCAAAAGGCACGGCTAAATTGACTTGTGTCTATACCCGTTAAACGGCCGAGGAGCCCGGTTTGGTTCGAGCCGGCTGGCGCAACTTCTGAATTACCCGCGTTAAGAGGATCATTATCGGGCAGCGCCAATGGAGTTGGCGTTGGAAATGGCGTCAATGATGATATTGCCCGCAGCCCAGCTCTGGCCGTCGCGGCCAGGGCAGTTCCTGCAAGTGGGGTTACGTCCGTAAACAGGGTTGCCGTGATAGTCGTCGTAGGGGTCGGCGTCGTATTCTCATTGGCGATCAACAATCCAGATACGTAATATTCCTCATAGTTATAGTCGCTTCGCACGACCCGTAATCTCAACCGGTATTGGCCATCATGAAAAACTGGCGAATCAGGAAGACCAACCGTTGTATCCCAAACAGCTAAAGTGCCATTTAGAACCGCCTGGTCGCCCTTGGCGAATACGATCCAATCAGCCCCTGGTCGAAATTCCTGATAAAAGGCTAACTCATAACGCAAGAAGTCAGGATCCCAGGCTATCCCCTCGATAATGACAATACCTGAAACGACATCTCCGGAAGCCGGTACCAGGATGCCATTTTGTTCCTGAGCATGCAAATAGTTTGGAAGAATCCAGGCAAGGGCCAGAATCACAACCGGCAAAGACAACAAGCTCAGCATTGTGCCTGTTTTTCGGTTGTCCATTTCTTTCTTGATAACGTAGCTGACCTGTTAGTTTAACGAAACATCCAACTTTATCACAACTGCTGTTCCCAGACGAACGGCGCCGCGAGTACCTCAAAGGCGAAATAGGTAAGTAATCACTTAGAAGATTGCACGTAGGAACCATGGACATTTGCGATTCATTGTGCTTACTGCCATAATCCAGCAACTCATTTGAAGGTATAAAGATTATGTTAACTGTAAAACTCGTGCGGCGATACATGTTTGCTGGATTCTTATTGATGATGCTCTTGTTGATGGCTGTGGCCTGCGCCCAGACATCAGAGCCTGATGAGACGACCGATTCCGTGCTATCAGTAGACAATCCAGCTGGGACGGATATGGATTCAACCAACCCAGAATCTAATTCATCCTCAGAGGTAATAGACAAAGCTGAACCGGAAAAGGCTCCAACCGAAGAAGTGGCCACCTCAGCAACTATTGCGATTGAACCAACCACCGCAATGATTGATTTCCAGGGTATAGAGGTGGGGTTATCAGAAGATGGTCATGCCTATCGCGGCAACCCGGATGCGCCGATTGTAATCAAAGAATACTCTGATTTTCAGTGTCCGTTTTGTGCACGTTTTTACGAACAGACATTACCTTCAATAGTCCAAAACCAGATCGCAACAGGCGACGCTGTATTGATATATTATGATTTCCCCTTGAACAATATTCACCCCCAGGCAGCTCCGGCCGCGAACGCCGCTCGATGCGCCGGCGAGCAAGGTGCAGATTCCTATTGGTCTATGCATGATTTGCTTTTTGCCAATGTTGAACAGTGGTCAAACTCTGGTGCTGAAGCAGTTTTTAAAGGCTTCGCAGGAGATTTGGACCTGGATGTTGAAGAATTTGAGAAGTGCGTTTCCGAAAATAGATTTTCAGCAGAAATCGAAGATGACCTTAACTCTGGCAGGTCGCTAGGCATATCCGGTACACCAAGCTTCGTGATTAACGGTCAGTTACTCGTCGGCGCGCAGCCATTGGCAGTATTTGAGAACGCCATCGCAACGATTAAGGATGGGGGCCAGTTGGCCAGCAACGAACCGGACCCACAACCGAATCAGCCCCAGGCTGCCCCAACGCCGGCGGCCATATTAAGTGACTACGCGGCCACAATGGGTGATCCGAACGCCCCGGTTACCATCGTTGAGTTTACAGATTACCAATGCCCTTACTGCTCGCGTCACTCTTTAGACACGCTTCCCAGGATTATCAGCGAAATGGTCGATACGGGTCGTGTTTTTTATGCTCAGAAAGATCTTCCCCTGGATCAACTACATCCGAATGCCAGGAATGCCGCGTCCGCTGCCCGATGTGCCGCTGATCAGAATGCTTATTGGGAAATGCACGATACCCTGTTCGCTCAACAATCTGAGTGGGCCGACGCCGGCAGTACGATTAACGATCTCTTCGCCTCATACGCGACCGGTCTTGATTTGGATGAGGCCGCTTTCAGCGAATGCCTTGAAAGTGGACGACATGAAGCGGCCATCGAGGCCAATGCCCAGGAGGCCAGCTCATTGGGTGTCAGCGGTACGCCTTTCTTCTTCGTTGATGGCTATCCGCTGAATGGTGCTCGCCCCTTCGACCATTTTGAACTGGCCGTGGAATATGCGGAGGAAGGCCGGTTGGCTGAAGCATACGCCCCGCCTCCACAACAACAACAAGAACAACCCCAGCAACCTGCGGGTCCGCTCGACGTATCAATTGGTGATGCATTCAGTATTGGTGATCCTGAAGCACCCGTAACCCTCATTGAATATACCGACTACCAATGTCCTTTCTGTAGCCGGCACTT
>PVMS01108786.1_pt1 | contig 12404 bp, 7 predicted proteins | sample 1853461 | NCBI WGS metagenome assembly PVMS01 (sample SAMN08582032, study PRJNA380276) | Marine sediment metagenome, whole genome shotgun sequencing project. | isolation source: ocean sediment barecode stripped | collected 2017
CAAAAGAAATTACTTTAAAAGAAAAATTAACCTTTGCTAAAGATATAATTTTTTCAGTATTCTCAACAAAAAATAAATTTGATATTGATTTAACAAAATACTGACTGTATAATCGTTTGCGTGGCTATTTTATGGGCATTATTGTTTGAAATTTTTTAATAATCTATTGGAACTAAGGAGGAGAAGTAATTGAAGAGGATATTGTCGTTTCTAATCATTTTAACTTTATATACATCTTGTTTATATGCACAAACATCTGGAAAATCCGGGCAGAAAAGTTGTCCTGATTGCAGCAAAACATATACTACCGGTATATACTGCCCTCAAGACGGGAAAAGGCTAATACCACTTTCTGAGGCTGATAAAAGCGGAAAAAACCCGGAGACAAAGGAAAAAGCAGCACAAGATATTCAGAAACCTACAGAAGATGATTCATATAAAGCAGCAGTGAGATACCTGGAAAGCGGGAATACGCTACGTAAGAATTCTAATGATTATAATGGAGCCTTGAAGATGTATAAAAAGGCTGTAGAATTAGAACCTGACCTACCCGGACTAAACTGGCAGTTGGCCGGCACATACTGGAAACTCAATAATCACAAGAAAGCACTGGAACATTTAGATAGAAGCAGAATTCTCGGACCACAGACCTTAGAACAATTCAGTGTAATCGATGACTTTGTATTAAAGATTATAGAATATACGGACGCAGATACAAAGAAAGATATCGCAAAGAAAAGAATCAATGATAGAAAACCCTTAATGGAAGAAGCGCTGAAAAACTTTAGAGAAGTATGGGAAGAAATGGTGCTGATACCGGCCGGAGAGTTTAAAATGGGGACTACAGAGGAGGATTTTATTCAAGAAGAAATGCCTCAACACACAGTATATCTTGATGCATTTTATATTGACAAATATGAAGTTACAAATGCTAAGTACTGGGAATTCCTTGAATACATAACAAAAACCGGAGACCACAGCAAATGCTACCCTATGGAACCTATAGAAAAGAATCATATACCCGGGAACGCTTTCAGAAATTATGCTTATAAATATTACAACTATCCGGACTATCCAGTAAATCGCGTAGATTGGTACGATGCTTACGCATTTGCAGCATGGGAGGGAAAACGTCTGCCTACTGAAGCAGAATGGGAAAAGACAGCAAGAGGCACTGATGGAAGAAGGTTTCCATGGGGTGATATATGGGAAATTAGAAACTGTAATGTAGGTCCTGACGGTATGCTGACTGTTGGAAGTTACAAAGCCGGAAAAAGCGTTTTTGGCTGTCACGACATGGCAGGAAGCATGTCTGAATGGTGTAATGATTGGTACCATCCTGAATATTACTACAATAGTCCGGGGAAAAACCCCAAAGGCCCTTTAAAAAGTACGGGAAAACGAATAATCAAAGGTGGATCATTGTTTGCCCAAAATGTTTACAAAATGCGCTGTGCCGTAAGGATGTTTGGCGAACCGGATGATAGAAATAAAAGCGTTGGTTTCAGGTGCGCAAAGGATGCCAAATAATCATATAGGTATTTAACGCCTGAATAATGTAATTAATAACAAGGTTTGCTTCTATCAAATTCACATCTCACTATCTCCCAATTTTGTAAAAAAGGAGATAGTGGGATTTATTTCAAACATCGGAATATCCGGAAATCCCAAAACCTTATCCATTCATCATACTAAAGAAAATTAAGCTTTTTAATATAATAAAAGGCTACAGCCTTAATTCCGTTTCGACTTGCTCGGATTAGCGATTGCGTTTCTCGTCTTCTTCGTCTGCTAGTTCTCGAAGACGTTTCGCGTCTTCTTTACGAGCGTCTTCTGCTTCCATAGTTCCAAGAAGTTTTGCATCAAAGGACAAAAGGCTTGGCGAGCCTCTACCGGTTCCTTTTACCATCCTATGTTTTTCAAATTCGTTTCGTGCATCCGCTTTCTTGCCCATTGTCTCCAAAATCTTCCCCTTGTTATAATATGCGTCTGCGAAACCCCGGTCGATCGAGATAGTCTTGTCATACTCATCAATAGCCTTGTCTAATAAGCCCTGCATATGGTAGATCGTGCCAAGATTGAAATGGGCATTAGCATAATCAGGGTTTACCGCAAGTACTTTTTTATTCTCTGCTATCGCTTCTTCATACATATTCTTACTGGCATAAATCACACCCAGGTAGTAGTGTGCATCAGCCATTTCAGGATCTATTTCCAGAGCCTTTTTAATGTTATTAATCGCTTCATCAGCCATACCCTTAAGGTAATAGATCAGGCCAAAATTACAATATACGTCTTCATTGTTAGGATCTAATTCATCTGTTTTCTCAAGTTCTATTATTGCCTTGCCATATTCGTCCATTGCAATATATGCAATGCCCAGATTATAATGTGCTTTGTGATAACTTGGCTTAAGTTCAACTGTCTTTTCGTATGAGGTAATTGCTTTTTCAATCAAATTAAAATCCTGATACGCAACACCCAGGTTGAAATGAGCATCAGCATTGTACGGTTCGATTTCCAAAGCTTTATTGTATTGTTCAAAGGCCAGGTCCATCCTTTTTAATCGCTGATATAAGGTTCCAAGCCTTATTATGGCTGCAACATTTTTTGGATCCCGCTCAATTGCTTTTTGGCACATAGTAATTTCATCATCATGTACCCCAATTTTTCCAAATGTTTCAGATAGTTTCTCGTGAGCCTTAATGTAATCCGGGCGTATTCCAATTGCCTTTCTAAACTCTTTAACTGCTTCTTCCAGCTTGCCCATTTGGAGATATGTATCACCTAATTTATAATAAGCCTCAACCATATCTTCATCAAGTTCTACAGCCCGTTTATACTCTTCGACAGCTTTCTCCGGCTTGTCCTCAAGGATTAATTTGTCTCCCATCTCAATATGGTTTATTGCCCTGTCACAACTCACGGCAATCCCAGATAATAGCAGAAGAATCATATACTTATGTTTTTTCAGGAAACTAAAAATCATGTGTGTGTATTAATGAAATAAAAATTATGGAATTGGCAATTATTCATATTCCAAGAGCCAGTCCTTGAAACTTGGTATCATAATTCCCTCAACTTTCTTTTTGTCGTCTAAACCCCGCAATGGAACTGCAGCTGCCATAATACCGGTCTTTGCCTTTACTATTTTATTGTATGTAATATAATCCTGATACGCTCTCGGCATATCTTCCCTTACCGCATATATCTGACCCCTGTTATAATAGGCATCCTCATAAATACGGTCTATCTCCAATACCAGATTATATTCCTGAATTGCCCTATCATACTCCCCCTTTTTGTGGTATATCACAGCTATATTGAATTGAGAATTGGCGTGTTTGTGATTTATTTCCAATGCTTTTCTGTTTTCTACCAATGCCTCATCAAATTTCTCTTGGAATGCATAGACAATGCCTTTTTGATAATGTGCCTCTAAATTATTTGGATCTATTTCCAACGCCTTAGCATAGAAAGCCATTGCTTCTTCAAACTTTTTCTCCCTAATCTTTATCATCCCGTAATCAACATAAACAGCCGCGTAATTAGGGTTAATTTCCAATGTCTTTTTATATTCCCCCATCGCCTTTTCAAGGTCATTAGTCTTAAGGTGTGAAACTGCAAGGTTATAATGAACATTGTCATAATCAGGATTCAGTTCTATTGACTTCATGTAAAATGGTATCGCTTTTTCTTTAAAGAGCGCCATGTCCTGATAAGCAACACCAAGATTATAATAAATAAAGGGATTATCAGGATCCAATTTAAGTGCTTCTTCGTAATGCTTTATTGCATCCTGGGTATTATCCCAACGATGATATAAAACACCCAAATCTATGTGCGCATCTGTGCTTTCCGGATTTTCTTCAACTGCCCTGGCCCTTCTCTCATATACTGTTTCAGGCGCGCCAATCTTAATAAAGGTATCTGACAGGTTCGTATATGCCTTAGAATATTCAGAGTCTAATCCTATGGCTTTTCTATAACATACAACTGCCTCTTCCAGCATCTCTTTTTTTACGTAGACGTTTCCCATGCCAAAGTGTGCCTCCGCCAGATTAGGATTCTTTTCAATCGCTTTTTTGTATTCCACAAGCGCTTCCTCTACTTTGCCTTGACCTAAAAGAATCTTGCCAAGCTCTACATGTTTTTCTGCCTTTCCACAACCGAAAACTGCCACCAATAAAACAAATGCCATTAAAACATTCGTGCTATTTTTTTTAAAAATTCTTTTTAACATTATAATAAACCTCACTTATGTAATGGTTTTTTTATTTAAATTAGACTGATATAAAATTTATATCATTAAATATCAAAAAATTAATGTTTATCTAAACGGCTGAAATGATGCCCTTCAAATCATGTATTCAGGGTTATGATAGTTGAATTGGCTATGTATCATTTATTATTTAGACAATCTCAAACGGCGTTATTATAGAAAAACCCACCATAAAAGTGGGTTTTCTTATGATAACGTCATGAAAAATAAGGGAGCCAGACCAAAAGCCCGGCTCCCTCACCAATACTTCAAACTTCATATAAACATCAAATTAATGATGCATACCATGCTTACCTGCCGTCATGCCCAGCTCTTTTATCTTCCTTTTGATGTACTCTACCTCTTCTGCCGGTGCATGATGTGTGTCTAACCAACCTGGTTCCGGGCAAAGATCAAAGATGGTCTTGCCAGGGAACTCCTTAACTATCCTCGTCCCCGTCAACTGCTCCAAGTAATCTCCCTTTCTCCAGAATTCTGACGGTACCCAATTGATACCAGTCTTCTTCTCCAGAGCGGTAAATCTTCTTGCCTGTTCTGAAGCGGCCTTCGCCTTTACTAACCATCTGTCCATACCAAACGATCCATCACAATACGTTGCATCATTCCATGACTGATGTGCCATTCCTTTCATGATGTATGTCATCCAGTATCCTACACTCTCAAAACAAATCCTTTCAATATCAGAGCAGTTGGACATCCTGAACTCACCAGACTCACCCTGTGCACCACCATACTTAGGACCATCATGATAAGCACCAATCTTCAAACTCCAGATGTGCTGACCACTCCAGTCCGGCGCAAGGTCTTTAGGCATTGGCTCGCCCATTCCATCCAACATCAAGTTTTCTGCTACCTTGAACGTCTCTGTGTATTTTAGACCAGCGTCTTTACAAGCTTCATCCATTGCCTGCAGATTCTCTCTGGCAAACCTTGGTGAATGGCAGTCGTCACATACCGATACCCATGTGTCTCTCTTTTCTTTCCAGAGAGGAGCGCCTCTATCTGCATTGGACATACCCATACTTGTGTAAACCGTTGACAGCCTCTGTACGTTATGATGGCCGCCTCTCATATGGCAGTATTGACAAGTAGGCCCAACGTAATCAGCATCTGAAAGTTTCTTGCTGAAATCAAACTGTGTCGGGTTCCATTTGTTTACCTGATATACAACACCGTGGATTGAGATATCATATGCTTCCCAGTCCCTGTGATCTTTTCCCCAGTGGCATGTCTTACACTGTTCCGAGCGTCTTGCTACTGCAGGATCAAACTGATGCCTCTGATGGCATGTGCTGCATCGCTCTTCCGGGCTTGTATGGCAGAACGTACATCCGGCTGTATCTCCAGGTGGCCTTTCAATTGACCATGCACATTCAATCTGAGCAAAACTGGCGCAAGATGCATGTGAACCTATACCACCCTGAGCATTTTGTGTGTACTGCTCTTCATGACAATCACTGACACCACATGCCTTTGCACTTGGCATCAAGAGCTTCTGGTGATTGTTACCATGACATGTGTCACAACCTGTTGGGCTTGGTTCTGCCTTTGCGTGTGCGCTCTTATTGTAGTCTCTTACGATACCAGGTGTAACAACGGAATGGCACCCGAGACACTCTTTAAGCCTAAATTGACCCTTAATCGGGTTTGAAGGCCTTACTTCATCCCTGTTATACATATAGTCAGGAATATAGTAGCGATATGCAGGGAGTGTTCTCCAGAACCTTGAATACTTACCAGGATATGGAGGAGCACCTTTTGGGTATCCCATATATTTCGCATACAAACCTGAGAAGAAGACCTTACCTGAGTTATCAGGATCTCCGGGCATACCATAAACTTCATGAGGTACCCAGTGCGTAATAATTTCTACTGCTTTAGCCTCTTTAGTTGCAAAGTTTGTGCAGAAACTAAGTGCAGCCAAAACAATCACTAACGCTGCAATTAATACATTCCTATTCTTTAGCATGTGCCCCTTTCCTTTCCTTTCTATTTCTTAAACAAAAAAACTAAAAATACTATATAATGAAGTTATAAATACACGTATAAGTATAAATTATCAAATTGCTTTGGAAAAGTATAATACCCCCTTTCACTTTTCATTACTTTGAGATTTCTCTTGAGACTGCGAATTATATATTTTTTTTCATATATGTCAATAAAAACTTACTAAAAATCAGCATAATAATCAGATAAATTTTCGGTAATCTTATAAAACCGTCGTTTATGTTCTTGCATTCAGTAAAAGCTGTCAGTTTCCGGTCAAAATAGATGATTTCCTACTAACAGTTCACCCTCTCATACAGCGACATTCGCAAGCTAAATGCCAAAATTAAGTTTTTAAAAGTAATTAATCTAAGTGGTCTATATTAAATATCTTACAAGATTTTTAGTGTACTAGACATCTATTTTTTTTCTTTACATGCGTTAGTTTTCATTCATTTACAAGCAAACATGCATGCTACATCCTCACATAACTACAGCATTAAAAACATCTTATGTTGCCGTCAAATTTAAACCACCGCTATTTCCCTAAGACAACATACAATAATTCAAAAATAGCTAATTTTGATTCTTCGTACTATTTACCAATTCACCAACAAATTGCCCCACCCTGTCAACCAAGATATTATCATCTTGATTAGAATGTTTTGCTATTTCTCTTACAATTGCGCTACCCACAATTACACCATCTGCAATTTTTCCTGCCATTCGTGCTTGTTCAGGAGTTGAAATCCCAAAGCCCAGAGCAATTGGTAAGTCAGTTTTTCTTTTTATGTTTTGAATATTTTCTTTTATATCATCGGATAATTCATTTCTTGCGCCTGTTATACCAACAACGGATATATAATATAAGAATCCCTGAGACTTTTTGACAATTAATTCCATACGGCTATCTGTTGTAGTAGGAGCAATAAAACATATTATCTTAAATTCTTCCCTCTTGCCAACTGCAATAATATCTCCAGCCTCCTCTACAGGAAGGTCTGGAATAGTAGCACCATCGAGTCCTGCTTTTACAGCATTCTTTATAAAATTTTCGCAGCCATTCTTATAAAGAATACTGTGTGAAATCATAGCCACAATAGGAATTTCTGATTCTTCGCGGACACTTTTTACAAGCTCCAGGACATTAGAAAGTTTAATCCCTCCTGAAAGCGCTCTGTAATACGATGATTGAATCACGGGGCCATCAGCAATAGGATCGGAAAAAGGAATGCCTAATTCTATCATATCCGCTCCTCTTTTATCAAATTCCACAATCAATGCCTTTGTTGCTGCCAGGCTTGGGTCTCCTGCTGTTATAAAAGGAATAAATGCGGGTTCGTTCCTCTCGCCTAACTCTTTAAACTTGACATCTATCCTATTCATTCAAATTTATTAACTCCTTTTTCACCATTTACAACTCTATCCCCATCCTCTTGGCAACCTCTGAGGAATCCTTGTCTCCGCTCCCGGAGAGATTTATAATAATGATTTTATCTTTAGCAACCGATGGGGCAAACTTAACCGTATACGCTATCGCATGAGCTGCTTCAAGAGCAGGGATTATTCCTTCCAGATGCGCACACAATCTGAAGGCTTCTATTGTCTCATCATCAGTAACAGAAACGTATTCCGCCCTTTTTGTATCCTTTAAATAGCTATGTTCAGGCCCCACTCCCGGGTAATCCAACCCGGCAGAGATTGAATGAACATCTGATGTCTGTCCATCTTCATCCTGTAAAACATAACTCAAACTGCCATGAAGTATTCCTTTTTCACCCTTTGAAAGGGTCGCAGCATGTTGTCCTACACCATCGCCAAGTCCACCGGCTTCCACACCTATCAATTTTACCTCTGTATTTTCTATAAAAGGATAAAAAATCCCTATTGAGTTGCTACCACCACCAACACACGCTATTATATAGTCCGGCAATCGACCTTCGGCTTTTTGAATTTGCTCTTTTGCTTCCCTGCCAATTATGGTCTGAAAATCCCTGACCATTATCGGATACGGATGAGGCCCTACAACAGAACCGATTATATAATGCGTATTTTTTACTGAGGACATCCAGTCCCTAAGCGCTTCATTGGTAGCGTCTTTAAGCGTTTTTGAGCCTGTTTTCACCGGAATAACACTTGCACCCAGCAGTTTCATTCTAAATACATTCAGCGATTGTCTCCGTATGTCCTCCTCGCCCATGTACACATCGCACTTTATACCAAACATGGCAGCCGCTGTCGCAGTAGCAACACCATGCTGTCCTGCGCCAGTTTCTGCAATAACACGCTTCTTTCCCATTCTGACAGCAAGTAATATTTGTCCTAGTGTATTATTAATCTTGTGAGCACCTGTATGATTTAAGTCTTCTCTTTTCAAATAAATTTTTGCGCCATTTAGTTTTTCTGTTAATCTCTTTGCAAAATACAAAGGCGAGGGTCTTCCTACGTACTCTCTTAGATAATATTCCAGTTCATCATTAAACTTCGGGTCTTCCTTGGCTTTAAGATATTCTTTCTCCAATTGTTCTAAGGCCGGCATCAGAGTTTCCGGGACAAACTTTCCACCATACACTCCAAAGTGCCCACTCTTATCCGGAAGATTTTGATTGCATGATTTATCTGCCGACTGTGTCGCCTTATTTACTATGGTACTCACTCTAAACTCCTTTAACATAAAAAAGGGTAGCATAGCGTATATATAGCTATGCTACCCTCATAAAAACTACAAAAGGTACAAATTACGAATTAATGATGTCCACCTTCGGCACCAGCGGCACCAGGATCATTTTCATCATAATCGCCTTCTTTTCTCTTATATCCAGTAAGCAGGTCAGTGTATTCTCCATGAGCCCAGAAATCATACGCCTTGTGCTCTATACCAACCTCTTTTTCAAGCGTTGCAATCCTTCTCAACTTAGAAGCCTCAGACTTAATTTCAATGAGTCTTCTGTCCATTGGGAATGCACCTGCATTGTAAGTAACATCATCAATCGAGAAATGTGCTGCGGCCTTGTAAACTGCGGTTATCTGGTAAACAACCATTTCCACAGCCATTCTCTCTATATCTGACACATTATAGAACCTTGGCGCTCCACCCGGTAACAGATTCATTGTATGTCCACCTGTCCAGTCAGGAGCCAGGTCAGCAGGCATTGGATCCAATAAACCTTCCAGATACAATCCAACAATTATGTTCACTGCTTCACGCCACTTTGTGAAGCTAACGTTGATCTGCTTATCCATAGCATATAATTGCTCGGCCGCCCAACGCGGGGAGTGACATCCCTGACATTTTTTTATCCATGCATCCCTCTTAGCCTTATGTTTTGGCGCACCTCTATCAAGCAGATTCATACCCATGTGTGCATACTCAGTTGACATATTCTGTACATTATGATTGCCATCTTCTCCCATATGACAGTACGCACAAGTCGGCACACGGTAATTCTGAGGTGTCAACTTCTTATCCCAATCATATGTATCACCTTCCATCATGTATATCTTTCCGTGATATGAGTTGTACCAAAATTCATATTCTGCATGGTCAACACCCATATGACAAATACCACAGGTATCAGGTTTCCTGGCCTCTGAAGGCTTAAACTGGTGCCTGGTATGACAGCCATCACACCTGTTTCCAGCAATACCATGACATTGTGCACAACCGGCTACTTCTTCACCAGGCTTTCCAATCTGCCATGCGAATTCAGTAACCGAAACATCCCATATAGTAGTAGGTTTATGTGATCCCTGCCCACCGGCAAGATGCTCACCATGTTCCTTTGTATGACATTTGCCGCAAGTGTTGTGGCTAGGCATTATTAATTCTTGATGATTACTACCATGGCAGTCATTACAGCCCACTACCTGTTCCTTGTCCATCGCATCTGTCTTTCCACCCTTTGAATGCTTACTCGCTTTCCAATCAATGACGATTCGAGGAGTCTGTATGGTATGACATAAAACACATTCCTCTATCTTGAATACACCCTCAACCTTCTGAGTTGATACATAATAATCTTCAGGATTATAGTACATCGCCGTTACCGGTAAGTAATAAAATATATTCTTAAACTTACCCTCTCCTGGCAACGTTCTATCCGGCGCTGTGTATCGCGCTGTCAATCCAAAGAGATAATTTGTTCCGTCATTGTCATCCCCAACAGCCTGTCCGTAAATCGAAGATGCTACATCCTGAAACGTAGGAGCGGCTTCTCCTGCATACGTATTTTTACAAAAATCTGTAAACGTCAATGCACATACTGCAACCATCATTAGTATGCTAACACATACACTAAACCTTCGTACTAAATGAGTCATACTATTCCCCTTTCCATTTTTAAATATTGTCCGATTGTAGCCTAATTTATAACACAAATTTTACTCTTAACGGTTTAAAGTAAACGCATATCGCCTCCCTTCATTAGATGAGGCTGCATTATACTTATAAGCGTTTACTTGTCAATAGGATTTTGATAAATGATCAAAAAAAAAGCTGGCATAGGTTTAATCCCCTATGCCAGCTTATAAACAACAATTTAAAGCAGAAAAAATCTATAATAACGATTTCTTTATCTGCGATAACCCGGGTAAGGGTCTGGGCCTTGTATGTTATCCCATTGTGCACCCATATCTACCCATTCAACAAACATGAACCTTTCTTCAGGTGTCAAGAGCTTGTCGTGCATAACCCTTCCTTCTTTTGGGAAAGGATTATTCCTTGGCTCAAACTGTGATAAAGGTTCCTCATACAGACGCCAGATAAGTAAACTATTGATCGCTGAACTTGGATGTACATATCGACCGCCAAGGTTCCTATCCTTCTCTCTCTGAGGCGCCAGTAAGCTGTTATAGGCTTTGCTGAAAGCAGCTATACCACTAACAGATACCAGATCTGTACTACCACTCATATTAGGCCCTTGAGCCGCGCCATGGCAGTTAGCACATTTTGCGTCTATTATTGGTTGTAAATCTCTCCTGAAATCAATTGTTCTTAACTTATCGATGTTCAGACCTTCAACCGCGGCAGAGGTCGTACCAGAAGGCCCACCATAATAAACGTCAGCTGGCACAACAACATCGTCACCATGTTTTACTCCGGCATATCTTCCATTTTTATCAATATTCAACTTAGCCCACATGAACGGAGAATCATAATGACTCAAATCACTGAACCACCAGTTATAAAGCGCTTTTGTATGAAGATTGAGATAACCTTTCTTATCATAAGAACCCCAGTGACAGCCGGTACAAATCCTACCGCCATAAGGCCTTACATAAGCCCAGGCTAACTGAGTCTGTACTGCCATTCCTCTGTCATCCAGAATCTGTGCGCAGTAAGGCTCGTCTCCAGGATGTGAGCTTACGACAGAACCATCATCTTCAACATACTGGTAACCGAACATACGTCTTTGTGAGAACGAAGTACCACTATTACTGCTTGATTTGGCTCCACCTAAAAGATGACTACCAGCACCCACGAGAAATCTACTATCATCTGGCTCAATAGTCTCTATAGCATTAAGTACCCTGATAGCCTTAATATCACCATGTTCCATTACCTTTGTTCTCTGTTGAGGATAAGGTCCAATTGGCATATTCGTCAAGGTTGTATCAAAACATATCGTTGTACTCCATGAGTGAGGATATCCCTCTACCGTAACCTGGTCAAACGGCTGATAGGTCACGGTTGTAACGCCAAAGTCATTTCCTGCTGTAAATGCATTTATCCATCTTGGTTTGTAACGTGGATAAACAGGCTGAGGCTTATGATCATTCCACTCCGGATCATCATAAACTAACTCAGAAACCGTACCCTTATCTGCGCAGAAAAAGTAGATACCAAAATCACGTCTTTCAGCAGATGAAACCATTAAGCGTCCATCCGGCAATGGATGCGGACTTCTGTAGAGTCTTCCGTCATTGTTCAACCTGGACTGCGTCTTTGCATGAGGAGTTGTCCAGCTAACCCTGGCAAGATTACCTATACCAGAATTACTGTCCAAAGCCTCAATGTAATACAGGTAGCCGTCTGAACTCTCTTTTGCCGAAACCTTAGGCGTGCTTGGCTGCTCGCTAACCTCATTACCATAGATGTGTCTTGGGTAAGCGCCAGTCCAGTTGTAAACTAAAATGC
>PVMS01029711.1_pt1 | contig 12400 bp, 15 predicted proteins | sample 1853461 | NCBI WGS metagenome assembly PVMS01 (sample SAMN08582032, study PRJNA380276) | Marine sediment metagenome, whole genome shotgun sequencing project. | isolation source: ocean sediment barecode stripped | collected 2017
GACCCTTTCGGACGGAGATTTCGTCCACGGCCAAAATGCGCAGCCCCTGGTAGTCGGGTTGACCGTAATCGCGTTCCAAATAGGACTTGTCGATGGCCTTGACCGTTTTCCAATCCAAGCCCAGGTGTCGAGCCACGTCGGCTACGGTCATCAACTGGCACAGCTGATAGATATAACGGGCCAATCGAGTCGTCACCCGCAGATAAGGGTGAAAAAGCTCCAAATCCTCGACATGGATGCCTTGACAATGAGCACAAAAGACTTTGCGATACTGGCAGGTGATCCACAGCCGGGCAGTGGCAAGGTTCAGGTCCCGAACCTTGCGCCGGGTCCAACTGTGAACACCGGAAGCCCTCTGGCCGCATCCGTGGCAGACGGGTTGAAAGCGCTTGTTGGGCTGCATCTGGATGTGAGCTCCGGTAGCCTCGGGTGTAACCACCTGATTGACAATTTTGATTCGACGAAAGGGGAAATAGGGTGCTATACTGGGTACGGACATCGCAGGCCTCCTTTGTATAGGGTTTTTCTTCCGCGTTAAACCATATACTTTTAGGAGTTACCGGATGTCCATTCTCTTTTGATTCCCTGCTCATTTTACCCTATTTGACTACAACTATTTTGGAGATGATCCACTATTCAAGATTTGACTCCGATTCTCTTTAATTAAGATTGAAAAATCCACGTCCTTTGGGCGTGGATCTTTACAATACAGGCTGCAAAACTTACGATATGCAACTGCTATTATAACCTGGACCGCAAAAAGACGTTGTTCATCCAAAGTCATGCGGCTACGCTTTAACCAACTCCTTAAAATATCCAACCTTTTCCCAGGAAAACGGCTCTGTCTGACAGGGGAAGATCGAATTATTGTGAAAGATGGGATCAGCCTCCAGGTCGTACCGCGAGGTTCTGACGGCGGCAGACCAAAGCTCGGTGTGAGGAATAGGGGAGTATTGAGATAAAACGGGTGTCACGCCACAGGCCTTCACCATCTTGATGGACGCTTCAAGTTGGGCAAGGTCCTGTCCGGGAAGACCATAAAGAAGATAGGCTCCCAGGGCTTGTCCTTTGAAGCCTGCCGTTTTCAGGTGATCAACAGCCCGCTCAAATTCATCAGGGCCCACCTTACTATCCATTTTATGTCGACCGTCAAAGAAGGCTGTTTCAAGCCCGAGCCGGATGGTCTTGAACCCCGCACGAAACAGCAACCGTGCCACCTCTCTTGACAAGGGCCTTATGTGGAGTGCATTGGGTGTGTGGAAGCGCACATCGATACCCAGGGTCATGACCCCTTCAAGAATTGGCATTATATGGTCTTCTGCGTCGATCAGCAGGGCATCATCATAGAAGGCAAAATCTAATACTGAGTATTCTTTATGCCAGTAGGCAATTTCCTCCACCACATGCTGGGGTGACCTGCGCCTGAGCCTGGGGTTTAAGAACCAGGATGCACAGTAAGCACATCTGAAAGGACAGCCCTGACCAGTCAGGATGGGAATATAGGGAATAGAGGATTGCAGATCAAAAGCCGGATAGGGATAGGTGTCTAGTTCGTCGGGACGGAATCGACATGTCGTGTTGTGTCCTGTAATCTGGCCTAAGAGCTCCACGAGACCAGTTTCACATTGACCCGAAAGCACGACATCCGCGCCAGCATGATGGACGGCATGGTCATAGCAGAGAGAAGCATAGATGCCCCCCAGCACCACAGGCACCTTGGGCAACATTTCACGGACCACCTCTATTATGGCAATAGCTCCAGGATACCAGTATGTCATGAGCGAGGTAATGAGGACTGCCTCCGGCTCAGGGCAATCATTGATCGCTTTACGCACCAACCTTTCCGGGATGCCATATCTGGAATAATGTCTGGGAACATCTCGCAGCTTTTCCGGCCTTGGAATCCGCCTCTTCACGTAGTGCCCTTTGCCGAACTCGCCAATCTTGCCGGCGTTTGACAATTCAGGATGAAACCGGTCCAGGCAATCTACATAGCTCACTCGGTACCCGTGCATCCTCAAAATGCCGGCGATAGTGAGGAGTCCGATCGGCTTGGCCCAGAAATCATAGGCCGCAAAATCATCTATCCACGGGTTGATTACAAGGAGATGAGGGGAGTCTTTTCCCATAATTCAACGTCTCGGAATTTCTACAAGTTATTTAAGACATAGGAGATCTTTGAGGCATAGGTTTTTGCCTCACTCATGGAATAATGGAATGTGTATTATCAGAGGAAGTTGCACATTTATTTAGTCCTGAAAAGCCTGGTCCTCTGGGCCAGGTCAGAGGTGTTTGGCTATGCCAGTCAATCATTCAACAGGAATAATGGAACGATGGATGAATGGAATGGTGGGTTAAGGAATACGGTCCTATTGATAAGAGACACATGGTTTTTGGAAATATCAATTTGGCAAGGTTCCATTTTTTGAGCGGCGCAGCCGCGTCATATAAAATCGCGGAGCGATTTTATGAAGGGAAGTATGTCATGGAGGTCTTTTTCAACTCATCACGGCTGAAAAGGAGGGAGTAGTTCGTTACCGACGTGAGGGTGGACATAGCCTCGGCCATCGTATAGCAGTCCTCCTCTGTCTTTGCGTGAATCATAGTGTACAGATTGTATGGCCAATTCTTAGCCGGGTTTCGTCTGTAGCAGTGGGACACCCCTTCAAAGGCGGCCATCAGTTCGCCGACGTCATCTATCCGGTCTTCGTCAACCTGCCAGGCCACCATGGCATTTGCCTTATATCCGGAAATCTGATGGCGGATCGTTACTCCGAAACGACGAATTGTGCCGTCTCCATGAAGTTTCCGCAATGTACCCAGTACAACTTCTTCTTCAACTCCGACCTGTTGGGCGATCTCCAAAAACGGGCGTTCGGTCACAGGGATGTCCGCCTGAATCAAGGAAATGATCTTTTTTTCAACATCGGTCAATTTAGAATCACCTTCGCCTGATTTTGACGAATTTTGTCTGTTGGTCATAATTGGTCCTTTGATATAAGATGGCTAGTGCCCATCCACAAATAACGTAACAAGTGTTGGGCACAGGGTAAGTTTCCAATTCATAAATGAGGAATTTTTCTGATGAGCAAGGCCGCACAAGGGTTTTCGTTGAGGCGTACAGGTGGTACTTCGCAGACGGAAACCCGCGGAGAACGCCGCTCATCGGAAAAAGGGCCATTTATGGATGGAAACTATCTATCGGATATCATATAAGGGCGCACAGCGCAATAATCAAGCCGAATGGAATCATCATCCCTTTTTGGGTTTGCGATTTAGGATGACAGGAGGAGATATGGCCATGAAGATGATCGGCGTCATCGGGGCAGGGACCTGCAACAGCGAGACTTATGAGTTGGCGCGAAGGGTTGGAGCCGGAATAGCCGAGATGGGTGCTACCCTGGTATGTGGGGGGCTGGGAGGTGTTATGGAGGGTGCCTGTCTCGGTGCTCATGAGGCAGGGGGGCAGACCGTGGGGATCCTTCCGGGGAGTGACAAAGCCGAAGCCAATGCCTATGTTGCCACCCCCATCGTGACCGACTTGGGGCACGCCCGAAATGTATTGATCGTCCGAAGCTCTGATCTGCTGATAGCGATCTCAGGCGGATACGGTACCCTGTCTGAAATAAGTATTGCCCTCAAAATAGGAAAACCTGTCATAGGCCTGGGTACATGGCCGAACATGGAAGGGGTCCAGTACGTCACTACGCCCGAAGAGGCAATCGATGCCATCCGACCGTAAAATGCGTCTCCAAAAATGATAGAAAGAAAATGTTAGGAAAAAAGGGGCTCGTGAAATATTGACATTCAGAAATTCTCATGCGTTGAAGTCCCTGACAGTAATAAAATAAATGTTAAAATGTCATGCGCACTTTATGGACGTCTTTGAATTTGTTGAATAACTATAGGGATAATGCGGCTTTGGGGCGGATAACCAATGATAAGTCAACGAATTCAAAGACGTCCATAAGTTTACTATGTGCCTCAAAAAAGGCTTGACTTGTATATTGCTGTAATATACATATATCGGTAATGGAAAAGGGATTCGAACATTTTCTGGGTTTCCAGTGGGACCAGGGGAATATTGATAAAAACCTTATCAAGCATAACGTGGAAAACTGGGAGTGTGAGCAGATATTTTTCAATAGACCGCTTCTTGTTCTCGACGATCCCAAACATTCGATCCCTGAAAAACGGTGGACTGTATTTGGCAAAACGGATGCCGATCGTTTTCTTATCGTGATATTCACAAAGAGAGGTGATCTGATCAGAGTAATTTCCGATAGGGATATGAATAAAAAGGAGAGGAAGTTTTATGATGAAAAAGGATAAAACAATGCCTAAATTCAAAAACGAAGACGAAGAACGTGAATTCTGGGCTACTCATTCTCCACTTGATTATTTTGATACAAAAGATTTCAAAAGGGCTTCTTTCCCCAAACTAAAGCCATCGTTAAAATCAATCTCAATTCGTCTCCCAGAGGGTATGCTGGCTGAACTAAAAATCCTCGCAAACAAGAAAGATGTGCCCTACCAAAGTCTTGCAAAAATCTACCTTGCTAGGCAAATTTCCTTAGAGCGTGGATCTTTCCGCACTGCTCCGAAAAAGAGAAGACGGAAAGCTGATGCCCAACAAGTCACTGGAGCCGATTTCTGAAAGCCTGCGGCCTTTCAGAAACGTCTCAGTTCCCCCGTTACACCTTATGAAATGTTATGTATGTGGGTCTCAAATGAGATCTATCATCTCGAAAAGGTGGATGTTGCGGCAGAATTGGGAGCCGTTAAGTATGCGGCTTGAGGTTTTTGTCAGAAAGTTGTCTTGAGACCGCCTATTTTCCGGGCCAACTTTGCAACCGACTCGACGACGGGTTCGAGATTGAATTTGAGGATAACTCTGTCGCGGACAATCAGTTGACCGTCAACGATCACATCCCTGACATCGCTTCCGCTTGCTGCATAGACGATGTGAGAGACAGGGTCGTAAAGGGGGGTCAAATGGGGTTTGTGGGTATCGATAATAATTAAGTCGGCCTTCTTGCCCTGTTCAAGCGAACCGATCTGTTTCCCGAGGCCTATGGCCTCTGCGCCGCTTCTCGTGGCCAGTGTCAAGACCTCCCTCGCATCCAGGACCGTAGGGTCTAGCCTCTTTACCTTGTGGAGCTTGGCCGACATGTCCATCTCCTGAAACATGTCCAGATTGTTGTTGCTCGCAGAGCCATCTGTGCCGAATCCCACGGCAAGGCCCTTTTGCAGAAACTCGGGGATCGGGGCTACGCCCGAGGCAAGCTTCATCTCGCTTTCCGTTGTGACCGAGACACCCACTCCACGATCGGCCATACATGCTATGTCTGCTTCATTCACCCAGATTGCATGAACCAGAAGGGTCTTTGCGTTCAATAAGCCAATCCGGTCAAGGTATTGAACAGGGCTCACGCCATGGTTCTGTTCAGTTTCCCGCAACTCTTTTTGCGTTTCCGCCACATGAATTTGCAGAAGCGCACCAGCCTCATTAGCTAGTTTGCGGGCCTTTTTGAGCGTCTCCTCAGAGCATGTGTAAGGGGAATGACAGAACAGCCCGGGAGTAATCCGAGAGGTCTTTTCATGCCACTTCTCTATGAATCGTCCGGCTTCCGTTACATTCTTTTTGGGGTCAGGCACCCCGGGGGCCGGAAAGTCAATGATACCCTGTGCAAGAATGGCCCGCATACCGGCCTCCTGCACGGCTTCTGCCACCGTATCTTCAAGAAAATAACCGTCACAGCACGTGGTTGTGCCGGACAAGAGCATCTCAGCACATGAAAGAAGGGTGCCGGCATACACGCTTTCAGGATTCAACCAACGGGCTTCAGCCTTTAATATGTGGTCGTTCAGCCAGTTCGTGAGAGGGAGATCATCGGCAAGGCCCCTAAACAAGGACATGGCAGCATGGGTATGGGTGTTGACCAACCCCGGCATGATGATGCCTCCCTGGGCGTCTATCACATGACGTGCTTCCGGGAGCGGTTCATCGGCTGCTTTTTCTTCAATGCGTTTCAGACCGCCATCGGCTATGCAGACCAGACCCGTGTCGAGAACATCAAAGTCCGCGTTGATCGTTAAGACCGTGCCGTTATGAACAACAATATCGTAGGGGACGTCTTTTTTCATCCTATGCAATACCTTGCGCAATCCGGTTTACACTGGCCATGACTTCATCCACATCGAGTGTCGTGAACGCCCGCTCTTCCATTAGTACCCGGCCGTTCACAATGGCCGTGACCACATCGCTGCCGGTCACCGCATAGACGAGGTGTGAATAGACATTGTACATCGGGGTCAGGTGTGGACTCCTGATATCTATTATAATGATGTCTGCTTTCTTCCCCTCTTCCAGTGAACCCGAGGTGTCGCCTATTCCCAGCACCCGCGCCCCGTCAATGGTCGCCATCCTCACCACAGTTCTGGCATCCATGACGGTGGGATCAAGGGTGTGCACCTTATGAAGCTTGGCCACAGTGTCCATCTCCTGAAACATGTCCAGGTTGTTGTTGCTGGCGCAACCGTCGGTTCCAATACCCACCGTGATGCCATGTCTGAGGAGTTCAGGGACAGGAGCGATACCTGAAGCAAGCTTCATATTGCTCTCGGGGTTGTGTGCTACTTTTACGTCAGAGTCTTTCAAGAGCATCATATCTTCTTCGGTCAGGACAACGCAGTGATCGGCGATCAGGCCCGGGCTCAAAAACCCTATGTCTGCTAAATGGGCTACCGGGGTCCGGCCATACTTCTTCTTGATCTCAGCAACCTCTCGCTCTGTTTCGGCCAGGTGGATGACCATGGGCACGCCGTTTCTATCAGCAATGGCCCTGGCCTTTTGCAGCAGCTCCGGGGAGCAGACGTAAGGAGAATGGGGTTCCACAGCGATAGTAATAAGGGGATCGTCTCGCCACTTTTCGATCAGGTCCTCTGTGTATTTTAAGCCCTCTTCCACGGGACCGTAATTCGGGGACGGGAAATCGTAGATCACCTCGCCCACCACAGCGCGTAGGCCGACCTCTTTTGCGGCCTGTGCTGCGGCTTCTTCAAAGAGATACATGTCGCAGAAGGTGGTCGTTCCGGAAAGGATCATCTCGGAACAGGCAAGGCGGGTCCCCTGATAGACAATATCAGGCGTGAGTTTGGCCTCTGCAGGAAAGATGTAATCATTCAGCCACGTCATGAGAGGCAGATCGTCGGCGAGCCCGCGAAAACAGGTCATTGCCGCATGGGTGTGGGCGTTGACCAGGCCCGGCATGATGATTCCTTCTTGCGCATCGATCGTTTTGGCGGCCTTGTACGAGGCGGTCAGAGCATCTTCTGTCCCTACCTCAACAATACGATCCGCGGACACAGCCACGGCCCCTCTTTCAATCAATGTATCCTGAGGGTCCACGGTGAGGACCCATCCGTTTTTGATCAGTATGTCGATTGTTTCCACTATTTACACCAGTGAGTTGGCGGGTATCTTAGGCTGGCAGCTTTTCCAAGACCCCTCTGATAACGGCCTGTAGGCTGGGTGCGGTTTGCTCGGCAGCAGCGATAATATCCTCCACCCGAGCAGGCTTGAAATCATCTGGGATATTCATATTGGTAATGACTGAAAATCCAAGGATGGTCATCCCCCCGTGGACCGCGGCAATCACCTCGGGTATCGTGGAGAGCCCCACAGCATCGACCCCAATGGTCTTCAGGAATCGAATCTCAGCACCAGTCTCAAGAGATGGGCCGGCGAGCCCCACATAGACGCCTTTCTGAACACGGATATTGTTTTCAAGGGCAACCTCTTCAGCAAGCTTTATCAGGCTCCCGTCGTATACCTGGGACATGTCAGGAAACCTGGGTCCCCACTCATCCACATTCGGTCCTATAAGCGGATTGTTGCCTGTAAGATTGATGTGATCTGTGATAACCATAATGTCACCGACATCAAACCCGGGATTAATACCGCCTGCTGCATTGGAGACTATAAGAGTCTTTACTCCCAGTAGCTGCATGACCCTCACTGGGAGGGTTATTTGTTGCATACTGTATCCTTCGTAGTAGTGAAACCTCCCCTGCATTACGATAACGGCTTTTCCTGCCATGTTGCCGCACAAGAGTCGTCCATGATGGGTTGGGACTGTGGAGACTGCAAAATGGGGTATATCTTTGTAGTCAATCGGTATGACTTCTTCTATACTCTCGGCACTGTTACCGAGGCCTGTGCCGATCTGCAGGCCTATTTGCGGGCGATGTGGGATCCTGGCTTTAACGAATTCGGTCGCCTCAAGGACTTTATTTTTGAAGGATTCCATGGTAGACTTTCCTTTCTATGTGAAAATCAGAGCGTACCTTAGAACGTATGGCCAACATCAGTCAAACCTTAATTGAGCGTAAACAAAATGAAGAAACCTTCAATCATGAAGAAACCAAGCCATATGCATAGCGTGATGAATGCAACAATATTGCAGCCATCTTTGGAGGATGAGTAAACATGAGTGGTGTGCTGACTAGAACCGGCGTTGTAAAAGCTATCCAGGGTCGCATGGCTCTCGTTATCACCAGGATGGAACCCGAGTGTGAAGGTTGCAAGGCCAAGGAGGCCTGTTTCAGCTTCGGTGGCGGCGGCGCCAATACAGAGGTCAGGGCCCGCAATACCGTTGGGGCTGAGGTCGGTGACATTGTGACCATAAGTATGAGGAGTTCTGCACTGGTAAAGGTGTCGTTTCTGGTTTATATGCTGCCGATACTATCCCTTATAGGGGGCATCGTTTTGGGATACTCGCTCGCCAGGCTGATTCCAGTCGACGAGAATATTCTTGTGGGAATCTGTGGTTTGTTTGCCTTTTCAGGTGCCTTCGCATGGGTGAGGAAGAAAGGAAATACACTTTCTGCAAGACAGGAGTACATTCCCCAAATCACATCCAGACAGAAGGCCCGCCAGCAGCAGATACCGCCTACAGACCTTGCCTGCCCCATACAGTGATTTAGCTAGTTTCCATCCATAAATGGCCCTTTTTACGATGAGCGGCGTTCTCCGCGGGATTGCGCCTGCGGCTTTTGAAGAGGCCGTCTGCGGAGTACGATCTGTACGCCTCGACGAAAACCCTTGTGCGGCCTTGCTCATCAGAAAAACTCCTCATTTATGAATTGGAAACTTACCCAGTGCCCAACGCCTGTAACGCTATTTGTGGATGGACACTAGCTAGTTTCCGCCAGCTTATTAGAATCAGGAGTCTTTTGTCCAAATGGGCAGGCTTTGATGCAGATGCCGCAGATAGGAGCGCCCACATTGGGAAGTTGTGAAAACTCACCCGCGAGTTTTTCCGCACAGCGCGAAAGATAGATGGCCTTGCCTCGACTCTTGTAATTGCCTTTTGTGCCAACACCCTTGATAGCCCCTACCGGACAAGCATCGCGGCAAAGTGTACACTTCCCGCAGAGATTCTTTACAGGGCCGTCTATTTTGAGCTGGGCGTCGGTAAGTACAGTGACGAGGCGAATACGGGGACCGTATCGGGGGTTGACCAAAAGCAGACTTTTTCCCTGCCATCCCAGTCCTGCCATGCGGCCTACTGCCTTATGCGAAATAGCCCCATACCAGTTCCTTTTATCCAGAACCTGGGAGGCTGGGACGGGAAGGCTATAGAAACCGTCACCCTGAAGGATGCCGGCCGTACGAAAGGCAATTTCGTCGAGTATGCGATTGGCAGTCTGGTAAACGGCGGCGTAAAGGGGTGTGGGGCGATCAGAGATCTGTTCAAATACAGCTATTGGCAGTCTCACGCCAATGGAAATAGCCCTGCGAAAGGGATCCAGCAGATCAGCGGGGTTCGTTCTGAGCTGCTTCAAAGGCTCAGCATCCGCCACACCAACAAGGTCCGCCCCTAATGCGACGATTCGGCTTTTTAACTTGTCAGTATAGTCATCCACAAATAGACCGTTTGTCTGAATCTTGATTACAATTTATTTCTGGTGGCATCCTTAGTCCTGCCCAGTTTTCTCTTTTCCCCTAAAGTGGGGCACCTAACGTTGTGAAACTGAGGCGCAAATGACAGTGCGTCGCCTGGCTGCTATTTGCTGCCTCCTGTGTCTAGTTCGGCAGGGCTTGAATCGTTATTGTCTTGCTGGAGGAACCAGCTTGAGAGCAATCTGCTCGGATCGATCTGAGGTCCGCGTTCGTGCAGCCAATCGGCGAGGGCATCCAATTTCGGTGTCTTCTCAATAGTTGTGCATCCGAGTCGCTGTGCATGCTTCAGGTTGCTGTCCGACCAGTCGCCGGAGACGATGGCGATGTTTGGGATCTTACACCCTTTCTGGATCTGTTGTTCAAGGAACTCAAGCCCTGAGACCCTCAGCATGTTGAGGTCAGTGATCAGGATGTCGCAACAGGCCTCCGTCTGTTCACACTGGCACTCGTGAGAGTGCAACAACGGACATTCACTTGGGTCGGCATATTCCAGGACTTCGTATCCCCGACTCTCGAGAAGTCGTTTGACCAGGTATCTGTCATCGTCGTTATCATCAAACACAATGGCGCGAAGTTTCCTTGCCATATCACATCACCTCATGCCGAATAGGTATAATACTGATTGCGGTCTCTTCCAACAATAATGGCTTTGCGTATATTAAATTATCACGCAAACACCGCCCAGGCCTTCCACCAAAACAAGACGATGGCAGATATCTTGCCACTCTATTCCTTGCCTGTGTCTGACTCTATCATCTCACATGCCGCCTAAGATCAAACTCTATAGTCTAGAGATCTAATCATCCAGAGAGGGATTTGAGGGCTTTGTCGACATCCGGGACGTGGAAGACGTACATTGCTGTTTGTTCTTCCGAGGTCCCAGAACCGTAAACATAATTGATATTGATATTGGCATCGCCGAATCTCTTTGAGATTTTGGCCAGTGTGCCCGGTTTGTTCTCCAGTCTCATGACCATAACCTCCAAGGTGTTCACCCAGTAATCGGCCTTCTTCAAAATCTCCAGGGCCTTTTCGGTTTGGTCCACAACGACGCGTATCAGGGAATATTGTTTGGCCTCTTTGATGACTGATCCATAGCTCGCAGCCGAAGCGGTTCTCTTAATGGACTTTCCGCGTGCCTCAAACATTTCCTGTACATAGTCGGCAGCATTTTGAATAAACATGGCCAGAATGTTGATATTGGAGTCTCCCATCAAGTCCGCAAATCGCCCCAGTTCCCCGGGAACGTTTCTCAAGAATATTGAGACCTGCTTTTCCTTTGTCATCCTGTGTTCATCCTTATATGAAATCGCGAAGCGATTTCATAGCTTAATGTGTTCAAGTGTCAGGGCTGTTTTGAGTATGGTCTTGGCAATTTTTTGAAACTGTTCTGTCACATCTGATACGTAGAATTGGCAAGTCCCGTTCTTCGAGAGCTTGTTATCAACCTCGGGATTATGGTGGAGAAAGTCCTTGACTGAATCGGACAGTGCTTCTGATGAATCTATAACCTTCACACGTTTGCCAATTTTTGCCTGAATGATTTCCTTCAGAAGGGGATAGTGCGTACAGCCCAGGATTAGGGTGTCGATCTGTTTGACTTTGAGAGGGTGGAGGTACTTCTTGACAATCTTTCTGGTTTCTGCCTTCTTGAGCCAGCCCTCCTCCACCAGAGGCACCAGCAGGGGGCAGGGGTGTCCATAGACCTTCATTTCCGGTCTAATGGCCTTGATCTTGGCTTCATAGACCCCGCTGTTTACGGTGGCCCTGGTTCCGATGACCCCTATACGCCTCCTTTTGGGGTCTGAAACCGCCATCTTGACAGCGGGAGATATGACCTCAAGGATGGGCACATCAAACCGTTCCTTCAGGGTGTCGGTTGCTATACTGGAAGCCGTGTTACATGCGACGACCAGCATCTGAGCCCCTTTCTGGAGGAGCAACTCTGCATCCTCGACAGCATATCTGATGACGGTCTCCCGACTTTTTGTGCCATAAGGGGTACGCGCTGTATCCCCAAAATAGAGGACATCATAATCAGGCAAATGACGCTTTACGGCCCTGACTACCGTAAGACCGCCAATACCGGAATCAAACACGCCGATCAAGATTGGAGCTCCTTCATAAATGGTAAGTTGTCAGTTGTGGGTTGTCAGTGGTTGAAAGAGGGGTGATGCATAACGGACAACAAACAACGGACAACTGACCTGTTCAAGAAATGCAGTTTATTTCATCTTGAAAAGCCTGGTCCTCTGGGCCAGGTCAGAGGCGATTGGCTTTGCCTTTTGTAAAATGCAGCGATAAATCCGAAACACGTACTGTTTTCAAGGCGTGAGCCGCAAATCCGACACGAAGTGTCTCTTTTCAAGCCGTCAGGCGCAACCTTGCGCTAACCACGAAACAATATCAAATGACAGAAATTCAAATGATTCA
>PVMS01015693.1_pt1 | contig 12398 bp, 13 predicted proteins | sample 1853461 | NCBI WGS metagenome assembly PVMS01 (sample SAMN08582032, study PRJNA380276) | Marine sediment metagenome, whole genome shotgun sequencing project. | isolation source: ocean sediment barecode stripped | collected 2017
CCGGAAAAATATTTGGAGTTACCTGATTTTTTTCATAGAAAAAGGATGTCGCGTGCATTTTGATGAGTTGACACAATTAGCCTCCTATTTGATTTAATATCTCGGCTCCTTTAGTTAGGGTCTCTTCATCTTTTGAAAAGCAAAACCGCAACATTTTATTATCAATTTTGTTCTTATAAAAAACAGATGTCGGTATGGATGCAATTTTCTTTTCCTTTGTTAAGCGTACAGCAAAATCGAAATCATTTTCCTCTGAAATGGCTTCATAGCCAAGTAATTGAAAATAAGTGCCTTTAGAAGGAATTATTGTGAATTTTGAATCCTTGATGGCGTTGAGAAAGAAGTCTCTTTTTCTTTGAAAAAAATCAGGTAACTCCAAATATTTTGCCGGATTTTTCAAATACGTTGCCAAAGCTCTTTGTACAGGATGGTTCACAGAGAAAACAATAAATTGATGGATCTTTCTGAATTCTGACATCAACTCTTTAGGTGCAATACAATAACCTGTTTTCCAACCGGTAGTATGAAATGTTTTACCAAAGCTGGCAACTATAAAACTTCTCTCTGCCAATCCTTTGAATCGAGCTACGCTTTGATGGATTATTCCATCAAAAATGATATGCTCATATACCTCATCACTTAGAATAATTATGTTTGTGTCCATAACCAGATCTTCTAAAGTTCGCATATCACTTTCCGATAAAACCGTACCCGTTGGGTTATGGGGCGTATTTATAATTATCATTCTGGTTCTGTTGGTAATGCTAGCCTTTACCTTTAACCAATCCACTCTATAGTAAGGCGCCTCCAACTCTATTTCAATCGTTTTTCCGCCATTCAATATCACAGTAGGATCATAACAATCATAAGCTGGAGCAAAAATTATTACCTCGTCTCCATGCCCTACAAAGGCAGAAATTATTCCATAGATAGCTTCCGTTGCACCTGCTGTAATCGTTATCTCGCTGTCCGGATTATAGGTTGTGTCATATAAACTTGAAATTTTTTCAGCAATAACTTCCCGAAGTTCAATGATACCTGGCATCGGAGAATATTGATTATAATCAGCTTTCATGGCTTTTGACACCAAATTGATCAACTCCTGAGATGCCGGAAAATTCGGAAACCCCTGCGATAAATTAATTGCATTTTGTTCATTCGACAGACGACTCATTATTGCAAAAATACTTGTAGAAGCATTTGGCAATTTTGAAGAATCATTTTTAAAAATATAGGACATTTAAAATTTAGTTTTCAATTAATAAATCTTAGGAATATAAAATTACACTTTTTAAGTAAAAAAATTATCATTATGACGGCAAGGATTCCAAAATAGTTTTTACTTTTGCACCATCTCATAAAGGGGTGCTAAAGTAGACCGCTGACGGATCGTAAAGTTCGAAAGCAAGTTAAGGACAAGCTGAGATCATACCCATTGAACCTGGAACAGGTAATGCTGTTTAGGAAATAAAAGATGTTATTCTAATTTTAAGAGAGTCTCATCCCCGAATAATTACCTCTTTTTATTCGTTTTAAATTTATTTTAAAATGAAGAAAATACTATTTTTTCTCTTACTTTTTCTATCTGTAGTTATGGTAGCGCAAGAAAAATCTACAAAAGACACAATAAATCTTTTAGATGAGGTGGTGGTAAAAGCCGTACGTGTTAATTCTGAATCTCCTGTAACATTTTCAAATCTGACCAAAGAAGAAATTTCAAAACGTAATTTGGGGCAGGATATCCCGATTTTAATGAACTATATGCCCAATGTGGTTACCACCTCTGATGCAGGAGCTGGAGTTGGATATACCGGTATTCGGGTTCGTGGGAGTGATGCGACTCGTGTAAACGTTACGATCAATGGAATTCCATATAATGATGCTGAATCCATGGGTACTTATTGGGTGGACCTCCCGGATTTTTCATCCTCGGTCGAAAATTTGCAATTGCAAGAGGTGTGGGCACTTCTACCAATGGTGCAGGTGCTTTTGGTGCCAGTATCAACCTCTTAACGGATGCCATAACAGAAAGTGCTTTTGCACAATTAAACACTTCTTACGGGTCTTTTAACACCCAGAAATACAATCTTAAATTCAGTACCGGGAAACTGGGAGACCATTTTGAAATTGCCGGTCGCTTGTCAAAAATTTCTTCAGATGGTTATGTGGATCGCGCAACTTCCGATCTAAAATCATATTTTTTGCAGGCTTCTTATATCGATGATAACACACTGATAAAAGCTTTGGCCTTTGGTGGATTTGAAGAGACTTACCAATCGTGGTACGGCGTGGATGCCGAGACTTTAGAAACTGACAGAACATTCAATTATTACACTTATGATAATCAAGTGGATCATTATAACCAAGATCATTTTCAACTAATATGGAGTGAAAATTACAATGAAAAATGGTCGTCAAACATCGCACTCCATTATACCTGGGGAAGAGGTTATTATGAGCAATATGAAGAAGATCAGAATTTTGCCGATTATGGTTTTGAAGAAATTAATATAGGTGGGGAAACGATCAATACTACCGATCTGATACGAAGAAGATGGTTGGATAATGATTTTTACGGGACAACTTTTTCACTGTTTTATACAAATAATAACGATTTTAATTTAACTTTTGGTGGGGCTTGGAATAAATATGAGGGGGATCATTTTGGAGAAGTAATCTGGGCCAGATACGCAAGCAACAGTGAAATTCGCGATCGTTATTATGATAATTATGGCGATAAAATTGATTTTAACACTTTTGCGAAAGCAAAATTTACTGTGGCAAAAAATTGGAATTTCTTTGCGGATATGCAAATTCGAACGGTTAACTATAAAGCGAGTGGGGTTGCGGCTGGAGAAATAGACGATTCCTTCTTCTTTTTCAACCCAAAGGCTGGGATAACGTATAATATCAATACCCGGAATAATTTATATTTCTCCTATGCCAGGGCAAACAGAGAACCAAACAGAACGGATTATGAGAATGGAGACCCAAAACCTGAAACTCTGAATGATTTCGAACTGGGATGGCGCATTAGCAAGGAAAAATTAAATATCAGTTCCAACCTTTATTATATGCGTTATCAAGATCAATTAGTACTTACGGGTGAATTAGACGATGTGGGAGCTCCAATAAGAGCCAATGTTGGTGATAGCTATAGGCTGGGATTAGAGGTAGATGCAAATATTTTTATTTCCAAACATTTCACTATACAGCCTAATATTGCATTAAGCACCAATAAAAATCTCGATTTAAATATTTCCTGGGATGGCGAACTTCAAAATTTGGGACAAACAAATATTGCCTATTCGCCCAATATTGTTTTTGGAAATTCCTTCAATTATTTGCCTGTTAGCAATTTACAAATTGCCCTTTTATCAAAATATGTGGGGGAACAATATATGGCAAATATTGATAATGAAAACTCAAAATTAGAAAGCTACTTTATAAATGACATTAATGTGAATTATCAAATCAGCTTCAAAAAAGTTCTTAAATCTCTTGTTATTAATGCATTGATCAACAATATTTTCAATGTAAAATATGTTTCTAATGGCTATTACTATACCTATGATGATACATGGTCCATACCCGGAGAAACCACAACTTTAGACGGCGCAGCATATTATCCCCAAGCTGGAATAAATTTTTTGATTGGTTTAACTTTATTATTTTGAGAGAATAGCAAAATCAGAAAAGTCATTTCGAAAGGGAGAAAAGGGAATATTATACTCGAATTAGCTGTGAAGATAAAGATATCGAAATGACAATCTGACTTTTTCTAATAAATATTTAACTTTCTTTTACTTTACAGGAATTGATCCCAAAAATTGCAAATACAGGGCATCTACCGGATAATGCTGTGCCAACCATAATTACCGCAACTGCATAAAGAACATAATCCCATGGGCTGGCTACCATTCCATTATAAGCAACATAAACGGCAACAATAGCAATAATATATCTTACAATTTTATCAACTGAACCAACATTTTTTTTCATAATAATTTTATTTTAACTGTTAATGATGCTGTAAAGATATTATCGATTTCAGAAAAAAGTGGTGATGAAAGTCACAGGCTTAAAAATTATACATTCACCCCCTTTAACATTTTATTCCAATACAAATAAGGAAGTAAATATTTTTTTAAAATCCATAATCTCCAATGCTCTTTCGAAGAATCGCCAATCATCAATGGAAATTGTTTCAATTTAGGATCGGGTGTAAATTCTTTGCTATAATCAAACTCCGCCAATACCATTTTACCATATCCGGTAACCAATGGGCAGGATGAATAACCATCATACGTTTTATCGGTTAAAGTACTACTTTTAATCATCTTAAAAATATTTGCAACAACAACAGGCACTTGCTTTTTGATGGCTGCACCGGTTTTTGCAGTTGGTAATTGTGCCACATCTCCTAATCCAAAAACATTGCTGAACTTTTTATGTTGCATGGTTCTGTCATCTACAGATAACCAACCATCAGGAGTGGCAAGGGGAGAGTTGGCAATAAATATCGGAGAAGCCTGAGGAGGTGCCAAATGCATCATATCAAAATAAATTCCATATCTATCTCCTCTCTTAATTGTCTTCGCTGCTTTATAATTATATTGTATGTCTCTATCTAAAGTTTTGGTATCGTCATCAGACATAATTACACAACCACCGGCATCCAGATCTTTATCGATCTCATACCAGGCAATTTGTTTTTCGGCATCTACTTCCACCAATTTATGGAAAAATCTAATATTAATATCCTTTTTATCAATCACCGTCATTAATGTTTTTGCAATAGGCTTTACAGCAAAAATCACTCCTCCAGGAATAGCAAATACAATATCGGTTTTATTCCGAACACCTATTCTCTTAAAGTGTTCATCTGCCAGATACATAATTTTTTGGGGAGCCCCACCACATTTAATTGGTGTTGTAGGCATAGTAAAAAGAGCTGTCCCTCCTTTAAAGTTTTTTAATACTTCCCAGGTATGATTTGGATCGGTATAATTACTGCAAACTACGCCTTTATCCATAGCTTCCGTTAATCCTTTGACCAATTCAGGTGCCATTCTCAATCCGGGGCAAACCACTAAATAATCATAAGTATAAACTGTACCATTTTTTGTAGTTACACTATTCTTTTCAGGATCGAATTTATCGGCATTCTCTTTGATCCAATCTACTCCATTAGGCATTACAGAAGACATGCTACGAGCAGTTTTATCAAAATCATAAGTATTTGCACCCACTAAGGTCCAGACCGGTTGATAATAATGCGTATTTGCAGGCTCGATTAATCCAACGCTAAAACTGGGATCCGCTTTTTTAATTTGTGAAGCCACCATGATACCCGCAGTACCGCCTCCTATAATCAACAATTGATGGTGGATTGACATTTTTAAAAATTTTAGTTAAGAATTTATAATGAAGTCAGTGCCTCTATAATTACTTTCTTCTGCACTAAACTATCTACAATTGACTGAAAAACCTGTGATAATTGTCACAGCTATCGGGCATTACAAAATTTTAATATTTCTTAAAGATAACTCTATTTTACCTTCGTTTTCTAATTTTTTCAATAGTCTTGATATAACCTCCCTGGAAGATCCCAGCTCGTTAGCAATTTCCTGATGTGATTTTCTGATGACTTTTGATTTATTGAGATTTGCTTTTCTTTTCAAAAATCCTTCGAGTCTTTTTTCTTTATTCGAAAAGGTCAAGACCTTAACCATTTCAATTACTTCATCAAATTTATCATTAAATTGTTTATAAACGAATAAATTCCAGTTGGGATGGTTTTTACGTAGATTATATAGTTTATCACTGGGTATTAATATAACAGTACAATCTTCCTCCACAACCCCCTTTACATTTACCCTTTCGCCTTTCTCTACCGCCATAACAGAAACAATACAAGTTTCCCCTGGTTTAATATAATAAAGAAGAACTTCATTCCCATTTTCTTCTTCTTTATAAATTTTAATTAAGCCCGAGATCAACAAAGGAATAACTTTAACATAGGAATTTTCTTTTAAAAGAACGTTGTCCTTTTCAAAATCATGAACTATTCCAATATTATTAATTTCAGCTGTTAATGCGCTAGAAGAGGCAAGTTGTTGAAAATTCCCTTTAATTATTTCCGTTACATTCATTCCTCAAAATATTATCTTAAATTCGGAATAAAGATAAAAAAACTATAAACTCTGACAAATTTTATATGTGGCTGTTAATAACTGTGATGATTTGATTTGCTTGTAGAACGCCGGATTGTCTCCAAATTGACTTTCCATTTTTAAAAAGAATCAATGTTGGTACACTTCGTACAGAATATTTTTGCGCTACAGCCGGGTTTTTATCAATATCAATTTTAATTATTTTGATTTGATCTTTAAAGTTTTGTTTTACTTGTTTTAATATTGGCGCCATCATCTTACATGGTGCACACCAATCAGCCTTAAAATCCACTAATACAGGAACCTCCTGTTGCACTATTTGATTAAAAGACGCCATAATAATTTATTTAGTTTCTGAAATCATTTTACCGGAAGCACAGCTAACAAAGGACTTGGCTTTATGTATTATGGTATTGGCGTCTCCAATTTCCGGGTATCCCATTTTTGAAAGTTTCTCCTTAACTTGAATAAGAACCTGTTCATCTTCCGTTGGAACCATAACTTTTGAGTTCTCTAAATCCACTTCAACTTCATCTATACCATCAACAGATAACAAGCCTTTTTTTACGGTATTTACACAACCTCCACATTTTAAATTTAATATTTCAATAGTCTTCATCCTAATTTTAATTTTTAAAAGTAATACTCCAAATTCCTCTTAGATCACCTTCTTTATATCCTATTGCTCTATCATTTGAATAATACGATTTAATTAAAGAATCTGTCTTAACTGAAACTTCCTTACCAACAGAACCATGGCAGGCCAAACATTTTTTTTGTAAAATAATTGGTGCATAGAAATGTGGATTTCCGGAAGCATCTATTTCAACAACAGGCTCTAATTTCTTATTTGCTGCCAATGCTTTTTTATAATCATTAATTATTTTGCTCTCCCCGTCATCAGGATTGTTCATTTCATTTCTTATTTTATCCGAAGTTCTTCTGATCTCTGCGTTGTACTTCTTAGACATTTCCTCAGTTAAAGGGTAGGCCATTGTATTACAAAACGGAACAGCTTCTTTAACCCCGCCTTCTTTCATTTTTTGGGTTAGATTACTCCCCAATTTATTAGCTGTTGCCATTGCCATTTCTTTACCCTCATTAGTATATTTAACTTTCTGTTCTTTTGATAAAGTTTTAGAACAACTGCTTAATAGCACTATAATTAAAATTAAAAAAACATAATTTTTCATAAAAAGTAAATTTATTATTTAACAATCTCTAAATTATTATTCCCCCAATTGATGATTCCACCTTGTAGATCGTACACTCTTGTAAAACCCATCTTTTCCAATTGTTTTGCGGCTTTACCGCTTCTTCCTCCACTGCGACAATAAATATACAATTCTTTGTTTTTATCTAATTTATTCATGTCATCATAAAATGTACCATCGTAAAAATCTATATTTACAGAATTCTTTAAGTGTCCTTGAGCGTATTCTTTAGGTGTTCTCACATCAATCAGTTGGATCTCTCCTAATTCTGCGTTTAAATCTTCCGGTGAAATAAGCGAAACAACTATTTCTTCTTTTGTTTCAATTCCATTTGCTTCTGATTTTGTCTTTTGTCCACAACTTGTAAAGCTGATACTTAAGATTAGAAGTAGCGCTATTTTTGCAATTATTGATTTCATACGTTTATTGAATTTTTTATTTAGGGTATAAAATTAAACAAAAAAGAGAGTTAAAAACTCCCTTATTTGTTTAACTAAGTTAAATTATTACAATAATGTTGTCGGACAAACATAATCTGTCAATGGAGCTTCCGTTTCCTTAATATCCGTCATTCCTCTTCTAACATCCGTCACCTTAGTAACTCCGTTGGCCATAAAAATAGAAGCGGCAACTAAGGATCTATAGCCCGTTGCACAATGTAAAAAGTATTCTTTTTCCGGATCAATTTCAGCAAAATTACTGTTTATAAAATCAAGTGGAAAATTTTCAACTCCTACCACATGTTCTGATAGATATTCAGATTCTTTTCTTAGATCGAGAGATTTTTCCATGGATCCTTTTGCTAAATTTTCAACAAATTCGTGTGCAGATATACTTCCAATTTTATCAACAGGAAAACCATGATCCTTCCAACTTGTCATTCCTCCGAAAAGATAACCGAGCGTATTGTCGTATCCAACTCTTGAGAACCGGATAGCAATTTCATTCACACGGGTTTCATCTTCGGCGATAACAATTATTTTTTGATTGATGTCTTTAACCAAAGCACCTACCCATGGGGCAAAAGTACCATCCAAGCCAATATACCAGGCTCCCGGAACGGTACCCTCATCGGTATACGATTCTTTGGATCGGGTGTCAATTACCAAAATATCCTTTTGCTCGCTCATTTCTTTAAACGTAGCAGCATCAATGGGTGTTGATCCTTTATGAATAATCTCACCAATACTCGTATTAATAGATTTATTCATTCTCACATTATTAGGAAAATATTGAGGCGGTGGTTTCAAACCGGTGGTCACTTCTACAATAAATTCTTCCTTAGTCATGTCTGCACGAAGCGCATAGTTCGTCTTTTTCTGGTTTCCCAATGTGTCATAGGTTTCAGAACTCATATTTTTACCACAAGCAGAACCTGCACCATGATTTGGATAAACGATAATATCATCAGGTAAAGGCATGATTTTATTACGTAAAGAATCGAATAGATAACCTGCCAGATCCTTCTCTGTTAAGGTTCCTTGTTTTACTGCCAGATCAGGACGACCAACATCACCTATAAATAATGCATCTCCTGTACAGATATAAGGTGTGTTACCGTCTCCATCTGTTATTAAATAGGAGGAAGATTCCATGGTATGCCCCGGAGTGTGTAACAAAGTGATTTTTCCGTTTCCTAGTGGAAATTCTTCACCATCAGACCCGTTATAAATATCATAATCAGCTGTTGCATTTGGACCGAATATTATTTTAGCACCTGTTATCTGAGCCAGATCATATTGTCCAGAAACAAAATCTGCATGAAAATGCGTTAGAAATATATATTTGATCTTGGCATTATTTGCCTCCGCCATTCTTACATAAGGATCGGTTTCTCTCAATGGATCAATAATTGCAGCCTCACCATTGGATTCTATATAGTATGCCATTTCAGCAAGACATCCTGTAAATAATTGCTCTACTTTCATAATGTTTTGATTTATTTGTAATTAAGTTTACGATTTGAACAAAGTTAGCCAAAGTCAAAAGACTTTTTGTAACAGATGTTACGTAAAGGTAGGCAAAAAATATTATCTGTTCGTCTGTTTTATATATTCCTGATGGCCATAATTCTCGGAAAAATGAAGGCTTTTATTCTCATAGGAATCAACAGCTTCTTGAATACTCATAAAGCAATGATCATATCTTATCTTTTTGATCAATCCGGAGTGACCCAAGGCATCTCTTACGGGTCCTTTTAATCCTGTAAATGCAACAATAACCTCTAATCTTGTAAAGTAATCGTGGATCTCATCCAGTGCGTAAATTGCTGTGCTATCCAAAGCATTCAGGCTTTCTCCATCTATAATAATAAGTTTTAGATTATCTCCTTTTTGCTTAGCGAATTCCTGTAATTTATCTTTAAAATAAGTGGTATTTGCAAAATGGAGTTGGGCGTCAAAGCGAATGATTAATATTTCTTTGTTGACATTTAAATTTTTAAACCTTTTAATATTTCTATAAAAATTGGTTCCTGGTACGTTTCCTAATATGGCAATATGTGGTTTGGTAGATTTATAGATCAACATGGCAAGAGAGAGTACTACCCCAAATAATATTCCTTCTTTGATACCGATAAAAATGGTCACGAATAAGGTAACATTTAAAATAATCAAGTCTCTCAAATTAAAAAAAAGTAATTTTTTTGGGATGGAAAAATCTAATAATCCATAGGCTGCAACAATTATTATTGCAGCTAAAATAGCTTTAGGTAAATAATAAAATGCAGGCGTTAAAAACAATAAACTTATGGCAATAACAATTGCTGCAATCAAAGAGGATAATGGTGTTTTCGCACCTGCTTGGTCATTAACCGCTGTCCTTGCAAAACCACCTGTAGAAGGATATGTTTGAAAAAAGGAACCAATAATATTTCCAAACCCAAGAGCTATCAGTTCTTTATTTGGTTTTACTTTATAATTATTATGCTTGATCTCAATAGATTTGGCTATCGATATCGCTTCCATAAAACCAATCAGAGCCAATGTCAATGCAAGTCCCGACAAATCTTTAATTAGACCTATCTCAAAAGAAGGAATTATAAACTCAGGCAGCCCTGTGGGAATTTCTCCCAATATGGAAACTCCTTTTTGATTTAATCGCAAGAGATAGACGATCAATATTCCTAAAATTACAACGACTAAAGAGGCGGGAATTTTTTTAAAATATTTTTTTATTAAAAGTAGTATTACAATGGCCGAGCTTCCCAAGACCAATGATTGCCAATGCAAATTACCGATCTGCTCAAACACATTTATTACTAAATCCTGAAAGAGGTTCGTCCTGCCAACATCAATTCCCAGAAGGTTTCCAATTTGATTCATCGCAATTATTATAGCAGATCCTGAAGTAAAACCACTGATAACAGGCTTAGATAAGAAATTAACCAAAAAACCAAGTCTAAAAAAACCAAATGCAATTTGAAATAACCCAACAACAAAGGCCAACAAAATTGCCAAAACAATAAAATGTTCTGATCCAATGGTCGCTAAAACACTTACACCGGATAAAACGATCAAAGAATCCATGGCTGCCGGTCCAACGGACAATTGACGTGAGGTACCTAAAAAAGCATACACTATTTGTGGGATCATCGCGGTGTACAAACCATATATTGGAGGTAATCCAGCAATCATTGCGTAAGCAATACCTTGAGGAATAAGCATTACACCAATTGTTATTCCGGCAAATAAATCATCTTTGAACCAAGATTTTTCGTAATTGGTTAGCCAATCTAAAAATGGAAATATTTTTTTTAAGCTCATTTAAATCTAAATATCTAAAGTACTGATTTTATGATTTGCTTTATTGCATACTGTACTTTTTCATTGCTCGTAGCAATATTCATTCTCAGGAATAAAGCGCCTTCTCTTCCAAACCAATGTCCCGAAGTTATTCCTATACCGGATCTTTCAGTAACTTGATGAAACATTTCTTTTGTGTCATTAAAGATTTCTCTAAAATCTAACCACACTTGATAGGTACCTTCCGGTTGGATCAATCCAATCTTTGAATTTGAATTTTTTAGTTCTTTATCAATCAAATTAACATTGTTCTCTATAGTTAAAATCAATTCTTTTAACCAATTATCTCCTTTTTTATAGGCGGTTTCCAAAGCAATTCTGGTTAGCGCATTTGTTCTGCCCAAATTATACTTTTTAAAAGTGTGTTTTATGTCCTTTCTCAAACTGTCATTATTAACAATTACCATAGCATCACAAATTCCCAGTATATTAAATGTTTTTGCTTCAGAGGTGCAAATAATAATTTTATTCCAAGAGTTTACAAAATGGAGTACTGAGGTAAATTGATTGTCGAAAAGAATAATGTCTTTGTGAATTTCATCTGAAATTAATATAAGGTCATTTTCTTTGCATATAGAAACAATTTTATCCAATTCTTCTTTCTTCCAAACTCTACCAACAGGATTATGAGGATTACAAAGGATAAGAATTTTACTGTTTTCACTTTTCGCTTTATTCTCCAGATCTTCAAAATCAATTTCGTAATGTCCGTTAATAAGTTTTAAAGCATTCTTAATGATTCTTCTTTTAGTATTTCTAATTACATCTTTAAATTCCATAAAAACCGGTGGTTGAATAATAATACCATCTTTTTCGGAAGTGAAATTTTCAATAATTACAGCAATACTTGTGGTAACACTAGGACTATAAAAAGTATGCTCTCGATTTAAATTTAGATCATAATGATTTTTGTAAGGAAACCTTTTCTGAGATGGAGTTTATTGGTCCTTATAAATTCCCTATTATTAGTAGTATACCAAAAATACGAAATTATAATAGAGATATGATGAACGTTTTGAAATTTATAATTATTCTAAATAATATCAATAATAATTGTTTTTATGCAATTTCCTTGGTGAAATCTTTTTTTGATAAACAATCTCCTCTCAAATATCAAACTTAATAGATAAACTGTTAAATTCCCATTTGCCTATAACGGAAAATACTTATCTACTTCTTTTTGTAAAATGGTTAAATCTTTAACA
>PVMS01011104.1_pt1 | contig 12397 bp, 16 predicted proteins | sample 1853461 | NCBI WGS metagenome assembly PVMS01 (sample SAMN08582032, study PRJNA380276) | Marine sediment metagenome, whole genome shotgun sequencing project. | isolation source: ocean sediment barecode stripped | collected 2017
AGGGTAACACGTGGACACGAGTTACCCTCAACTGATTTCCAGTTATATACCGCCATGCCACACATGTAACCATGTGGAAAAAGATACTAGTAGCGGTAGACGGATCAAAACAAAGCCTCCACGCCCTTGACGTGGCGGCAGAGATGGCTGCACAGGACAAGGCGGAGCTCACAATCCTGTCAATCGTCCCGCCCCTGCCACCCATGGTGGAGGGAGATATGCCCCACTATGTCCCCCAGTTCACATCGGACCTCACAGAGAGCTACGAGAACATGGTGGGAGCAAAGGCAAAGGAGGTAAAGGACAAACACAAGGAGCTCAACGTCGTGCCTATAGTCATGACAGGCAGCCCCGCAAGGAAGATCATCGAGGCGTCCAGGGCAAGAGGCGTAGACCTCATAGTGCTGGGCAACAGGGGCAGCAGCGGCATCCTGAGCTGGGTCCTGGGAAGCGTCAGCAGACAGGTCACTGACGCATGCACCGTACCGGTCTTGGTGATCAAGGACCAAAAGTACTGCGAAAAGTAGCCTCATAGGAACTTTACAGGGTACATCAACAGTACGCCTAGGGCCATCAAGCCAAACTGGGCCAAACCCTTACCCAAATCCTTCTGATCAAGCAGCTCGGGAACGAGATCCGAGCCCGCTATGTAAACAAAGTTACCCGCCGCGAAGGGCATAAGGAAACCAGTCAAACCCTCAACGTAACCGCCCAGGGTCAAAGCAGTCACAACCCCAAGCACCGATGTGAGGGCAGAGGCCAGGTTGAACAGCAGGGCCTTCCTTGGCTTGAAGCCCGCGTACAGCAGCACCCCAAAGTCCCCTATCTCCTGGGGTATCTCGTGGAGGATCACGGCCACCGTGGTGGAAAAGCCCAGACTCAACGAGCCAAGGTACGCTCCCCCTATGATCAGGCCGTCGATATAGTTGTGCACGGCATCCCCCCACCAGGTTCACGTACGCGAAGGTGTGGGGGTGGTCATCGCTGGTGGGTATATGGCAGTGCCTCCAACCGATCACCATCTCAAGGAGGTACGACGAGAAGACACCTACGAGGATGAAGAGGGATACCTGGTCAGGGGGGAACTCCGCGAAGGACTCGGGTATCAGGTGCAGGAAGGCCCCGCCCAGGAGGCCGCCTGCGCTGAACCCCACGAGGGCCATGAGCCTGTCCTTCCCCAGGTCACCCACCAGGTAAAGGACGACAACGCCCACCAGGCTAATGAGACTGACCAGCAACACGCTGAGAACCGCGTAAAACCAAACCCCATCCATATGAATATTCCAGCGAGTCATTGAGAAAGACGAGCGCCTTATACGGGTATCGTAATCAGTGGATAATGACCGCCATCAGATTCAGCCAGCATCCGTTGATAATATTATCCAAGTGATTATCATGCGTAGACTGGTAATATCAGACATTATTATCAAAATAAACTAAATAGTCATCATTTTTATTGGATAAGACACATATTTGGGAGAGGTACGGTTAATTGCCAGATATAAAAAACGATGCGAGACTCGCCGAGTTCCTAAATGAGCTCAGGCACGAGGTCTACACGCCACTCTCGGTCATCAAGGGGTACACGGAGCTCATCGGGGAAAAGCTGGTTGACACGAAGGACCCCGAGATAAAGAAGTACCTCCATGTAATCATGAAGAACATCGATCGCCTTGAGGCGTTCACAGAAAAGCTACTGACGATAGAAACCCTCATGGAGAGCCTGAAGGAAGAGGGCTAGGTAGACCCAAACTGCCGGTGTTTACCGGGACAGGATGAAGCTACTCGGGTGAATTGACCCTTTCACGTTTCTCGAACCTCAGGTCATGTCCGATGGGGCACGCCTTCTGGCATGTGTTACACATCAACCAGGTGCTCTCGGTGAGGCTGGGGCTGTGCTCCATGTAGATGTCCTTGAACTCCTCGCTGTAAGCCATTTTAATCAACGAGAATCGGTCGAGGACGTATAAAAGAACAGCAGCGGACAGACATGTACACGCCATCGGGTGAACTGTAACCGGGCTGAATCCCATTCCGCCCCATCAACCGTAAATAAGGTTTGTAGATCAATCCTACACACACGCGGTTAATAGACATTCATCAATATATTGAACCGAAGGCAGCGAACATGGCTCAGATTCTGGTATGCGAATGCGGAGGCTCAAAGATCGTCACCGACAACGGCACAGGGGAGATGGTGTGCACCGCATGCGGCACCGTCCTGGACACCGTAATACTCAACCAGGGCCCAGAGTGGCGGACCTTTGACCCCCTGCAGGCGGACAAGCTGGCGAGGGTCGGCGCCCCCCTCACGAACCTCATCCACGACAAGGGGCTCAGCACCACAATATCATGGAAGAGCCAGGACGGAACCGGGAGACGCCTCACCGGCGCGGAAAAGGAGCGCCAGAAGAGGCTCCGCAAGTGGCAGCGCAGGACCAACACCAACGACAGCATACAGAGGAACCTGACCCAAGCCCTCAGCGAGCTCAACAGGATCGCCGATGACCTCAAGCTCCCGAGGAGCACAAGGGAGACGGCGGCCCACCTGTACAGGAAGGCAGTGACAAGGGGGCTCATCAGGGGAAGGACAATCCAGTCAGTGGTCGCCTCAGCCGTCTACATGGCTTGCAGGCAGTGCAACGTCATCAGGAGCCTGGAGGACGTGGCAAAGGCGGCCACCATCACACGCAAGGAGGCTGCCAGGAACTACCGGCACCTGTACCAACAGCTCAGGCCTGATGTCCCCAGGGTCAACAGGGACCAGCTCATAACAAAGTACGTGAGCGCCCTCAAGGTCAGCGGCGTCACGGAGCAGCTATGCAGGAAGATCATGGTTCAGGCGAAGGAAAAGAGGCTAACCATGGGGAGGGCCCCCGAGGGGATAACAGCGGCGGCCCTATACATCGCGTGTAGGCTCAGCGAGGAGCACAGGACCCAGGGAGAGCTGTCCAAGACGGCCCAGATAACAGAGGTCACCATCAGGAACAGGTACAAGGAGCTAGTGAAGGAACTGGATATCGAGGTGCTGGTATGATCCTGCAGGTAAGGCACGCCATGGGGGGACACCCGTACACGGTCCCCCATGACGCAAAGGTCACGGATGTCGCCAGGATGATGATCACGGCTGGGATAAACACCATCATAGTGACCAGGGATCATGAGATACTGGGATCAGTCACTGTAAACGATATCCTCCGCCACACCTACAAGCCTGGATTCAACCCCAACGAGGAGACCATCGGGAGCATCACCGACGAGGACATAATGCTGGCCCGGCCAACCACATCGCTAAGCGACGTGCGGGCCATACTCACCGAGTCAAACGTTGATGCCCTGCCAGTGGTTGACAGGGAGTTGGTGGGTTACATCACTCTCAGGGATCTGCTGAAAGTACAGCCAGAGCAGATCGCCCAGGCACGGGAAGTCAGCTAGGTTTCTCCCAGACCAGCTGGTAGCTCAACGCGGTATAGTACTCCCTGTGCAGGTCTACTCATAAAACCCACAACACGATTTATATTCACACCAAGAGCATCAAGGATATCCAGGTGAAAGACATGAAAACAGCGTACATATCTTGTGTATCCTCCATGTCCCGTGGCTCCTCCCAGTAGGCGCCACCAAAACACAGCCCTGGAAGTTTTTTGGTGTAAACAACAATGATAGTAGCGTTTGATCTTGAAGGAACTTTGGTGGACGGCGAGCTATTCCCAGCCATAGGCGAGGAGCTGGGGATAGGCCGACAGCTTGAGGCACTCACAGCCCAGGCCATGGACGGTAGGATAGACTATGCGTCCAGCGTGATCAGGAGGGTTGAGCTCATCACGGGCACAGGCATCGACAGGGTCATGGAGATATCTCGGGGCCTCCCCCTCCAGAGGGGCGCGTATGATGCAGTGGACGCGGTCAAGGCCCTGGGGGCGCAGCCGGTCATCGTCACAGGGGGGTTTTCCCAGCTGGCGGACAGGGTGGCCCACAGGCTCGGCATCGAACACGTCGCGTGCAACAACCTCATCGTCGAGGACGGCCTCGTCGCAGGCGTCCAAACACCCATACTGACGGGGGAGGGGAAACGTGACAGGCTCACCGCCCTCTCAAGGTGGCTAGGGGTGCCACTGAGCCGCTGCGCCGCGATAGGTGATGGATCGAATGATGTCCCCATGCTGAATGCGGCGGGGCTGAGCATCGGGTTCGGGGACAGGGAGTGCGTCCAGGGCTCGGACTATGTAGTCAGGACGGGGAACTTGGCGGACGCAATCCCGTTCCTGAGGGCCCATCTTGAAAATCAATCCCTAGATTTATCTCACCCAACCCCCAAAACAGTGCTATGAAGCACAGGGTCGCGGTAGTCAAGACCAATATAGGCGTCGGGGAGGCCACCAAGAGGGCCGTGGAGCTCCTCGGGGGTATCAGCAAGTTCATCGAGCCGGGGCAGAAAACCCTCCTCAAACCCAACCTATTCACAGTCAAAGGCCCAGAGACAGGCGCGACCACTGATATGCGGGTGGTCATTGCCGTCCACGAGATGCTCAGGGAGCAGGGGAGCGCGTCCGTCCTCGGCGAGTGCCCCGCCACATCGGCTTACACACGACCCGAAGTGGTGTTCGATGGGCTGGGCGTCAGAAAGCTCTGTGAGAAGAACGGAATCGAGATAACCATGCTTGACAGGGAGCCACCCGTCAAGAGGAGCATCGAGGGGGTTGTGCTCAACGATTTCTGGTTCCCCGAGATAGCGACGGAGATTCCCGTCATCAGCTTCCCAACACTCAAGACCCACGTCCTGACCACCCTCACTTGCGCCGTCAAGAACCTGTTCGGGCTTCAGCAGGGGGGCACCAAGGCCCACCACCACGTCCACGTGGGCAACGACGCGAAATCGTTCAACCAGCTGCTCCTTGACATCTACACCGCCATCAGTGATCAGATCAGGCTCCACGTTGTTGACGCGCACGTCGCAATGGAGGGCGAGGGGCCGGCTTCGGGTGACGCCGTGGAGCTGGGGCTGATAATCGCGGGGGCTGACGCCGTTGCGGTTGACCTGGTGGCTGCATCGATAATGGGCTGGGACCCAGTCAACGAGGTGGGGACGAACTTCCTTGCGCTCCAGAGGGGAATAGGGCCAACAGGCATGGACGAGATTGAGGTAGTGGGGGAGTCCATCGAGGATGTTATTCACCCCATGAGGAAGCCCGAGGGCCACCAGGACGGCCAGATGTTCATCGATATCAGGATGCCCATACTGGTTGACCCCGAGAAATGTATCGCCTGCGGCATCTGCGAAAAAGTGTGCCCCGCCAAGATCATCACCATCAAGGAGCTGCCGGAGTTCAACATGGAAAAGTGCATCCAGTGCTTCTGCTGCGTCGAGCTCTGCCCCCACGGCGCGTTGAAAGCAATCAGGCCTGATGAATGATGTGCCTCTTCTGCCAGATAATCGAGGGCAAGATGCCCAGCTACGTGGTCTACGAGGACGAGCACACCCTTGCGTTCCTTGACATCGCGCCCGTGGTTGACGGCCATGTCCTGCTCATCCCCAAGCACCACGAGCAGTTCGTCGAGAGACTACCCGAGGAGGTCTACAACGCCCTCTTTTCCAGCCTCAAGATGCTAATCAAGCCAGTCCAGGCGGCGTTCGACGCCCCGGCATGCAACATCAGCATCAACAACGGCCCCAACGCGGGCCAGATAATACCCCACGTACACATCCACATCATACCAAGGCCCAGGGCGGGCAGGGCCGTGTTCAGCGGTGTCAACAGGTTCAAGCCTCGGAGCAAGGGGTACTTTGAGGAAATAGCGAAAAAGATAAGGAAAGAAATCAGTCGGTGAGGTAGCCGGGGAACGGCCAGGCCGCCAGGCTGCCGTCCAGGATCTTGACATCGCCGAAACCCAGACCACTCAGCGTCCTCTCAGCGTTGTAAGCCCTGACGCTCGTGGCGCAGAATATGATGATCTCTTTACCTTTCGGTATCTCAGCCAGACGCCTCTTCAGGTCCACTACGTGGATCTGGAGCGCCCTTGAGTCTGCGAAGTGGACGCTGTTGTACTCGGCGTCCGTTCTAACGTCCAGTAGCACGAAATCCCCGTTTCCATCAAGCCTCTCCTTCAACTCAAGGGGGCTGATGCCGTGGGCCAGCCCCTGCACCTTGTTCCTCATGACGTTTGCCGCGTGGGCTATGGCGTCGATGGCCGTGCTGTAGGCCGGCGCGTACCCCAGGTCAAGGTCAGCGATGGATTTCAGGTTGGAGCCGAACCTCATGGCCGTTGCAACGACATCGATCCTCTTGATGCCGTCGCCCTCGCCCACCACCTGGCAGCCCAAGACCTTGCAGCTCTCCCTGTCTGCTATGAGCTTGATCACCGTGATCTTGTTACCGGAGATGTAGCCGCTGTAATCAGACCTGGGAACGAGGGCCGTGACAACGTCGTACTCCAGCTCCCGTGCCTTCTTCTCGGTAATCCCCGTTGTGCCGCAGTTCCAGTCAAGAACCTTGAAGGCGGCGGTGCCGTTGATCCCCTTGAACGTGGTACCTCTGCCCATGATGTTATCGGCGATGACCCTGCCGTGCTTGTTGGCGGTGCTGCCCAGGGGCGCGTACACTTTCTCGCCTGTCAGCAGGTGGGTTGACTCGACGCAGTCTCCCCCCGCGTAGATATCGGGGTCGCTTGTCTGCATGTACTCGTCCACAGCGATGGCCCTTGTGGGACCGATCTCAAGCCCCGCCTCGACGGCCAGCTCCGTGTTGGGGCGCACACCGATTGCCAGCACCACCAGGTCGGCCTCGATGAGCTTGCCGTCAGCGGTCTCAACGGCCTTGACCTTGCCGGTCCCGTCATCGATGATCCTCGCTACTGGGCTTCCCTTCACGATGTTGACGCCCCTGCCCTTGAGGTAGTTCTCCAGCAGGAGCCCCATTTCAGGGTCAAGCAGGTTGGGGACGATGGTGGGCATCATCTCGATGACAGATACCTCGCAGCCCCTCTCCACGAAGGCTCCGCAGCTCTCCATGCCGATCAGTCCTCCTCCGACCACTACAACGTTCTTTGCGCCCATATCAACGGCCGCCTTGATCGCCTTGGCGTGATGGGGGTTGTAGAGTCTGTGGACCCCCCTTAGCTCCGTGCCCTCCATCTTGGGCACGAATGGGCTGGCCCCTGTCCCCAGCACCAGTTTATCGTAGGGCAGCTCTTTGACCTCGCCCGTCCTCAGGTCCTCAACGGTGACCGTCTTGGCTTCCCTGTTAATCCTCTTGGCCTCGGTCTGGTCAAGCACCGTGAACCCCCTGTGCTCCTTGAAGTATGCGGCGTCCCTGATCGATGCCCCACCCAGCAGGTCGTCCCACTCCTTGATGACGCCCTCGATATAGTAGGGCATCCCGCAGCCCGCGTAGCTCAGAACGTCCTGCCTCTCGATAACGGTAATATCGGCATCAGGGTCAAGCCTCCTGAGCCTGGCGGCTGTCTTGGGGCCCGTGGCCACGCCGCCGATAATAATAATATTCCTCGGCATGGCTCAATGAGAGGTGAAGGTCACTTAAAACTGCGTTGAAAGAATCAGAGGATGGAGAAAAAGCTCCTTAACCTGTCCTCCATGGGCTTGCCCATGGCGTAGGTGTTGTGCTCCACATCATCAAACAGCTCCAGCGTGACATCGCCTCCCGCCTTCTCCAGAGCCTCGGCCAGCATCTTGGCGCTGGTGTCCGGTGGAATGTTCACGTCCTTCGCACCGTGGTAAATGATAGTCTTCGGTAGACTTGTTCCCTTCTCAAGTGCCTGAAGCCCAGGCATTGGGTCATACTTGACGATACGCTCAATGGCCTCGTCGTCTGCCGTGTCCTCGGAAACCCCGTACGCCTCCAGCATGACCCCCTTGAACTTCTGCTCAACGACTATTGTTGACAGGTTTGCCACCGCCTGCATCACAGCCACGGCCTTCACCTTACCTGCGAAAGGCCCAAGCACGCTGTTCCAGATCACGGCCCCTCCGAGCCCCCCGCCCATGAACCCCAGGCGGCCGGTGTCCACGCCCTCGACCCCCTCAAGGTGTTTCAGTAGCGCGGCGTTGGCCTCGACGCTGCAGGGGTTCCCCCAGTGGTTCCCGCATGCATGGGTGCCAGCCACGACGCAGCCCGAGCCCTCCATGGCTGCCCTCAGGTACGCGGCCTTACTGGGCGTGTCCACCCAGTCGGACTCCCCCTCCCTGACATAGCCCCCGGCACCGTGGTGGTGAATCAGCACAGGGGCGGGATTTTCTGGGTCGAAGCCCGGAGGTGTCCAGATGTAGCACCACTCGCCCCCTGCCTTGAAGTATCGTTTCTGCTCTCCTTTCTCCAGTTTCATAATAAACTGTCAGCGGCAGGTACCTAAAACACCTCTGAGGCAACCTTGAAAAAAGGCGGTGCAGGCATCTATGCCATGTCAGACATTTTCGAGCCATATATGATCAGGGACATGCTGGTTAGGAATCGCTTCATGAGGAGCGCGACCACCAGCGCCTTCTCGGACGAGAACGGCATAGTCAACGACACCATCATCAAGCACTATGAGCGCATGAGCAAGGGCGAGTGCGGCCTCATAATCAAGGGACACCTCTACATCATGGACAGCGGCAAGGCTCACGACGGCATGGCGGGCCTGAGCAACGACGCCCAGGTACCCATGCTCAAGAAGCTCACTGATTCGGTCCACGACCACGACGGACACATCGTTGCACAGATCAACCACGGCGGAGTGGTCCACGTACCCGACAGGGCCGGTCCCAGCATATACAGCGAGGACGACTGGACGGCCAGGGCGTTCACGGGGGACGAGATAGAGGTCATAATAGAGGGATACGGTGACGCAGCCGAGCGCGCAATGCAGGCGGGCTTTGATGCAGTCCAGATACACGGTGCCCACGGCTACCTAATCAACCAGTTCCTCAGCAAGCAAGTCAACCAGCGCGAGGACAAGTGGGGCGGGAGCCTTGAGAACAGGATGCGGCTACTGCTGGAGGTCTACGACGAGGTGAGGGGTAGGCTCGGTAACGCCCCGGTGCTGCTCAAGATGAACAGCGACGACTTCAGCGAGAACGGCGTCACCATCGACGAGTCAGTCATCGTAGCCAAGACCATTGCAGCCAAGGGAATTGACCTCATCGAGGTGAGCGGCGGCGGAAGGGGAAGGCGGGCAGACCTCAGGGAGAGGGCGAAGAACCCGGATTACCCGGACCTGGATTTTGGCGGCCACGCAGTCAAGATCAGGGAGGCCACGAAGCCCACGCCAATGGGACTCGTCCACGGCTACACCAATCTGGAGACCATGGAGAAGACCATCGAGGCTGACCTAACTGATATGGTGAGCATGAGCAGACCATTCATCAGGGAGCCGGGCCTCGTCAAGAGGCTCAAGGCAGGCGCAAAGGGCACGACCTGTATCCGCTGCGATGCTTGCAGGGCCAACTTTGGCGTCGCTATGATGCAGTGCCTTCTTGAGTGAGCCCTAGTACCTTCTTTATATCAGCCCAGAGGTCCATGAGCCTCCGCTTATCGATCCCGCCCGGTCCTGTAACCCCGTTGGGGAAGATGAACAGGGCCAGGACGAGGAAACCCAGGGGGAACAGCCCCTGCCAGTTCATTATCGCCAGTCCAAATACGTTGAAGAAGACCTTGTTCAGCAGCTCCTGGGCCAGCGCCACGAAGAGGCCGCCGATGATCGCCCCGTATATGTTGTAGACGCCCCCCATGATCGCGCCGCTCATGACGCTGATGATCATGCCATCGGACCCGCCCCCCGCGCCACTACCGTGGATGGTCATGATGCTGCCCACGAGGGAGGCCAGTGCCCCTGAGATGAACCAGCTCGCGTAGTGGGCCCGGTTGGTGTTGATTCCGATGGTGGCTGCCAGGTCTGGGTTCTCGGCCACTGCCCTGAGGCTCAGCCCGATCTTGTGCTGGGTCAGGAAGTACCTGAGGCCTATGATGAGCAGGATGCAGGCAGCGGTGCTCATTATGGCGATACCGGGGATGCCGTTGTAGTTGAAATCGTAGCCCGTGAGGTTGTACCCCCTAGCAGCCTCGCCCCCCCAGTACCTGGACCAGTAGTTGAAGATCAGGTAAACGTAGGGCAGGACCTGGGCGATCATGATGAAAGTGAGTGTCAGGGTGATGTCCTGGTAGCCGCCGTGGCGCTTGATGGGCTTGACGATGCCCGCGTACAGCGCCATGCCGAGGAGCCCTCCAAATAGTGCTGCGAAGGGCCATGTATCATACGGGTTGAAGTTGAAGAAACGGGTCAGGTAAAAGCTCACAAGGGAGCCTAGACCCGCGTAGCTGGTGTGGGCAAAGTTTGGGAAGCCCTCCATCATGAAAGTGAAGCTGAACCCAATGGTGAGCATGATCATCAAAGCCACGTTGATGAGGGTGTCAACGTCGAACGGCAGCTTAACTGAGCCCTCTGACCGCGGCCTCTGCCCTGGGTAGTGGTCGGTGATGGTAGCCCTTGTGTGGTTGAATATGCGGAAAAGCTCGGTGTGGTTGTAGTCGATGTCTTGCTCCACGATCAACGTCAGGGTCCTGGCGCTGTTCGAGCAGTTCCAGTACCCGACATATCCCGTGCGGTTCCCTGATTCACTGATCCTGTCGAACTCGCTGTATATCATGTAATGTTCGTGGAGCGAGGCGTTCACCGGCTCACCGAAACTGTACGCGGCATCCACCTCTGACCGGTTGTAGCTATCGTACACCGCCACGCTCAGGTTCATGGGCATCATATCGTCCCACGAGAACGCGATGTTCGGCAGGTGTGTCTCGTTCTCGTACCTGACCCTGAAGGAGTACCCCCTCTCGTAGCTGAGCCGGCGGTCCTCCAGCTTGCTGTAATTGAACCTCATACCTGCATCGCCCTCAAAGTTCACGCCTGCCCGGCTGTACCGCTGGGTAGCCTCCTCCGCCACATCGTAGGCCAGGGGGTTCATTACCTGGTTCGCGGCGGTGATGACCAGGACTGCTGCAAGGATCGCGATGAACATGTTGCGGCTTATTTTGTCTCCCATCACATCACCCTATATGTATTGGAGCACAGATCCCCGGTGTTTCCTCTTCAATGCCTCGTACCGTTTGCACAGCTCGTAAAGCGCCCACAGGCCAAGCACCCAGAACCCCAGGGTCGGGGTCAACGGCATGTAGAACAGACCAGGCGCACCCGGCAGCCTGAGCCTGTACAGCCACAGGTGCGTCAGGTAGAAGAACAGCGGGACCCTACCGAACTGGTTGAGCACCCCGGTGAGCCCCTGGTTAAAGTCAGACCTGTCCTGGTGCTTCAACGCGTAGGACATAAACAGGCACATCCCCCCGAGGGCCCAGAGAAGGAACGCCTGACTTGGCGGGTACTTGCTCACGTAAAGCCAGTCAACGGGCTCCATCCCTGCCGTGGAAGCAGGTTGCCGTATCCGTTGATTCCTCTTACAATAATGAACAAACCGATTGATGCCAGCCCGATTTTCCTCAGTGGCCCCTCCAGGCCCCTGATCTGCTCCGGGGTGTATCCGCTGAGGACTGAACCGAAGACCCATCCCAGCCCCATGACGCCCAACCATGGCAGTATTGGGTAGAGCCCCACCCATGGCATCATCTCAAAGTTGGGCTCGTGGAGGATCACCCTCAGGTAATGGCCCCAAGCAACGTCGTTGGGTATGAAATCAAGGTTGATGAAGTTGTGGTTGAACACGATAAACAGGCTCAGCGCCAGTATGAGCCAGTTGGGCAATCTCCTGGCGACGCTGAAAATTATGAAGCTGAGTCCTATGCACGCGATAACTCCGAAGTATGCCCAAGGGATATTACCACCGAATGCAGGGGCCACTATCAAGCTTTCCGCTACCAGTAGCACGATACCCCTGATGACCATCCTGCCGCTGATATCAAACTGGGCCTCGCCCCTGACCTCGCGTTTGATGGTAGAGATAGCCAGCACGGTCCCTGCCAGGAATATGAACGTGGGCGCGCAGAAGTGGCTCACGTACCGGGCTAGCCACCATTTCAGGCTGATGAACGCGGGCTTGTTCCCGAGGACGCCCTCTCCACCCCGGTGGAACCTGTTCCAGAACCCCGAGACGTGATCCCACGCCATGATGGCCATGACCACACCCCTGGCAAAGTCTATGAACTGGAACCTGCCCTTTGGTCTCAATCCCATGTGTTCTATCAAACTTGTTGGATGAGTTGTTAATACCTTCGACAGATGGGTGCTATCTTGGACACATTGATCAATGACCCCAGCCAGTTTCATCCTCCAATTGAACAAAACCTCCCCTCTCCATATGTTAAATTATTAAAATAAACACACATTAAGGACTCAATTAAATAAATTTTAATAGCTTGACTGCCCATTTACCATTTGGTAAGGTGGGTGTGCACAC
>PVMS01063360.1_pt1 | contig 12397 bp, 10 predicted proteins | sample 1853461 | NCBI WGS metagenome assembly PVMS01 (sample SAMN08582032, study PRJNA380276) | Marine sediment metagenome, whole genome shotgun sequencing project. | isolation source: ocean sediment barecode stripped | collected 2017
CATGAAAAGCTGATGATCGTCGGTGCCCATTCGGACATGTCTTCGCGAGGCTCTTGGATGACCTTGTTCATTTCGCCAAGGATATGCAGCCGGGCATCCTTAGCCTGTGCCAACGCGCTGCTCATGATCTCCCGCGTGATGCCGTCGATCTTGATATCCATCTGCAACGCCGTGATGCCGTCTTCGGTACCGGCCACTTTGAAATCCATGTCGCCGAGGTGGTCTTCGTCACCGAGGATGTCGGTGAGTACGGCGAAGTCATCGCCTTCTTTCACGAGGCCCATCGCAACACCTGCGACCGGTGCTTTTATTGGCACGCCTGCATCCATCAACGAAAGGCTTGTCCCGCATACGGATGCCATCGAACTGGAGCCATTTGACTCGGTAATTTCGGAGACAACACGAATGACATATGGGAAGTCTTCCATGCTCGGCATGACGGCCTGAATGCCCCGGCGAGCCAGTTTGCCGTGGCCGATTTCACGCCGCTTGGTGGAACCCATAAAACCGGTTTCGCCAACACAGTAAGGCGGGAAGTTGTAATGCAACATGAACGGATCTTTGCGCTCGCCCGCGATCGCATCGACGATCTGAGCGTCGCGACCGGTGCCAAGCGTTGTCACAACGATTGCCTGCGTCTCACCGCGAGTGAAAATGGCTGAGCCATGCGTACGCGGTAAAATACCCACTTCGACGTTGATCGGTCGAACCGTCGTGCGGTCACGTCCATCGATTCTCGCCTCGCCGGATATTACGCGCTGGCGAACGATATTTTTTTCGAGTTTTGAGAGTGCGGCTTTGACTTCGTCTGATGTCCAGCGCGCATCATCGCCACCTGCAAGAGCCTCTTTCGCGGCCGACTTGGTGTCGCCGACACTGACCTGACGATCTTTCTTGTCCGTAATGAGATACGCAGCCGACAATCCGCTTTCAGCGGCATCTGCAACGGCTTTCTCAAGCTCCTCGTCGACAGCCGCGGCTTGCCATTCCCATTTGGGTTTGCCAGCTTCTGCTGCCAGTTCGTTGATTGCGGTGATTGCTACCTGCATTTGTTCATGACCGAACATGACGGCGCCGAGCATTACGTCTTCTGCAAGGCCATCTGCCTCTGACTCAACCATCAACACTGCCTTTGCAGTACCTGCAACGACCAGTTCGAGATCCGAGTCAAGCAGTGCGGCGGCGCCGGGGTTCAGTATATAGTTGCCGTCCTTGTAACCGACCTTGGCCGCGCCAATCGGGCCGGCGAATGGCATGCCGGAAATCGCCAACGCGGCGGATGCGCCCAGCAACGCCGGAATGTCCGGATCCACGTCGGGATTCAATGACATCACGGTGGGAATGATCTGAACTTCGTTGGTAAAGCCCTTCGGGAAAAGCGGACGTACGGGTCGGTCGATCAGGCGGCAAGTCAATACCTCCTTCTCTCCAGGTCGCCCTTCTCGTTTGAAGAAGCCGCCCGGTATCTTGCCGGCCGCGTAGGTCTTTTCCTGGTAGTTGACGGTCAACGGGAAAAAGTCGCGGCCCGGATCGGCCTCTTTTCTGCCGACGGCAGTTACGAGGACTTCGGTTCCGGCCATCTTGACCATGACGGCTCCATCGGCCTGTCGCGCGATCGCGCCCGTTTCCAGGCTTACTTCGTGTTCCCCATATTGGAACTTCTTAATAGTAGATTTCACTGTATTACTCTGATGATTATTCTGTAATGGCAAAAGCAATGCCTTGCGAACCCGTTTCAGGGTCGACCGACTGCTTAGTTCATTGCCAGGGCGCCGGTTAAATAATTAGCGGCGGAGACCGAGCCGGGAAATCAGCTCGCGATACCGGTCCTGATCCTTCGATTTCAGATAGTCGAGCAACTTGCGTCGCTTGTTAACCATCTTCAAAAGACCCTGCCGGGAATGGTGATCTTTTTTGTGCTCACCGAAATGGCTGGTGAGCTCGGAAATTCTTGCGGATAGCAGCGCTACCTGTACCTCAGGCGATCCTGTATCGGCGCCCGCACGGGCATACTCCGAAATGATGCTGCTTTTGTTTTCACTAGAAAGTGACATCTCTTTGACACTCCAAACTTCTCTAATCTTCTGGCCCTATTTTGAAGCGCGCTATTCTAGCGCCTGATTGGGCCGGTTGATAGCCTAACACCTAAAAATTCAGGGTTTTTTTCCCCTGCCCCAGGCCGGCCTCCTGCGAGGCCAGTCGAAATATTCGGCGCGGTGCGAGAAGGCCGTCCGGGCCGAGTTCGCCCACGCCGAGAAACTGCTTGCCACCACCGCTATAGACCCTGACCCGGCCTGTCGCGGCGTCCTCAATCTCGACCGGAACAGCCTGGCCGCCGGTGAATCGTTCTGCATCGATCTCGTCAATCTGTCGCATCGGCCAGGCGGCAAGTGCCGTGTCGGCCGGAAGCAGGCTCTCACGCAAGGCCTCCGGGCCGGTTTCCGCCACCTGCTCGGCGCTGCTCAAATCGACCATATCCTCGCTGCGAAAATCACCGACCGATTCCCGATGCAGGTTGGCCGTGTGAGCCACCGTACCCGCCGCCAGAGCAACATCTTCACCGAGCGTGCGCACGTAAGTCCCCTTGGAGCAGTGCACGCGGAACACGAGTCGAGTGCCGCTGAGCTCGAGCAGGCTGATATCGTGAATCCGAATGCTGCGTGCGTCCCGGTCGACTGTCTGTCCCTTCCGGGCCAGCTCATAGAGGCGTATTCCGTCCTTTTTCAGCGCCGAATACATTGGCGGCACCTGCTCGATATCTCCAATGAAGCCGGACAGTATCTTTTGCCAGTCTTCAAGTGCCAGCTCCGGCACCTCCGCGGTCTCCGTTTGCTTGCCGTCAGCGTCCGCGGTATCAGTCGCAATGCCAAGACGCGCCACGACACGGTAGGTCTTGTCCGCGTCCAGCAAATACGCACAGACTTTGGTCGCCTCACCGAAACACAGTGGCAACATGCCGGTGGCGGCAGGATCCAGACTGCCCGTATGGCCGGCCTTCTTGGCTTTGAGCAACCTTTTGACCCTTTGCAGCGCCTGATTCGAGGTGATGCCGGCTGGTTTGTTCAGCAGCAACAGACCATCAACAGGCGCTTTATCCGACGCTTTGTTTGCTTGTGTCGTCATCGCAACTCAACCGCTGGGACGGTTGGCATCGTCTATCAGCTTACTGATCTCGATACCATGCGCAACGCTGTCGTCGTGCAGAAAACGAAGTTCGGGCACATGCCGAATCTTCAAGGCACTACCGAGCTTGCTTCGTAAGAAGCCTGATGCCCGCTGCAGACCCTCCAGCGCTCGGTTCGGATCGTCTTCGGGATTTAGGAGGCTGACATAGATCTTGGCAACGCTGACATCACGTGTCATCTCGACGCTGGTAAGTGACACGCCATTGAGGCTCGGGTCCTTTACTTCAAAGCGCAGCAACTCACTCAAAATACGCAGCACCTGCGCGGCAAGCCGTTGGTTACGTGAAAATTCTCTGGGCATTTTTCTTTGTTCTGCGTATCCGGGGCGCGATCAGTCGATCGTTCGAGCGACTTCGACCCGCTCGAAACACTCGATCTGGTCGCCGACCTTGACGTCATTGTAATTCTTCACGCCAATGCCACATTCGGTGCCCGACTTAACTTCGTTGACGTCGTCTTTGAAGCGTCGCAGTGACTCGAGCTCGCCCTCATAGATAACGACGTTGTCGCGCAGAACACGAATCGGATTCGAGCGTTTCACAAAGCCCTCGGTAACGATGCAGCCGGCGATATCGCCGAGTTTCGGCGATACGAATACTTCCTTGACTTCGGCGAGCCCGACGATGTTCTCGCGAATCTCCGGTGCCAACAGGCCGCTCAACGCACCCTTCACATCGTCGATGGCCTCATAAATGATGCTGTAGTAACGAACGTCCACCCCCGACTCTTTGATCGCTGTCCGGGCCGCGCTGTCTGCGCGCACGTTGAAGCCGATGATCATTGCATGCGCTGCCGCCGCAAGTGTGGCATCCGATTCGGTAATACCGCCGACGCCGGAGCTGACGATTTTTACTTTTACTTCATCATTGGACAGCTTGGTCAGGGCATCTCGCAATGCCTCCGTGCTGCCGTGTACGTCCGATTTGATCAGCAATGGCACGACGCCCACTTCTGCCGCGGTCATCTGGCTGAATACATCTCCATTTTCGACGCCTGCTGTCGAGCAAGCTTGGAATCCCGCGATTTGCTCTGACGGAACTCGGCGGCCTCCCTCGCCCTGCGCTCGTTCTTTACGACCAGGAAGTCATCGCCGGAGCTGGGCGTCTTCGAAAGGCCAAGTACAACCGCCGGGGTAGACGGCCCCGCGGACTTGATGGACTTCTGATTCTCATCGAACATGTTGCGAATACGACCGTATTCTTCGCCAGCAATAATCATGTCGCCCTGATTCAGCGTTCCTGCCTGAATAAGTAGAGTCGCCACGGCCCCACGGCCTTTCTCCAGACTCGATTCGATAACCAGGCCGCGCGCGGGACCATCGGCGACTGCCTTGAGGTCCATCACCTCGGCCTGCAACAGCACAGCATCAAGCAAGGCATCGATGCCTTCGCCGGTTTGCGCGGAGACGTCGACGAACAAGTGCTCGCCGCCCCAGCTCTCGGAGATGACTTCGTGCTGCGACAACTCGTTCCTGACCCGCTCGACGTCGGCGTTATCTTTGTCGATCTTGTTGATGGCAACCACGAGCGGCACATTGGCTGCATTGGCGTGCTCGATCGCTTCGATCGTTTGTGGCTTCACCCCGTCATCGGCAGCTACCACCAGAATGACGATGTCGGTCGCCTGCGCACCGCGCGCCCGCATAGCCGTAAAGGCGGCGTGACCCGGTGTGTCCAGAAATGTCACGGTACCTTTGTCTGTATCGACGTTATACGCACCAATGTGTTGAGTGATGCCCCCAGCCTCGCCCGCCGCGACCTTGGTGCGGCGGATGTAGTCCAGCAGTGAAGTCTTGCCATGATCGACGTGGCCCATGATTGTCACGACCGGTGCACGTTGAACTTCGTCGCCCGTCGGCGCTTCTTCAAACAACAGGTCTTCTTCAATGGCAGAGCCGCTGGTTGGTTTTGCGACGTGCCCCAATTCCTCGACAACAAGAATCGCGGTGTCCTGATCGATGACCTGATTGATGGTCACCATGGCACCCATATTGAACAGAACCTTTACCACTTCATTGCCTTTCACGGCCATACGCTGCGCGAGATCCGACACAGAAATGTTTTCTGGAATTTCGATGTCTCGAACAACCGGTGCAGTCGGTTTCTCAAATCCGTGCTGCCCGTCGGTGCTCAGAGATACTGGTCGCCGCCTGACCGGCGTCTTGCGCTTGCGGCGCCCGCTCTTATCACCGGCGACATGCAACTCATTGCGGCCGTAGCGAGTCTCGGCAGCCTTGCCTTTCTTCTTGTCCTTCTCTTTGGTACGGCGCTCACGAGCGTCCTGTTCGGCTTTTTCGAGTCGAGCTTGCTCCTCCGCTGCAGCAACCGCGGCTGCTTGCTCCGCTTCCCTGGCTTCGGCGTCCGCCTGCTGTTTGACTTCGTCTTCCTTGCGGCGACCCTCTTCTTCCAGCCTCGCCTTCTCTTCTTTCTCAGCCTTCAGGCGTTCCTGCTCGGCCTTTTCCGCATCAATCCGATCCTGCTCTTCCTGGCGCTTGCGATCGAGTTCCTCTTGTTCTTGCTGAGCCTGCTGTTCGAGCACATCACGCTTGATATAGGTGCGTTTCTGGCGAACTTCGACGTTGACCGTGCGCGAACGACCCTGCACCCCGGCGAGGCGCAACTCCGACTGTGATTTGCGACGCAAGGTAATGCGACGCGGTGAGCCGTCGGCGATCATCGGGTCATCCTGGCCGTGACTTCGACGCAGGTGCGTAAGGAGTTCCAGTTTGGCGTCCTCGGAAATGGTGTCCTCGGAACCACTGACCCTGATTCCCGCCTCGTCAAGTTGTAACAACAACTTCTCGACAGGTACCTTTAGTACATCTGCAAATTGTGCAACGGTAACTTCAGCCATTCTCTAACTCCAGACAGCCCGGTACTCAGGCCTGCTGCTCCTCCGTCTCAAACCAGTGGGCGCGCGCCTTCATAATGAGCGCGCCTGCCTCTTCGGAATCCATTTCGTTGATCTCCAGCAAATCGTCCGTCGCCAGTTCCGCCAGATCCTCGCGGGTGATAACGCCTTCGCTTGCGAGTTTGAAAGCGAGCCCCTTGTCCATGCCCTCCAGGCTTAGCAGGTCCTCGGCGGGCTCCGCTTCATCGATCTTTTCTTCCTGAACGATGGCTTGAGTCAACAGCAGGTCGCGCGCACGATTTCTTAATTCGCTGACGATGTCCTCATCAAATTCCTCGATTGCGACAAGTTCGGCGGCTGGCACATAAGCCACTTCCTCAATGGTCGAAAATCCTTCCTGGACGAGAATGAGCGCCACTTCCTCGTCAACGTCGAGCTGTGTCGAGAACAACTCGATCAGTTCGCGCATTTCGGTCTCGCTCTTTTGCTCAGCATCGGTCTCGGTCATTACGTTGAGCTCCCAACCCGAAAGCTCGCTGGCGAGCCGTATGTTCTGGCCGCCGCGACCGATTGCCTGAGACAGTTTTTCTTCGTCGACCGCGATATCCATGCTGTGTGCGTCTTCATCGACGACGATGGATACGACTTCGGCGGGAGACATGGCATTGACCACAAACTGTGCCGAGTTTTCATCCCATAAGATGATGTCAACCCGCTCGCCGGCGAGCTCGTTGGAAACCGCCTGAACGCGAGAGCCTCGCATGCCGACGCAAGCGCCCACCGGATCTATCCGGGCATCGTTGCTTCGTACCGCAATCTTTGCTCGCAGACCCGGGTCACGTGCTGAACCGAGAATGTCAATCAAGCCCTGGCCAACCTCGGGAACCTCTATCTTGAATAGTTCGACCAGGAACTGCGGCGATGTACGCGTCATAAACAGTTGCGGACCGCGCTGCTCGGAGCGAACTTCGATCAACAGCGCCTTCATGCGGTCTTGCGGCCGCACGGGCTCGCGCGGAACCATTTGATCCCGCGACACAAAACCCTCGGCGTTGCCGCCCAGGTCGATGTAAACGCCATTTCGGTCTACCCGCTTGACGATGCCGGACAGCAGTTCACCTTCGCGTTCCTTGTATTCCTCGACGACCTGCTCGCGCTCTGCCTCACGCACTTTCTGCACGATGACCTGCTTGGCAGTCTGCGCCGCAATCCGTCCAAATTCGACGGAGTCCATCGGTACTTCCACGAAGCCTTCCGGCTCGGCATTCTCATCGATATCCACGGCATCGATCATGCGCAGCTCGCGGTCGGGAACCTCGAGTTCGGTCGACGCGTCATCGAACACCAGCCAACGGCGAAATGTGTCGTATTCACCGGTCTCGCGATCGATTGCCACACGAACATCGATGTCCTCGCCATGCCGTCGGCGGGTCGCAGATGCCAATGCGGCTTCGATCGCCTCGAATATGATGTCTTTGTCGACACCCTTCTCGTTCGATACGGCATCGACAACCAATAAGATTTCTTTACTCATTTACCTTTAAACTCCGCTAAAGCGTCGGTATCAGTCTGGCTGACTGGATCGTCGCTCTCGATAAGCGATGCGACTCTCCGTCAACCTCGACATCTATATTTTCTTCGTCCGCGGCCCTTAAGGCACCGCGAAAATTCCTTCTTCCCGCGACCGGAAAGAGCAACCTCACTTGAATGTCTTCTCCAATAAATCTTTGAAAATGCTCAAGTTTTGTCAACTTTCGGTCCAGTCCTGGGGACGATACTTCAAGCACGTAGTGCCCCGGCACGGGATTCTCAACATCCAGCAGTGCACTGACCTGCCGGCTTACCGTTTCGCAGTCCTCCAGTCCGATCCCATCGGCCTTATCGATAAAAAGCCTGATGAGCCCGTCCCTGCCCCCGAGCTTTATCTCGAGGTCCGACAATTCGTAACCCAGTTGCTCGATCGCCGGTTCGAGTAGTTTCGTCAATTCCTCACCGGTCACCACGAACTCCAACTAACTATCTGTTCCTAAACAAAAAATGGGCCTTCGGCCCATTCTTTTTCTGCTCTCAAGCACCACCCGGAATCTTCACCAGGCAACAAAAAACCCCAAAGCGGGGCTTTTTCTCTACCAAACTTCTGGTAGCGGGGGGCAGAACAGCTGGTTTTCGGCTTGCTTCCACCACCTCGCAGGTCGCGGATTATAAGGCAATTTTCGGCGTTGGCGCAATGCCATTCGTGAAGTGAAACAAGAGGGATAAGTTAAACGCCAATCTCGTCACGCTGTCTGTGGGCCTGATTATGAAAAGAATCATCACCATTACGGGTTTTTTCGCCATTCTCGGCATTGCCATTGTGGGAATTCTGTACATCTTTGATGTGGTGTCTTTTGAGGACTCCAGATCCGTATTGCTGAAAACTCTGGGAGCCATCGTCCTGTTAGGCGGCTGCACAGCGTTGATCAAGCTCTTGATGAGTAGCAAAGAAGAATCTCCGGACCAGGCAAGCGCCCTGCCTCGATACTCGCCATAACTCTGAGACGCAGTTCCCGTTTCATCCCACAATTCTTCTGGCAAATTGCCGATTCGTGCGCTGAGCACATCTATTAATTGACCCCATTCGCTAGTGTCTCTCGGCGAAATATACGATTCAGTCACTGAGGGACGAGAGCATGAGGCATTTTGCGAGGGCCACATTCTTATATTTAATTATCGTTGCAGGATTAGCCGCCTGCAGCGGAGATACGCCTCCACCTCCGGCACCGCCGCCGCCGGCAAGCACCGATGCATCCCTGGCCGGGCTCGGGCTATCCCAGGGCATGCTGGCGCCAGCATTTCAGTCTGCCGTTACGGCCTATGACGTGACCGTAGCCGCCGCCGCGACCTCTGTGACGGTGACCCCAACGACCACCGACGCCGGCGCGACAGTGATCGTCGACGGCAATGCGGTTAACTCGGGCGCCGCAAGCCCTGCCATCGCCCTCAATACCGGTGATAACACGATTTCAGTGGTCGTCACCGCCGAAGACGGCACCACGACCAGCACTTACACGCTATCGATCTATCGACTGAGCGATGACGCGACACTTACCAGCCTCTCTCCGACTAGCGCAAATCTGGTGCAGATGTTTCAGTCCAACTTATTCAACTACACGGCAACGGTCGGATTCCTGCAAACCAGAGAACAGGTAACAGCGGCGGTAACCCATGCCAACGCCACGCTCACGATTAATAGCAATGCGGTTGTCTCCGGCGTGGAAAGTGGTGATATCGCCCTGGCCGTGGGTCAAAACACCATCACCGTCACGGTGACCGCCGAGGACGGTATAGCCACTCAGGATTACGTCATCGATGTCACGCGACAAGATGCGCCAAGTTTTGCCCAGCGAGCCTATTCGAAGGCATCCAACACCGACGCCGGTGATAGCTTCGGCTATTCGGTTGCCGTCAATAAGGACACGATGGCGGTCGGCGCTTTCAACGAGGCAAGCACAAGCACAGGCATAAATGGCAACGATGCGGACAATGGCGCTGCCGGCTCGGGCGGCGTGTTTATCTTCACCCGAGATACCGCTGGCACCTGGACACAACAAGCGTATGTGAAGGCGTCAAATACCGACACGGGTGATCGTTTCGGCTTTTCAGTTGCCCTCTCTGGCGACACGCTGGCAGTAGGTGCCCCTTACGAGGACAGCGCGACAACGGGCGTCAACGGCAACGAGGCGGATGACACCGTCGCACAATCCGGTGCTGTTTATGTGTTCACCCGGAACGCGGGCGCCTGGACCCAACAGGCGTATGTGAAAGCGTCAAACACAGGAAGCGGCGATCTCTTCGGCGGCATAGTCGCTCTGTCAGGCGATTCCATGGCAGTCGGGGCGTATGGAGAGGACAGCTCGTCCACAGGCATCAATGGCGGCCAGGGTAATGACGCCACAGCGGGTAACTCCGGCGCTGTTTATGTATTTACCCGCAATGCTGGCGCCTGGAGTCAAGAGGCCTACATCAAAGCGTCCAACACAGGAGCCACTGATTTCTTTGGTTACTATTTATCGGTCGCACTCTCCGGCGACACCTTAGCGGTTGGCGCTTATGGCGAGGCCAGTTCGGCAACCGGCGTTAATGGCAACGAAGCGGACAACTCTATGGGCAACTCCGGTGCGGCCTATGTGTTTACGCGGAACGCTGGCACCTGGAGTCAGCAGGCCTATATCAAAGCATCGAACGCCAAGGGCGGCGATACTTTTGGCCAGTCCGTCGCCCTCTCCGGCGACACACTGGCAGTGGGAGCTCGTTTCGAAGACAGCAACGCAGTCGGCCTCAACGGTGACGGCAGCAATAGCATGGCACCTGCCTCCGGCGCCGCTTACGTATTCGCTCGTAACGCCGGCGTCTGGACCCAGCAGGCATACGTGAAAGCTTCAAACACAGCAGCCGCTGACCAATTCGGAGTGGCGGTGGCGTTGTCAGACGACACGCTTGCAGTATTCGCTCAACATGAGGACGGCGCGGACTTTGGTATCAACGGCACGCAGACGAACAACAGCTCCAGCAGTTCCGGCGCTGTTTATGCATTCGTTCGTGATGCCGGTGTATGGACCCAACATTTTTACATCAAGTCATCCAACTCGGATGCGGACGATGAGTTCGGTTGGTCGCTTGCTATCTCTGCCGATACCCTGGCAGTCGGCTCTCAATTCGAAGACAGTGTCGCTACCGGGATCAACGGCAACGAGGCAGACAACACGGCACTTGAGTCCGGGGCGGCATATGTCTTCGAGTAGCTCAACGGACGATTGCCTTTACAATTTAATGGGGCATCCGACCCGGCAAGAGGTACGGACACGGTAAGTGACCGCATAGCGTAATTATTGGATGGAAGGTTCGATTGCGACGTCAAATCCCGAGCAGACTTTCCAGGCCGACAGTGACACCTGTATCCAGCGAGCCGATTTTACGCAATGACAAAATGATGCCGGGTACGAAGCATTCGTAGTCGGACGTATCGTGGCGCACGGTGAGGTACTGCCCCACGGTCCCGAAAATTACCTCCTGGTGTGCGGCGGCGCCATGGAGGCGCAGTGAGTGCACAGGAATTCCTTCCACATCAGCACCCAACGAACCGGCCACGATTTCGGTACCGCGACTACCGGCGCCGTGTTTGCGCGCAGCAGCCATGCGCGAGGCAGTATGAAGTGACGTCCCGGATGGAGCGTCAGGCTTGTCATGATGATGCATTTCGATTATCTCGGCTGACTCGAAATGCGGCGCTGCCAGTTCGGCGAAACGCATCATCAGTACCGCACCGACCGCAAAATTTGGCACTACCAGGCAGCGGGAATCCTGGTCGGACCACGCACTACGCAACGCGTCTATGCGCTCCACGGTATAGCCCGACGTGCCGATCAACACATCCGCTCCGCTGTCTCGCCACCGGGGGACGTTCTCATCGGCTGCTGACGGATTGGTCAGCTCGATGACAACATCGCACTCGGACAGGGCTGCGGGGTCACCGCTGGCGCTGTATCCCAGGATATCCTGATCGTCTCGCCCGGGCGCGTAGAGCCCCTCTATCGTCAGGTCATCGACACCCTCGATTGCTTCGATAGTCAACCGACCCATTTTGCCGTTCGCACCGGAGATCCCTACCTTAACCATGAAAATATCCTGGACTCTATTAATTTATTTCTAGGGGATATGCGCCGCCTGCGCAATTCTCTTATAAGTCCCCTGACCAGCGAGACGGCGTCGCCCATAAGCATGGATCTCTAACTGGCTATACGTTCGACAAGACTAGCAGATCAGCCGCGACTGGAAGATTTGCACTCTCCGAAAAGGAAAAAGACGATCCCGATGGGACCGGCCCTATTCGTTTGGTAGCGGGCGCGCGATTATCGAATAATATGCAGATTGAAATTGAGCCATTTCCGCTCGTCGCATAACTCATGCACGCCTTTCTGGATCCCTCGCTCAGACCGAACCCGCAACTTCGGCAATTTCACCTAATCGTCCCGAAGGACTCCAACCGATTCTTGCAAAGCCATTGATCCCCAAATGGAACTCAATGTCTTAGTAAGACACATTCCGGTAGTCCGTCGAACTTATCGAGCGCCCTACTCCGAGGAGATATAAAAATCTGCCGTGGCCAGCCGATCCCAGTCTACCTCGATGCCCAGGCCGGGGCCCTCCGGTGCAACCACCCGCCCCCGCTCGAGCAAGTTGCCGTTCTTCATGCCAAACTCACAGGCTTCTTTGTGCATCGGAGCTTCGAAGTACATGGTCCGTTCATTAGCCAGCATCAGGTGGAGGTTGGCTGCCTGGGCCAGCGAGTGGCCCCAGCTTTGGATCTCGATCGGCAGACCGGC
>PVMS01177358.1_pt1 | contig 12397 bp, 13 predicted proteins | sample 1853461 | NCBI WGS metagenome assembly PVMS01 (sample SAMN08582032, study PRJNA380276) | Marine sediment metagenome, whole genome shotgun sequencing project. | isolation source: ocean sediment barecode stripped | collected 2017
AATGGCGTCCCGGCCACATGGGCCCCCTTCATAGTCAGGTCATCGCTGAATACCATTCCGCTGAAACCAAGGTGCTTCCTGAGCACGCTGTTGATCCAGAACCGGGAAAACGTCGGTATTGCGCTGTCGATTTCGGGAAACACGACATGGGCTGTCATGACGCCCTGGAGCTTTACGGCCAGGTGGCTATAGGGAACCAGGTCCCAGCGGGTAATTTCATTCAGCGTGCGATTATCCACCGGCAAGGTGTCATGTGAGTCCCCGGTTACCCCGCCATGGCCAGGAAAGTGTTTGCCCGTGGCCGCCATTCCGGCGGATTTCATACCCCGGATAAATGCGCCCGCCAGAATTGAGATGACCTCGGGAGCGGGGTGAAAGCCGCGGTCGCCGATGGCGGTGCTGCCGGGATTGGCGCAATCCAGTACCGGCGCGAAGCTAAAGTCGATACCGGTACCCAGGATTTCGATAGCCATCAGTGTGCCCGCGGATTCGGCGAACTGTCTCCCCTCGCCGGGTTCTCATCATAAGCCCGGCCAAATGCCAACGCCGGCGGAAGGTCGGCGAAGCCGTCCCGAAAGCGCTGTACCCGACCGCCTTCTTGGTCCACGGCCACCAGTAATGACGGTGTTCGCAATGCCTTGATTTCCGCGACCAGGCCCTTGACCTGTTCGCGAGACTGGTAATTCCGGCTGAACAGGATAACCGCTCCCACGGCGGGCTTTTCCAGCAATGCTCTGTCTTCTACGCTGAGACTGGTGCCCTCGACGTCTACCATAAGCGGGCCGAGGGGAAGCCCGGGTTTCGATGCATTCCCGGTATCAGCCATGAATCATTACCGGTGTGCCCACAGGAATCATCTCGTACAGTGCAAGCAGGTCGCTGTTTCTCATTCGTATACATCCATGGGAACCGGGCTGCCCCAGTTCGACATCATCAGGGGTGCCATGAATGTAGATATAGCGACGCATGGTGTCGATATTTCCGAGGCGGTTGAAGCCGGGCTGTGCGCCGCTCAGCCACAGGATGCGGGTCAGGATCCAGTCTCGGCCGGGTTGTGTTTCGCGCATCCCGGCCTGGTAAATTTCGCCGGTGGGGCGACGTCCGCAAAAGACCGTATTGACCGGCTCGCCATCACCGATTTTGGCGCGCACGATGTGTTTGCCGGTGGGGGTGCAGCCGCTGTCCATGACTTCACCGGGACCGTTTGCGGCCGTGGATATGGTGTATGCGGCAATCCGCTTGCCACCGGCAACCAGTACTTCCATGGATTGCCTGGAAATGTCGATTTCCAGATTGAATCGGGCACTCATAGTCAGTGCGGCCTGAGAGTTTCAAGAAGCCGGGCACAGGCTTCCTCAACCAGGTCGAGCACCAGGTCAAAGCCATGCTCACCGCCATAATACGGGTCAGGTACTTCAATTTCCGCCGGGTTGTCGCTGTACTCCAGCAACAGTTTTACCTTGTGTCGTTGCTGGTCGCTGGCCATACCATGCAACCGTTCCTGGTTATCCCGGTCCATGGCGATTATCAGGTCATAATATTCGAGATCCTGTGTTTCAACCTTGCGCGCCCGCAACCCCGATAGATCGATACCGCGCGCCTGGGCAGCCTGCTGGGCCCGGGAATCCGGCGCTGAACCGACATGCCAGGCACCGGTTCCGGCAGAGTCAATCTCAAAGTGATCCGACAGTCCGTGCTTTTCCACGTGGTGTCGAAAAACACCTTCAGCAGTTGGCGATCGACAGATGTTGCCCATGCAGATAAAGAGGATGCGATTCATAGCTAATTCCTACTGGCGGTTGACCCTGGCTACCGTCGATTCGGCATGAATCTGTCGAATGATGTTAGCAAGATGATTGCGATCAGTGACTTCGATAACAAACGTCATATCCGAAAAGTCGCGGTGATGCTGGTCCACAGAGACATTATTGATATTCGAATTGTGTTCGGCAATATTATTGCTGACGGTAGCAAGTACGCCCGGCTGGTTTTTGGTTACTACATGCAGCTGTACCTGGAAGTGACCGCGAGTATCTTCGGACCAATTGAGGTGAAAGTAGTTATCCGGATGGCGAAGAATGGCCTTGATGTTTACGCAATTAGCGCGATGTACCACCAGGCCCCTGCCGCTGGTTATTGTGCCAATTATCTTGTCTCCGGGAATGGGATGGCAACAGTTGGCGTAGGTAATCAGCAACCGTTCGGTTCCCTCGATGGTCAGCGCTGATCGATTATAGTCCGGGACATCAGATCGGGTTGAAGATTCAGCGATTAGCTGTTTGGCGACCAGGGTGGGCAGTCGCTTGCCGAAGCCGATGTCCCTGATCAGCTGCTCCCAGTCGTCGAGCTCAAGGTGCTTCAGAAGGTTGACCTTGTGCTCGCTGGGGATACGAACGCGTCGATAGCCCTGGTTGGTGAGTGCGGTGCGTAGCAGCTTGCGCCCGAGCCGCAGGGACTCCTTGCCTTTCTGCTGGTTGAGATAGTGCCTGATCGATGCCCGGGCCTTGGAGGTAACGGCATAGTCCAGCCATGAAGGTAAAGGACGGGCTTTTCTCGAAGTTTTGATTTCGACGTGATCGCCGTTCGCCAGCCTTTCATGGAGGGGCACACTGTTTTCATTTATGGTCGCGCCGATACAGTGATCGCCGACGCCTGAGTGCACAGAGTAGGCGAAGTCCAGGGCAGTTGATCCCCGCGGCAGGCGCTTGATATCGCCCTTGGGAGTGAACACATAAACCTCGTCCGGAAACAGGTCAGCCTTGAGGTGTTCCAGGTATTCCCCGGAATCCGATGACATGTGCTGGGATACCAGAAAACTGTCGAGCCATTGCTGGGCCAGCTGCTGGGGTGCGTGCTCACCAGTGGTTTCGGTCTTGTAGAGCCAGTGGGACGCCACGCCTTTCTCTGCGATGCGGTGCATCGACTGGCTGCGGATCTGTACTTCAACTGCCTGGCCGAAAGGGCCAACCACCACGGTATGCAGGGACTGGTAGCCGTTAACCTTGGGTATGGCGATATAGTCCTTGAAGCTTTCCGGCCGCGGTTTGTAAAGCTGGTGTATCACTCCCAGGGCCTGGTAGCAACTTTGTCGGTTATCGGTAATTATCCGTATCGCGTTGATGTCCTTGACGTCGCGCAAAAGCAGTTTCTTGTGCTGCATCTTTCGGTAGATGTTATATACATTTTTTTCCCGCCCGTAAACTTTGGCCTGGATTCCATTCAGCTCCAGTTTCTCTCCGATATTCTGGCACACTTCATTGAGAATTGGCTTCCTACCGCGCTTGGATGCCTTGATTCTCTTTTCTATGGCCTGGTAGCGTTTTGGGTACAGGTTCAGCAGGCTGAGGTCTTCGAGTTTCTGCGCCAGCTCCCGCATGCCCAGGCGATTCGCCATGGGTGCGTAGATTTCAAGAGTTTGTCGAGCAATACGTCGCTTGCGCTCATAGTCCAGGGAATCCAGCGTATGCATGTTATGCAGGCGGTCGGCAAGCTTGATGATAATGACGCGTATGTCCTTGGCCATGGCCATGAACATTTTCCTGAAAGACGCGGCCTCCGCATGCTCGCGGGATTGTAATTCCAGCTGGCTGACCTTGCTGACACCATCCACCAGTATTGCCACATCTTCGCCGAAATGTTCGGCCAGCTGTTCCAGGGTGGTTTCGGTGTCCTCTACGACGTCATGCAGGATTGCCGCGATAATAGTGCGGCTATCCATGCGCATTTCGCCGAGAATGCGGGCCACGGCGATGGGGTGATAGATGTAATCTTCGCCACTCTTGCGTTTCTGGCCCTTGTGGGCTTCTGCGCCAAAAATGGTTGCACTGTAAATGTCGAACACAGCGTTTTCATCGAGATAGCTCTCTAGCGTCCCGCTCAGTTCGCTAACCAGGGTGTCATTGTCCGGGAGCGCAGAATCAACCTGCGGTCCCAGCAAGTCAATCAGGTTGTTTTTCCACCTCTGCGCCAGGCCTAGCTTGGTCGCCATTGGAGTCCTCGAGCATTGCTAATCTGATCGCTTCCTCAACCGCAGCATCATCCATTTCGATCATCTCTCCTTCATCATCAAATTCCAGGCCGGGCAGGGTGACTTCCTCGTCGAGAATCGAAGGACCGATCAGCCCTTCAGCAATTTCCCTCAATGCAATTACGGTGGGTTTGTCATTGTCCACTTCCACCAGTGGTTCGGCGCCAAGGATCAGTTGTCTTGCCCGCTTGGTTGCTACCAGGACCAGTTGAAACCGGTTGTCAACATGATCCAGGCAGTCTGTAACAGTAATTCGTGCCATTTCTTAAAACCTTCAAATAATTAAAATTCAGTCTCGTTAACCGGCCCTTTGTCTGGTTCCCAAATCATCAAGAACCTGCCCAAGTTGAGCCAGCGCATTGTCAAATTCATCATTGACAATGATTACATCAAATTCGTCCTTGTGGCTAATTTCGTTGGCCGCTTCTTCCATCCTGCGTTGTATCACCTGTTCACTATCCTGCCGGCGTTCTCGCAGGCGTTGTTCCAGTGCCTCCACCGATGGCGGCATGACAAATACAGAAATCGCAGAAGGGTATCGTTTGCGCACATTACGCGCGCCTTGCCAGTCAATGTCCAGAATCGCATGCTTGCCATTTAAAATCAGTTTTTCTATGGCCTCTGTAGAGGTGCCGTAATAGTTTCCAAATACCGTTGCATATTCAATAAATGCATCGGCTTCAATCATCGTCTCGAAGCCGGGCCTGTCGACGAAAAAATAATGAGCGCCATCCTGCTCGCCGGGGCGTTGCTCACGGGTGGTGTGAGACACGGTGATCTCTACATCATCTCGCTGTGCCACCAGGGCCCGGGCAAGGCTGGTCTTTCCGCCGCCGGAAGGCGCTGAAAGGACGAGTATCCCCTGTCTAGATATGGTATCCATAGTACGAATTTTAAAGGTCCGGACGCTGCTTTATTCTATGTTCTGGACCTGTTCGCGAACCTGGTCGATCAGCACCTTGAGCTCGATCGATGCATTGGTCATGCGATCATCTATAGCCTTTGAACCCAGGGTGTTGGCTTCACGATTAAGCTCCTGCATGAGGAAATCCATTCTACGGCCAATCGGCTTTTCAACCCTGAGCAACGACAGGGTTTCATCGAGATGGGTTTCAAGCCGGTCAAGTTCTTCCATGACATCGCTGCGAGTGAGAATAATGGCGATTTCCTGGGCGACTCGTTCTGGATCAACATTGCTGGTGATTTCTTCTATCCTTCGATTCCATTTCCCCCGGGTTTGCTGCTGGATTTGCGGAATGTTCGAAGCCAGTTCCGACCTGATCTGCTGGCATGACCGGATTTTCTCGTCAATAAGCTCCCCCAGCCTCCGGCCTTCGCGCTTGCGATCGTCAACCAGCTCACCCAGGGTTTTTTCCAGGGCAGCGATGCACTGGCCAAGTAACAATTCCGGACCAATTTCGTTTTCAACCAGGACCCCGGGCCAGCGTAGCACATCGGTGCTGCAGGCAGCTTGTAATCCCGGGTGCGCTTTTTCGATCTGGCCGAGCATGCCGGTTACGGCATTAACCGCATCAAGATCAATAATTGCATGATTACCGGTACTAGCAGGCTTTTCAATTTTCAGGTGGGCATCAATGCGGCCACGATTCACGAAAGCGGAAATCGCCTGCCGGCATTTCGAATCCAGCTGGCGTAACTCATCCGGAAGCTTGAGGTTGATATCCAGGTAACGGTGATTGACGCTGCGGACTTCCCAGACCAGCTGGCAATCCTCCACCGCGGTTTCAGAGCGGGCGAATGCGGTCATGCTAATAGTCATATCGGGTAAGTGCCAGTCAGGGTTGAACCGTTTCACAACCAGAATAATGAAACAGGTGCAATTTCAGGGGGTACCGATTGTATTCATCCCGCTTGTTGGCTGCAATTGCTATCACAGAAAATTTGACCAAAAGTGACGGAAAACCTTGAAAAAAATCAGTTTTTGTCCAATACTCAAGGGGCTAGGGTTTGTTTACACGCAGCATGGGGGCTAGTAAACATCAAAATCAGAAATTCTTTCTCTCGTGAAAATCGTTGGTAGGCGTGTATTATGCCATCACGAATCCTTCATGAACCGCAACCCGAGGAAACTCAGGCAGGTGAAATGTGCCTGCTCGATATGCCAAAATTATGGGATTATTCGATAATCGACGAGCAAGAATTGGAAAACGAAGCGGTAAGGCACCTGGAACAGGTGCCGCAAACGCTGTCGTAAAGCGGTTGCCACTCAATTCAGGTAGCACGGTTGACCAGTACCTGGTTGAGGGTGTTATTGGCGGCGGCGGGTTCAGTATCGTCTATCGCTGTTTCGATACCCGGCAAAGCCAGAGTGTCGTGCTCAAGGAGTATTTCCCGAACCAGCTGTCACGGCGTAACGCCAACGATGAGGTTGAGCCCGTCAGCGAGAAAAAGACCCGCGCCTTCCAGGTGGGCATGCAGCAGTTTTTTGCCGAAGCGCACTCTCTGTCGCAGATAAATCATCCTAATGTCATCAACATCACCAACGTGTTCCGAGCCAATAATACCGCCTACATGGTTTCAAAGATGGAGGCAGGCAAGGATTTGCGCTGGTTTATCAAGCGTTCCCAGGGCGATCTCGACCAGGCCTTCGTGCAAAAGGCAATTCCACCAATTATGTCCGGCATTAATGCCCTGCACAAGAACAAGCTGTTACACCTCGACATCAAGCCGGCAAATATCTTCCTGCGGACTAATGGCGGGCCGTTGCTGCTGGATTTCGGTGCATCCAAGGTTATGGACAAGAAAGAGCGGTTTACCAGCTTCCAGACGCTGACCCCGGGATTTGCGCCTCCCGAACAGCATCACAAGCAGCAACTCGGCCCGGGGTCGGATATTTATGCCCTTGGGGCAACGATCTATGCCTGTATAACCGGCCGGCCACCGCCTACCTCGCTTAAACGAGAGGAAAAAAATCGCGAACTGAAGCTGCGCGGTGCGGAAAAACGCATCACCCAGTCAGTAATCGATGCAATTCACTGGGCGCTGGAAATGGATATCACCAAGCGACCCCAGACCCTGCACGATTTTGCCGACCTGTTCCTCAAGGATACCGAGTGGGATTCGTTCAAAGCCTACGAATCAGACCTGATGGGCCAGGCTGAGCAGGCTCGGGTCACTGTAGGTGATGCCGTGTCCTGAATTGTCGGGTCAGTTGTTGTTGTGAATTTCGATGGTGCGGTAGTTAAAACCATGTTCAATGGTTGGCTTAATAATCCGGAAAAACGGTGAAACGTCAAAATCCCTGGGCGTGAACAGGCTGTGGTGGCGGATGTGATAGAGCACCTTTTCGCTATAGTGATACCTTGACACCTCGGTGCGTTTTTCTATTTTCGGCAGGATCGGGTAACCGATTGACTGGAAGGATTCAGCGATCAGGCTGGAACAGATGGCCCGTGACGGGTCACCGCTTCCAAGTGCGAGCATCTGTCGACGCCACTTGACCGGGATTGGTGGCGTCGGTAAAAAATAACGCAACATATCAAAAATATGCTTGAGGTCATAGTTCAGGCCGATGTGATCCACCATGAACTGGACAGCCCGACGACGATCGGGCTCAAGTAGGTTAACCGGTCGACAGATTCTGACGTTAAAGTTTCGGTATTTCGACAATGGGGACGCAATCACGCCGGTGCTGAGCTCAGCTTCAACCAGGGTGCAGGACTCGCCCTGGTCGCTGGTCTGCCCGGTGGCAGCACCGGCGAAAAATGCGGCGTGAGACCAGGTCGACTGAGTCAGGTATTTTATCGCCGTACTAATCCGTGTATTGCCCTCCACCAGCAAGATATCTCCTGGCTGGAGTATTTCATTGAGAACCGGGATTTCGTAAGTGGAAAACGGTTCATACCCCGGTATTGGTCGGCTCAGGTAGTCGGCCAGCCAAGTGCCAAGTTTCAATTTCAGGGCCGCAATCATGCAGTTACAGGATAATCCGGGCGCGGTGGAAAAATGCAACGGCCATGGTTCAACTGCAGTACTGCCGTGAGTCAGTCAAGATCCGAATCGAATCGGCTGCGTGACTTTTCCTTGAGGCCTCGAAGCAACCAGCCAAGGGCAAAAGCGATAACAGCGACGATAACGAGAGATCCAAGAATTTCACTGAACAGGTAGGCCATAATAAGATTTTATTCCGTTGTGGTTAGCCAGTTAATGGTATAGGTATCGGGAAACAGCATACTTATCCGGGTATCGAATTCGGCCAGCTGGGCCCGGGTTTCCACTGTGCCCGTGAGCAGCAGGTTGCGGTCGTCAATGGTAATGCCGATAACGCCGTCCGGTAAACCAGTCAACAAGCCGGGCCAGCGTGATAGCCATTCGCTGTGTCCGACATTAGGCTCGATGCTGACCAGGTCAATGACTTCGGATAGCGGAAGGATGTCTACAATATGCCCGAATAGTTGCTGCTTGGTTCTCGTGGTCGGCAGTATGCCGTTGACAATTACCCGGCTCTGGTCACTGAACAGCGCCACCGAAGCGCCTCTTTCAGGTTCCGAAATTTCAATGCGGTTCTGTAACAGGGCGCCCAGCCCCAGCTGGTTTCTTGCTGCCAGGAAACGACCAAGCTTGACCGGATCGTCTACCCTGCCCCAGACCACATAGCCTTGCCCGGTGCTTTCCAGCCTGAACTCCCGGACCTGGTTGAGCGTCGGCAACAGCCGAATCAGCAAGTTGAGCTGCTGGTGCTGGCCCAGGTTGCTGTCAACCCTTACATCACTACTGAGTTGTTCAACTCCGAAAGACTGCGTGACTGTTTCGATAAGCCGGGACCGGAGTTGCTCTGAAGGCACCGTAGCGGAGATACCGGAGCCGCTCCAGTCCAGCACGATAGCGATATCGGGATAATTACTGGCGGTTTCGAGACGCAGGCGGTTGACCACATTGACCTTTTCTACCAGCGAAGCCGGAATCGAGTATCCAACGGCATTTCTGGTTTGCTGGTCGGCGGCGATTCCGGTTAACTCGATCTGGTCTCTCCAGCCGTTTAGCTCGAATTTACGAATCGGTTCAAGCGCCTTGAGACTCTGCGCGAATCCTTCCAGCCACAACGGCCGGCCGAGCCGGTCATCGATGCTGATGCGATCTTTCACCGAAACCTCGACAAAACTCGATTCTATGCTGGTGACAACCTGCTCCAGGATAGCGCCACTCAAGCGACCGCTGACGATGAGTTCGCTGCCATCGCGCTGCAGGCGCAAGTGAGACGTGGGCCGGGGAAACTCGCTCAGGACATTGGTTACCTGCCGTACGCCTCGCACCTGTTCGATTTTTGCTATTTCGCTTTCGATACCTGAATCCGGCTCGATCTCACCGGTCAGGTAGATATCCCTGCCATCGACCACGACGTAGTCATTGATCCAGGGTCGTTTTTCAAGCTGCCTGCCAATTTCCCGCTGAATTTGGGCGGAAATCGACTGGATATGGTAACTGCTTAAACCGAGCACCAGTGCGGCAAGTGAAATAGTTGCCCAGTAAACACCGCGGCGATAAGACTCCCTGGGTGGCATCGCTGCCAGGTAGTTTTTGACGGTCTGGAAAAGGTGGTTTACCGGTTTCATTGTCCAGCACAATTGTACGGTGTATGGTCGCGCACCGCATCAATATAGTGTTCTACACCGACCTGCTCACGTTCAACAAACTGCCTGATAGCATCGCGAAAAGGGCTCTGCCCCATCCAGTGCAGAGACCGTGTCAGAGTCGGCTCGAAGCCTCGCGCAATTTTGTGCTCGCCCTGGGCGCCCGGATCGAACCGGGTCAGCCCCTCGCGGATACAATATTCGATCCCCTGGTAATAGCAAAGTTCAAAGTGCAGCGAGTCGATGTAGCGGTCACAGCCCCAGTGACGGCCATACAAAGTGGTGTCATCGCGGTACATCAGCGCCCCGGCTACCACCATGCCATCGGCATCTTCGGCCAGGGCAACCAGGATTGATTTCGGCATAGTGTGGGCAACCTGCCGGAAAAACTGCAGGTTAAATGCAGGCATGCCGTATTTGCGGTGGTAAATTTTATGGTATAGCCGGTTGAAATCGCGCCAATCCTGGTCAGTTGCCGATACCCCGTCCATCCAGCGAATTTTTATACCGGCGTCGGCGACCTTGCGGCGCTCCTGGCGAATGTTTTTTCTTTTGCGGGATTTCAATGTCTGGAGCAATTCGTCAACACTGCCGTATCCCCGGTTGTGCCAGTGAAACTGGCAGTCATTGCGGGATACGGAATCCCCACAATCCAGCAGGTTAAAATCATGCTGGTCCGGAAACAGGCAATGCACACCGCTGTAGCCACCCTGCTCCATGAGCGTCTCAGTGGCGGCGATAAGGGTCCGTGCATGGGTTTGCTTTTGATCCGCTTCTACCAGGATACGCTGGCCGGTTGCAGGCGTGAATGGAATACCATTTACCAGTTTGGGATAGTACTTAATCCCGTGGCGCTGGTAGGCGTCGGCCCAGGCATGGTCAAACACAAATTCTCCCCAGGAGTTATGTTTTTCATATAGCGGCATGGCAGCCACCAGCCGGTCATCGATGAAGTAGCAAAGATGTCTCGGAATCCAGCCCACTTCACCGCCCACGCATTGTTGCTGTTCCATCGCCGCTAGGAACGCATGTTTTAGGAAGGGGTAGCCGTTACCCACCAGCGAGTCCCAATGTCCAGCAGTAATATCATTGATGCCGTCGAGTACGCGTACGCGGATCTGGCGAGATTCTTCTGCCATCGTATTACTTATTTGTCGGTTTGCAGGCTAACATGGGCATCGTATATTTTAGCGCCTTGCGGGAGCCGGATTTGGAGTATTATATCGGCAGCCAGCAATGTTTTATCCGGTCTACCATAATTGAAATCGCCCTGTACAGCCCTGATCTACCGCATCACTATTCTACTACTGGTTGGCGCCCTGTTTTCCGGTTGTGCGACCAATCCTGTGTCAGGGAAATCAGATTTTGTGTTGATGTCCGAAGAGCAGGAAATTGAACTCGGCAAGCAAGGCCACCAGCAGGTTCTGAAGCAGTACAAGGTCTACGAAGATGCGGAGCTGCAAGCCTATGTCGAGCGGCTGGGACAGAAACTCGCTGCCAGCAGCCACCGCAGCCACCTGGAATATCATTTTACCCTGCTTGATTCTCCCCAGGTCAATGCCTTCGCTTTACCTGGCGGTTATGTCTATATCACCAGGGGCATCATGTCCTATATGAATAGCGAAGAAGAACTGGCGGGTGTGCTGGGACACGAGATTGGGCATGTCACCGCGCGCCACGGTGTCCGCCAGCATGGCGCACAGACCGCGGCCGGGGTGATCGGTTTGATTGCAACCATTGCCACCGGCAGCCAGTCCGTAGCCGAAGCATCGAACCAGCTTGGCGGTGCCCTGGTGCGGGGCTACGGCCGTTCCTACGAGCTCGAAGCAGACAGGCTGGGGGCTGAATACCTGGCAAGGACGGATTATAATCCGCAGAAAATGCTCGATGTGGTCGGCATACTCAAGGACCAGGAAGAGTTCGAACTGCAGCGTGCCAGGGAAGAGGGCCGGCAGCCGCGGGTTTATCATGGTGTGTTTTCGACCCACCCGCAAAACGACGATCGACTCCAGGAAGTGGTCAGGGCGGCAGACAAGTTTGCCAACCCGGACCCGGTTCGCCCGGATCCGGAGCAATTCCTCAGGCTCATGGATGGAGTAACATTTGGTGACAGTGAAGACCAGGGTATCGTGCGGGGCACTCGGTTTTACCACAAGTCGCTGAATATCACCCTCGCGATTCCCGAGGGCTGGAATCTGGAAAACCAGCCCCAGCAGCTGGTTGGCGTGCGTAGCGATGGCGAGGCCGCGATTATCATCAGGCTGGACAATCTCAAGGGCAGTGAAAATGCTGCACAGTACCTGCACCGCAACTTCCAGAACCTGCAAAGTGGTGAAAAAATATCAGATGGCGGGTACACAGGTATTGCATCCGGCAATACCCCTTTTGGTGTGCAGAGCTTCCGGGTGTCCTCGCTTCCCTACCAGGACAACAAGGTGTTTGTGCTGGCAGGCTTTGCAAGCACGGGCCGCCCCGACCAGGCCATGCTGCAGACGACGAAATCCATTCGCACCCTGAAGGACAGCGAAGTCAAGCTGGCAACCGCCCAGCGAATAACCCTGGTCAGGGCAAAATCCGGGGACACGATTTCCTCACTGGCGAAGAAAACCGATCTCGGAAAATATGCGGAGGACCAGTTGCGACTATTGAATGGTATGTACCCCGATGGCGAACCCGTTCCGGGTCAGCTCATCAAAACCATCCAGTAATCCCGGCCGCCGCTCCACAGGTCTTTTTCTTGCCGAACCCATAACACTATGACTACCAGTAGCAGGGTTCC
>PVMS01011373.1_pt1 | contig 12396 bp, 6 predicted proteins | sample 1853461 | NCBI WGS metagenome assembly PVMS01 (sample SAMN08582032, study PRJNA380276) | Marine sediment metagenome, whole genome shotgun sequencing project. | isolation source: ocean sediment barecode stripped | collected 2017
ACCCCAGCCCAGAGGTCGAGGAAGTACGTGCGCTGTACCCCGACGAATACTACGGTGAGCCCGGCAGGAAATTCCAGCCACTGGTCGAATGGCTGGTTCGTCTGGTCGGCACTCGCCATATCGGTTTCCTGTCGCGGAATCTCCAGCCTGGGGCGAAGGTCCTCGACGTTGGCTGCGGCCGCGGAGTCCTGCTCGGCGAACTGGCCGACCGCGGCTTCGAGGTCCACGGCCAGGAGATCAGCGCCGAAGCGGCTCGCGGCGCCGACCCGCGGGCGGAAATCCGGATCGCATCGAGTATCGCGGCGGCGGGCTATGAGAGCTGCAGCCTCGACGAGGTGATCATCTGGCACGTCCTCGAGCATCTGCCGGATCCGCGTGGGTCGCTCGAGGCCGTACATCGGGCTCTGAAGCCGGGCGGCCGGTTGGTGGTTGCGGTCCCGAATTTCGAGAGCGCGCAGGCGCGCTGGACCGGTGCCGCGTGGTTCCACCTCGACCTCCCGCGTCACCTGTTCCAGTTTCCGGCCTCGGCGTTGCAACGGTTGCTCTCCGAAGTGGGCTTCGAGGTGCTGTCGGAACATCACTTCTCGTTGCGCCAGAACCCCTTCGGGTGGATGCAGAGCGTGCTGAACCGCTTTCCGGGGCTTCCGCGCAACGGGCTCTACACGCTGCTGCATTATCGCTCCGCGGGTGCTTCGCTTCCGTTCGATGCGCGTACTCGATTCTGGCTGCGTTTCTGGTTGGTCGCCGGGGCGCCGTTCGGTCTGCTCGCGACCGTAATCGAGACGATCGCCCGCAGCGGTGCGACGGTGCACATGGTCGCGCGGAAGCGCGAGGACTGAGCCGGCACTCAGCGCACCGGCTCGACGTACGCGCGTCGTTCTCGGTAGAGTGCAAGCCGGTCGACGAATTCCCGAACCGACGCCTCGCTCTCGTGCTCTCGGCTGATCTTGATCGCTTGCTCGAGAGTGCGCGCCGCGTCGGCGAAGCGGCCGGCCGAAGCGTATGCGGCGGCGAGAGTGTCGAGTACCGCGGGGTCGGCGTGCTCCGTCAGGAGTGCCGCATTTTCGCCGGCTGTGATCGCGCCGGCGGGATCGCGAAGATGAGCTTCGGGCGTGGTTGCCAGCACCCAGGCGAGGTTGTTGGAAACGGTGAGCAGATCGGATCGAAGCTGCAGTGCGATCTCGAACTCATGGATCGCGTCGGCGGTACGTCCCTGCTCGAGGAGGGCTGCCCCGAGATAGCTGTGGGCGACGTGGTTGCGCTCGGTCACGCGAAGCGCGTGCCGGAACAGCGCTTCGCTGTCGCGCCAGTGTCGTAGCTGGAACGACGTCGCGACGGTGAGCGCCGCGATCGTGCACGCGGCCAGTAGCGGCAGCGCGATGCGCCGCGCAGGGAGGCGAGTGCAGAGATCTGGGACACCCCACGCCGCCGCGATGCTGAGTCCGATCAGTGGCAGGTAGGTATAACGATCCGCCATCGCCTGCGATCCGACTTGGACGAGACCGATCACCGGAACCAGCGTGCCGAGGTACCATAGCCACCCGACGGCGAGGTACGGGCGCTTGCGTCGCTGAGACCAGGTGCCCGCCGTGATGGTGACGAGTAGCAGTGCCGACAGTGCGACGACGATCCCGGAGAGTGTTTCGCCGGAATGTGGATAGAAGACGGCGAGGCCGGTCGGCCAGAGGAACTTGCCAATGTAAGTTGCATAGCTTGCGAGGGAGTTCCCCAAGCGGGTGGACGTGTCGATCTGGTCGAGCGACGCAACTGCACCGCCCGTGTTCTGTGCAATCAGCGTGAGGATGCTGAAGCCTGCGACCAGCGCGAACAGCGGCAACTTCTCGATGATGGCGGTGCGAACCTTCGCCATGTCGAAGCGCCCGGGGGCATCGCTGCGTTCCAGCCGACGCAATGGCCAGAAGTCGAGAAGCAGCAGCACGAACGGCAGCGTGACCAGGATCGGTTTCGCCATCAGGCCAAGCGCGGTGCAGGTGAATACCCCGATGTTCCCGGTCACTGTTCCGCCGCGGTCGCGATCGCGCGCGTAAACGCCGAGCGCAAGCGCGAAGAACAGTGCGCTGAGCGGATCCTTGCGTGCGGCGATCCATGCGACAGACTCGATGTGCAGCGGGTGGACGGCGAACACGGCGGCGACGAATGCACTCCGCGGAGCATTGCGGGTCAGGCGCGCGAGTCCGTCGAAGAGTGCGAGGCTCGCGAGTGCGTGGAGCAGGATGTTGGTCCAGAAGAAACCGCCGGCTCGGGTGCCATGGAACTCGCTGTCGAGCATCCACGACAGGCGGGTGAGGGGGAACCAATTGGCTCCGTCGAAACTCGAGAAGGCCCAGGCCAGGCCCTCAATCGTCCAGCCGGCGAGCACGGGTGCGCTCTGTGTAATGTAGACGTTGTCGTCGTAGTTGAGCCATGCGTGGTTGCGGATCGGCAGGAACGTCAGCAGCGCGAGTGCGAAGATCGCAGCTCCGAACGACCAGTGGAGGAGTCGATTTCGGTGAACCCCGGCGTCGTTTACGGCCATGCCGGCATCCAGTCCGGCATTGCGCCGACGGCTTCGAAGTGCTGTTTTCCGTTCCGATCCAGAACGACGATATGCGCCTGCTCGAGCGTCCGTTGGTTCATGCTGCCGAAATCCGCGACCTCGCGGGCTATGCGCGTAACGACGACGAACTCGCCGTCGGGCGACCAGCGCGGCGCGAGTTCATTGTAATCTGGAGTGTGCTGCAAGTTCCTTTGGGCGGAGCCGTCGAGTTCGGCCAGGAACACGTCCGATGATCCATCGCGATCCGACACGAAGGCGATCTCATCGCGCACGGGTGACGGCCGGGCCGAGTGGCCGTCGTCCGCTCCTGCAATCACCGGGTAGGGGGCACCCCCTGCGGTTGGGATTCCCCAGACGGTGTAGTCGCTGCCCCCGACTGCACGCCGGGTGTAGATGATTCGCGTTCCATCGCGAGAGAACCAGGCCTTCGAATCGTTCCATTCGAGATCCGTGGTGAGGGGTCGCGCGTCCATCGCCTCCGCCGAAAGCACCCACAGGTTCGAGCTCCCCGTCTGTCCTGCGATGCGGCGCTGGGCCACCACCAGCCGCCCATTGGGCGAGAAGTTGGGTCGCATGAAAAAATCGTTCGATGTCGAGCGGGCGACGAGCTTGATGCGGCGTTCGCGCCAGAAGGCGAGTGCGACCCCGCCGCCGGGGATCCCGCCGCGGAATGCATAGATGATCGATCGTCCGTCGGGCGACCAGCCCGGCCAACGCTCTTCGCGACCCGGCGTCGGCGGCAGCGGGGATTCCCGCTGGCTCACGGGATTCCAGAGCACCAGATCGCTGGTGTTCCGGTCTCCGGGGTGGCCGACCTGGAAGAGCAGGCGATTCGCTTTCTCCGACCAGTAGGGCCAGCGTTCGTCGCGATCCGGCGTGAGGGTGACGGACGGCTCCTCGCCATCGGCGATACGAACGCGGACGATTTCGTTCGAGTCGCCGACGACCCGAACGAACACCAGGCCGCTGGATGGGTACGCGCGGGTGGTGGATGGTTCGGCACAGGCGACTACGGAGAACAGCAACAAGACCAGCAGGCTGACGCCTGCTGGTCTGCCGGTGTGGGGAAATGCAGCGTCCTTCGGCGGGAATTCCTCTTCGGGTTGGTAGAATATCCGTCGATGGAGTGTGCAGACGGAGCCGAAGGGGCGGCCGACGCGAGGCCCGCCGCACAGTCCGGCCCTTCGCGAAGTGCCTCCGCTCCTCTTCTTCCGACCGGCTGGCCGTTCCTGGTATTCGCAGCCTTCGCGCTGCTCGACTACTGGATCTACCGCGGCGCTCTGCGCAGCCCGTTCTTCTCGGACGACATCGGCTACATCGTCAGCAGCCCGTATACCCGCGAGCTCAGCATGAGCGGGGTCGCGGCGATCTTCGACCCATTTGGAGCCGCCAGCCTCTATACCGCGAACTACGCGCCGGTTCATCTACTTCTCACTACCATCGAGCGTTCCATCTTCGCAGGCGACGTGCTCGGATTCCACCTCGTCAATGTTGGGATTCATGCGCTCAATTCGACCCTGCTCGTGGCGCTGTTGCTGCGTTCGCGCGTGCCCGTCGTCGGGGCACTTCTCGGAGGCCTGATCTTCGCGGTCCATCCCGCCAACGTCGAGGCTGTCGCGTGGATCTCGCAGCTGAAGACGAATGCGTCGCTCGCGCTGTCGCTGGGAGCATTGCTGGCGTTCTTCCGTTATCCGCTGTTCGCGACCGGGTTGTTTGCACTCGCCCTGCTCACGAAGGCCACTGCGCTGTTCGCGCTCCCATCGGCGATCGCCTTCGCCTGGGCGCGGCCCGGATCCGCGTCGGGTGGCCGTACCTGGATGTGGCTCGGTGTCTGGGTCGTCGTTTTCGGCGTGTACGCGGTTCCCCAGCTCGGTTTTTTCGGTGCCATGGGTGCTGTCGATGTGCCTGCGTATGAAGATCCGTGGGTTCATTTCCGAACCATCGCGAGCGTCGGCACTCGATATCTGGTGATGGCGGCGACCGGCTACGGTGTGTCGGCGTTTCACGAGCCCCCCCCGGTCTTCTCGGCCGTCGACCCGTGGTGGCTTGCGGCGTTGCCGCTCGGCGCGCTGCTCGCGTGGCGGACGTTCACGACTCTCCGCAATCGCAGCGAAGAGGGGGCGTGGTGGCTGGTTGCCATCGCCGCCTTCGCGCCGGTTTCGCAGTTCTTTCCGTTCCTGAATCCGGTTGCAAACCGCTACCTCTACTTCATTCTGCCCGGGCTGATCGGCGGAACGCTGCTCGCCTACAGCAGCTGGCGCAGTCGGCTGAGCTCCGCTTCACGGGTCGATTTCATCTCCGCCGGAGCGGTGATCGCGCTCTCGGTCTTCTTTGCGGTGGGCAGCATCGATCGCGCTCGATTGTGGTCGAATCCGACGCTGCTCTACTTGGACGCCGCGCGCCACTATCCGGAGGGAGGAACTGCGGCATTCCTCGCGGCTCGCAGCGCCGCCCAGCAGGGCGATGTGAAGGCGGCTGTGGGGCACTTGCGGCGGGCGGCGGATCACGGCATCGATCGCTTCATGGCCATGCGCAATGACCCCGGGCTTGCGCCGATTCGGGACAGTCCGGAGTTCGAACAGCTGATTCATGATATGGCGGGCCGCTGGATCGAACGCGCGGCGAGGCGCGAAGATCCGTCGCCGGCCGAGCTGCGCGTAATCGCGCAGGCCCACATGATTCGGGAGGAGTACGCTCGCGCGGAGGTGCTACTCGAAGAGGCGCTGCGCGCGGGTGGTCCGTTCGAAGACGTGGTGCGCAGCGAATTGGAAGCGCTTCGAGCGTTCGTGAAGGAATCGAGCGACCAGGAGGCCGAAGAGGCGGCAGAGCGGGGAGAGAGCCATCGCACGCAAAGCCACTGAGACCGCGGCGTCCGCCGGGAGCGCGTCAGCCGTGTCGGCCCGGAACGTTGGCGCGATTACACCCATCGGCTGGGTGCTGCTTGCGATGACCTTCCTCGGCGCGGCGCTGCTCGTCTATGAGCCCGCGATGAACGGCGCGTTTCTGTCCGATGACGGACACTACGTTCAGCGCAACGTGTACATCCATGAACTCAGCCTCGAGAACTTCATCGCAATTCTCGAGCCGCTCGGCCCGGTCACGCTCGCGGTCGTGAACTACTCCCCGGTCCAGATGCTGATTCACGCGTTCGCCTGGGACGCGTTCGGTTCGGAGACGACCGGGCACCATCTGGTCAACGTGGTGTTCCACGCCATCGCCTCCCTGCTGCTGATCCCGCTGTTCCTGCGCACTGGAATCCCGCGTGCCGCCGCAATTCTCGGTGCGACGTTCTTCCTGCTTCACCCCGCGAACGTCGAAGCGGTTGCCTGGATCTCGCAGCTGAAGAGCAGCTCCGCTCGTGCGTTGTCGCTCGCGGCGCTGCTGCTGTTCCCGAAACGACCATCACTCGGAACGGCCCTGTTCCTGTTGGCGCTGCTTGCGAAGCCCACTGCTGCGGTTGTGCTGCCGGTCGCGGCGCTGCTGGCCTGGACACAGCGGGAGAAGATCGCAAAGTCGTGGTGGGCGGCGTGGGTACTGATCTTCGTGCTGTACGCAATCGTCGAGTTTTCGGTTCATCAGCGATCGGGGGCCGCGGAGGCGATCCTCTACGACACTCCGTTCGATTTGGTGATGACGGTATTCGGTCTCGCGATGCGTTACCTGGTAATGAGTTCTACCTCACTCGGTGTTTCGGCGTTCCACGAGCCCGAGCCGATCCGGTCACTGTTCGACCTGTGGTGGCTGTGCTCGCTTCCGGTGTTGGCGGGGCTTGCCTGGCGTCTGGTGGTGGTCTGGCGTCGCAGGGAGCCCGAGATTGCGTACTGGGTCTGGGCGGTGGTTTCGTTCGGGCCGATCTCTCAGATCTTCCCGTTCCTCTACCCGCTCGCGGATCGCTACCTGTATTTCATCCTGCCGGGCCTGATCGGCGGCGGGCTGCTCATGCTGGGCGAGGGTCTCGGCCGTTTCTCGTCCGGCAGCGAGCGACGAAGGATCGTTGAACTCGCCGCGGTGGTGGTGGGGGCCGCACTGTGCTCGGCCATGGCCGCTCACAGCCACCAGCGCGCGGGGATCTGGCGCTACAGCGCGACGGTGATCGCGGATGCGGCCAGGCACTATCCCGATGGCGTGTCGGCGAACCTGATTCGTGCGAATCGAGCGGGCAGCGTCGGCGATGCCGACACAGCGGCCGAGGCGTTGCAGGCCGCCGCCGCACGCGGCTTCAACCGCTTCGAGATGATCTACAACGAGCCACGCTTCGACTCCGTGCGCCATCATCCAAAGTTCCAGGCGGTGGTGGACGAGATGGCCGCAGGCTGGATCGTGAAGGTCGCCGCGCGGCAATCACCGACGCAGTCCGAGGTTCGCATGGCTGCCCACGCCCACATCTCTCGTCGTGAATACGACGAAGCGCGTCGGATGCTTCACCGTGCGCTGGAGCAGGGCGGAGCGTACGACGCGCAGATTCGCGACGACCTCCAGCAGCTGTCGGCGATCCTCGATTGATCTCCTCCTGCGTGGCTGCTAACGCGGGGGCGTGATCGGGCCCGGATTCGGCGGCTCGCTATTCACGTTGTGCCAGCGGAAGGTGCAACGATCGACGGCGGTGGCGCGGATCTCCGCAGCCGTGAAGGTCTGCGTGTAGCACGAATTTGGCACGACCCAGAGCGATGATGCACCTGCCCACAACGCGCATGAAGCGAGGATCCATGGGGCTAGCCGTCGCCGCGCATCGAGTGCCAAGCCCGCGGGAATCGCTACGGCGAACGCCAACCACGTGAGACCGCGCAGCAGATTCAGCGTGGAGCCCGTTCCGAACGGTGAGAGCCAGAGCTCATTCCAATACAGCGCGAAGACGGTCGCACTCATCAGGGCAACGGAGCGATTCCTGCGCCACAGCTCCGAGGTGCCGAACACGCCGGCGAACAGGCTGATCGGGCCGGCGAGGATTGCGATGCGGGCGAGCCTCGCAATGGACGATGCACCCGCGGCGGGCCGGAGGTAATCGCCGCTCGAGAACAGGAACGCCTCGGCGAGGCTGCATCCGGCTACGAGGTGGCTGGCGAAGAGCGGGGCCGCGCCGAGGCTCCCGGCTGCGAGGGCGACGAGCGCTCGGCCGTCACGCTGCGCCAATGCGATCACGCCGCCGCAGAGGCCGAAGAGCAGCGCTGCAGCCGTATGGACGAAGAACGTTGCACTGAGCGCGACTGCGGCGGCGAGGTAGCGCTTCCTGAGCAACCACCCCAGCCCCGCGAAGGCGAGCGCGTAGCCGGCGGCTTCGACCTTTGGGATGCACCAAGTCAGCGCGAATGCGTACGGCGACCACGCGAACAGCGCCGAAGCGAGGTCCGGAAGGTCGGCCGCGCGCTGGAAGCTGCGGAAGCCCGCGATCAGCGCCGCCGCGGCTGCGAACGCGAAGAGCTTCGTCACCCCCGCGAGGCCGAACCAGGGTTCGAAGATCGAGCCGAGCACGTGGTAGGCGGGTGCGTAGACGGTTCGCAGGGCCGGGTCTTCCGCCATCTGTTGCAACAGGCGCAAGTGCGGTCGCAGGTCGGCACCGCCGTGAATGCCTTCCGTCGCGAACAGCAAGATGGCGTGGAGTGCGAGCGCGCCCGCTGCGCTGAGCCGAAACAGCCGCGCGCCGCAGGCGTCGCTGCTCGTCGGGGGCTGCCCGGGAATGGCACCGGCGGGGTCGATGTCCGCTGCGCGCATGTTCCGGCCGGTCGCCTCCTGGCGTCGGAAGGGCGACTACGACGGTCGTGCGGTCCGTTCGAGGCGCTTTCGGGCGTCCTGCGCCCCGGGGAAGTTCGAGTCGAGAGCCAACGCCTTCTCGAATGCTTCGGCGGCTTCTTCACTGCGGCTGAGCGCGTCGAGCGTCAGTCCCATGTGGTAGTGCAGCTTCGGCGCCACTGAGGTCGCCTGATCGCCGTTCAACTCGATCGCGTATAGGAACTGTTGGAGTGCCGCCTCGTGCTGACCCTTCCGAAGGAAGACGTAGCCCACGGTGTCCGCCGCTGCCGGATCGGATCGCATGGATTTCTGCGCCTCCTCGGCGAGCTTCAAAGCGCGGTCGAGGTCGCCGCTACCGTCGCCCTCCGCCAGCAGGTAGGCGAGATCGGTCTTCGCCGCCGCCGAATCGGGATCTTCGCGGATGACCTTCTCGAGCATTGCGCGTGCGCGATTCGACTCACCCTGACGCAGATAGATCCGACACAGCAGCAGCCGCGCTCCGGAATGGAGCACGCCTGCCGCTTCGGCTTCTTCGAACGAGGTGCGGGCTTCTTCCAGCCGTCCCTGTGCCTCGTAGATCGAGTAAAGGAGGTCGATTGCACCGGGCAGCGACGGGTCGGCCTCGAACGCGCGCAGCGCATCGGATTCGGCAGGCTCGTGCCTGCCGATGCGGTGGAGCACACGCGCCCTCAGCAGCAATGTCTCGGGTCTTGCGCGACCCGATTTGATCACCGAATTCATGAGGAACATCGCCTGTTTCAGCTGACCCGAGCGCAGGTGGATGTCGACGAGCGCTTCGAGGATTTCCGGGTCCGCCGGCTTTTTCTTGAGCGCAGTGAGGAGATGAGCGCGAGCCTCCTCGGGGTGATTCGCGCCTTCTCGTCGCGCATACAGGATCGCGGCGGTGGCGGGCGGATTCTCGGATTCGAGGATTTTTTCGAGCATGTTCAGTGCGGGTTCGGGCCTGCCGATGCCGTAGAGCGCGCGCACTCGCATGAACTCTTCGGCGTTGCTGAGTGACTGACCGTTGAGGGACAGTGTCCTGAGCGCGCGCAGGGTTTCTGCCCATCGCCCGGAGTCGTGGTGGATCAATGCGCGCAATCGAACCCCTTCGGACGAGAATTCGTTGCGCAGCTCCAGGGCGCGGTCGACCGCGTCGGAGGCGGCTTCGAGTTCGCCTTTGCGGTACTGCGCGAGTGCCATCAGGCGCTGGTATTCGAAGGTGTCCGGCTCGCGCACCTGATCGCGCAGGATCTCGATGGCGTCATCGTTGCGCCCCTCGGCGAGTGCGATGCGCGCTTTGGCACGGGCGGTCGCCGGCTCATTCGGGAAATCATCCGACATCTGGACGAAAGTTGCCCGGGCGGTGGCCAATTGACTCTGCGCGATCTGCAGTCGGATCATCATTTCGAAGAGCGCCGGAGATTCCAGACCGCCCTCGATGGTGTCGTCCAGATGGCGGATCGCCTCGGAGCCACTGTTCTTCCCGGCCAGGTAGGAGGCGAACATGACATGGGCGTAGGGGTCGTCCGGGCGCCTGAACAACAGCTCCTTGTAGACGATGATTCCGTACCCGGAACCGTCGTCAACAAGCTCGGCGAGTTGGAACCACAGCGGTAGCTGGCTCGGGTCCGCTTCGAGCATCTGGCGGATTGCCCAGGTCCGGAATTTCGTCTTGCGCGACTTGGCGGCGAATTTTTCGGCGGCGTGCGCCGCCATGAAGTGCACATCGGGCTTGCCCTGTTCTTTCGCGAGTTCGACAGCTTCGATGTAGGCATCCTGGGCGGCATCGCGGCTCTGAATGTTCCGGCCGAGCATCCCCGCGCGCTCGATGCGGGCCCCGACCGAACCGCCGGAGAGTTCGTCGGCCTTTTCAAAAGCGGCGATCGCCTCGTGCTGGATGTCCCGATCCACGGGCTTCTTCAGGAGTTGCTTCATTCGGATCCGGCCCTGGTGGACGCGGCCGAGTTGCAACCAGAGTTCGCCATCCTCCGGGGCCAATTCGACCGCCCTCTGTGCGGACGCAAGGGCTGTTTCCGGGTCGTTGCGGTACAGCAACAGCTCGGCCTCGGCCCCGTAGACCACGCCCGCTTCCGGGTGTGCGATCTTTGCCGCCGCGATCACGGAGTCCGCTTCATCGATCTGCCCGGTGATGAGCAGCGCCCGCGTGAGCTGCATCGCGATATCGATTCGTTCCGGATCGAGGCGAAGCGCCTCGCTGAGGTAGAACGTGCCCGAGAGGTCGCCCTGACGGAGCAACAGGTCCCCGATTTCCTCGTTCGCGACCGTCTGGTTCGGGTCGATCTTGAGCGCACTGCGGTACTCGAGGACGGCCTCGTCGTTGTCGCCGATTGCGACGAGCTCCTGTGCTCGCTCGATATGGGCGGCGACACGTTCTTCCGGCGACGAGCAGCCGAGGATCAGGCAGGTCGCGAGAGCTGCGGCGGCCCATTGTTGGGGGCCCAGTCGGGGCATCGTGCGACTCCTACGGTTCGAGCTTTGCGAGTTTCCGTCGGGCCTCGTCGATTTCCTCGAACCCTTCAGCGTCCACTGCCGACTGGAGCATCTCCCTCGCGCGCTCTGAATCACCCGCCAACGCGAGTGCGCTGCCGAGGTGGTAACGGATCGAAGCGGAGTCGGGCGAGTCCGAATGCGCCTTCTCCAAGACGGAAACGGCTGCTGCGGCCTCACCGCGCTTGATATGCACCCAGCCCAGTGTGTCCAGAATGTCGGGTGCCGGATCGAGGCTCCTGGCCTCTTCGGCCAACGACAGCGCAGTGTCGAGATTGCCACCGGATTCCGCGAGCAGCCAGGCGAGATCGTTGCGCGCTCCGGCGTTTCCGGGGTATTTGCGGACGATTTTGCGCAGGCGATCCATTGCTGCGTCCTTGTCGCCGAGCTGGAGTGTCAGTTGCGCAGCAGAGTAGGCGTAGACGTCGGCGCCCTCGTCCGCTTTCTCTGTTGCCAGGTCGAAGAGTTCGATCGCTCCGGCGAAATCACCGGAGTTGCCTGCAATGACCGCGAGGCCGGCGATTGCAACTGCGCTGTCGGCGTCGATCGCACGAGCCTTCTCGAATTCCTGCCGGGCTTCGTCGTTTCGATGCAAGCGTGAAAGGGTGGTGCCGCGAATCGCGTGGATGTCGGCGTCTTCGGGGTTGGCGGCGATCGCAGAGTCCACGGCGGTCAACGCTTCTTCGCCACGTCCGAGCGCGTTCAGGTTGTCGGCCATCGCGCGCAAGGCGGTACGGTTCTCGCTCTGCGACAAGTCCAGACCGCTGTCACGGACGGTCTGGACCGCGGCTGAGGGTCCCTGCTCGGCACGCACCACGTAGGCGAGCTCCACGATTCCCGCGGCCTCCTCACCCGGTATCTCGCTGAGTTTCGTGGCGGCCGCGCGCGCTGTCTCGAACTGACCGAGCTTCGTCATCGACCGGATCGCGATCACGTAGTCATCCACCTGGCGGTCCGCCTTGCTTCGGCGGAGCGATGCGGCAGCAAAGTTGGACGCCTGCTTGAAGTCACCGCGGTCGTAGTGAATGCGTGCAAGCAGGCGAGCGGCGCTCGTTTCGGACTTGTCGGCTCGCATTGCCTCGCGCAGCTCCGTGATCGCGCGTTCCCAATCGCCGAGTTCGTAAGCTGCGACGCCTGCGAGGTAGCGCGCGCCGGCGTTGTTCGGCCAATGGCGAATGCCCTTCTCGAATGACTCGAGCGCTGCAGCCGGCTCGTCGTTTGCGAGCTGGATGCGCCCGCGAATCAGCGTTGCGTAGATGGGTTCGTCGAGCGTCTTCACGATCTCTTCCGCACGCTCGTACTGTTCGAGGTCAACCAGCACGTCCGCCTGCGTGAAACGGAGTTCATCGCCGCCACCGCCGGTGAGCTCGATGACCTTTTCGACGGCACTGAGAGCTTTCTCCGAATTGCCGTTTCGGCGATGGAAGACTGTGAGCATGTTCCACGCAGCCGCGGAGTCGAAGGTCTCGGCGGCATCGACCAGCACCTTTTCGGCTGCCTCCGAGTCGCCCTGCGCATTCAGGCGGTTCGCCAGGGACGAACGCAGCCCCAGGTTCTCGGGTGCGTTGTCGGAAGCCATGCGGATCAATTCCGTCGCGCGC